>ERZ835980.4370-NODE-4370-length-9824-cov-2.946361_pt1 | contig 9824 bp, 7 predicted proteins | sample MGYA00519943_ERZ835980 | MGnify/ENA primary metagenome ERZ835980 (study PRJEB31850, sample SAMEA3708791) | human gut metagenome | biome: human gut; feature: human-associated habitat; material: faeces | place: China | collected 2014 ... | reverse complement strand
ACCAGCAGCTGCTCTGCCTGGATCTGGATATTGCTCTCTTCCTTCGCCCACCGCTTAAAGTCAGACGAGATTCCTTTATACGCATCTGCTCCATGTGAATACAGAAGTTCTTCGCTCTCCATCAGAAGCATATCCCAGTCCTCACGCAGAAGTTCCAATTCATAAAGTTCCCGGAACATCTTATGCGCCATCTCCCATCTTTCCTGCACAGACGGCTTTTCTTCTTTCCAAAGTTTCCGTACAAACTTTCTGGCACTCTTTGTCTGATAACGTTCAATGACTTCCTCGCAGGAAAATAACTGTTCCCGGTTAAATCTGCCCTGCAGATCATGCGCCATTCCAAGAATCAGTCCCACTCTTATTTTTAATGAATGTTCCCGGTCCTGCAGAATTTCAAGCATTGCATCTCTCGCATCTACAAGCATAGAATACAGAAACGGATCAAATTCCTCGTATTCCTCTTCTCCTTCTTTTTCATAAGTAAGAAAACGGACCGGCTCTTTCTTCTCCATCAAAATCCTTGCCACCTCTGGACAGGATACCGACAGGGTAATCTCCCGTACATCCTCAAACTCCTCGACATGTCTCGGATACAGGCGGCAGGTTTTACACAGACTTTTCTCTCCGAGATTCGCATACATCTCACACAGATTACAGTCATTTAAAAATGCACATCGCTTTTCTTTATCCTGCCTGAAAATGCCACGGATCCAGTCCACGGATTTCAACATCGTAAACCAGAATTTTCCTTTCACATGCTTATATTTATTCAGTGATTTTTTGTCAATTACAATCTTCCACCCTGCACAACAGGTATCTTCACATTTGTCTGCGATGCAGGTGAATTCTTTATAATAATCCGGAATTGTATATTGCATTTATTTTTCTACCCCGACCTTCTTACAGATATCCGCCAGACAGCATCTGTCGCAGTGCGGCTTCGTCCTTGCCGTACAGACTTCTCTTCCGTGGTACACCAGTCTGTGACAGAAATCGCTTCCTTCCTCTGGCGGAACCAGCTTCCAGAGTTCCATCTCTACTTTCTTCGGATCCTTAATCCCGTCTACCAGTCCAATACGGTTCACCAGACGGATACAATGGGTATCTGTTACGATCGCAGGCTCACCAAATACATCTCCCATGATCAGATTCGCGCTCTTTCTCCCAACACCAGGCAGCTTTAAGATCGCATTAAAATCCTTCGGAATCTTTCCGCCATACTCATCCCGAAGCATCTTCATACAGGCACTGATATCCCGTGCCTTACTTTTTCCAAGCCCGCAAGGACGCACAATCTCTTCGATATCATTTACATCTGCTTCTGCAAGGGCCTCTACTGTCGGATATTTTGCAAATAAACCTTCTACGACTACATTTACCCTTGCATCCGTACACTGTGCGGCAAGCCGTACACTGACCAGAAGTTTCCATGCCTGATCATAATCCAGGGTACAGTCTGCATCCGGATATTCTTTTCGGAGGCGTTCGATTACTTCCAATGTCCTTTGTTTTTTCGTCATTTTCTACTCCTCTTTACTTCATATTCTGTATTGTAAGATAATTAATCTGTTTCATCTGTTTGATATCGTCTTTATTGAAGGTAAGCAGATTCATCAGCTTTTCTTTATTCACGATCTCTTTTTCTGAAATTACTGCTTTAAAGGTAATCGGAAGCATCGTATAATTCGACAGCCCCGATACCAGTGCAAGCTGCTGCCCGGGATTTACCAGATTATTAACACAGGAAATCATGATATGCTCCGACTTTAATGCCTGATTATGCAGCATATAGGTTCCGATAAAGCCTTCTTTCTCATATTCTCCTGTATAAAGTCCACTGCAATCTCCCGGTTCCCGAATCTCACTTACATCATTAAAAAGATGTACTTTATATCGATTCCCATTTCCTTCAACTACCTGCTGTTCGATCACACTTTTGATGATCACCTTCCCGATTGCATCATAGCTATACATATACAATTTTTCGATCTTCTCTGCATAACGGCATTCTTCCTCTTCTTTTGCAGTCTCATCCCCAATAATTGCCAGCGGAGATACTTTCAAGATCCGTGACAGCTCCACAAATGTCGACATATCCAATGAAATATCTCCTTTTTCGTATTTAGAAACTGTCGACACACTCTTATGTAACAGTACCGCCAGTTCTTTTAAGGTCATATTATACGCCATACGGTATTTTCTGATATTCTGACCTACTCTTTCATCTACATTCATACCAATTTTCTTTCCTTTAAATCAATTTTTTTATGACATGTGCATAAATTTCGTCGCATTTTCCCAAATTTGCATTTTGCAGCATGTTTTTTCTATTATTTCAATAATAACACGTTCATTTTTTTCCTGTCAATAAAACACACCTCTTTTGTCATTTTGGTTTAATCCGCATAAAATGAGGTTGTCAAACACAATCAACTCATAAATTTGTGTAACTAAAAATCAAGGAAGAAATGAAAGGGGATTACAAATGGAAGTTGAAGAAAGATTACTAAAATACATTTCCATCAAAACACCTTGTGACGAAAACAGTGATAAGGTTCCAACTACATCATGTCAGTTTAATCTTGCGAAAATCCTTGCCGATGAATTAAAAGATCTCGGACTTACCAAAGTGATTCTGGATGACAAGTGTTTTGTCTATGGAATTCTCCCGGCTACTCCCGGTTATGAGACCAGAAAAAAACTGGGATTTATTGCACACATGGATACCGTTCAGGAATTCTGCGAAGGAGAAATTCATCCTGTCTGTACACCAGATTATAATGGTGAAGATCTCGTCCTTGGAGACAGTGGAAGAATTCTTACCACAAAGGATTTCCCACATTTAAAAGCTTTAAAGGGACGTACCTTAATTACCTCTGACGGAAATACCATCCTCGGAGTAGACGACAAAGCCGGTATTGCAGAAATCATGCAGCTGCTGGAAATCCTGCAGACAGAGCAGATTCCTCATGGTCAGATCAGTGTAGCATTTACACCGGATGAAGAATGCGGAAGCGGTGCTGCTCATTTCGATTTTGAAGCTTTTGATGCTGAAGTTGCCTATACAATGGACGGTGATGGAGAAGGCGAGATCCAATACCAGAATTTCAATGCCTGTGAAGCAAAATTTGAAATCAACGGGAAGAATGTTCATCCCGGATCTGCAAAAAATGTCATGATCAATGCGGTTCTCATAGCAGCAGATATCAACAATATGCTTCCAAGATATGAGATTCCGAGATATACCGAAGAGTACGAAGGATTTTACCATCTTCTGAGTATTCACGGCGACGAAGGATATGCCATCGCTGAATATATTATCCGCGATCATGATACAGACAGCTTTGAGGCTCGAAAAAATACACTCCGCCATATCGAGAAAACCTTAAATGAGCTCTGGGGAGCGGGAACAGTTGCTTTGACTCTGACAGACGAATATAAGAATATGGAATGTATTATTAAAGAGCATATGTATCTGATCGATTACGCAAGACAGGCTTGTGCAAACGCAAATGTCCCGGAAGATATTTCTCCGATCAGAGGCGGCACAGATGGCTGCAAGCTGTCTTTCAAAGGACTTCCTTGTCCAAACCTTGGCACCGGAGGTCATGGCTATCACGGACCATTAGAGCATGTGACCATAGAAGGCATGGAAGCTGCTGTCCGTGTGATCGTAGAACTTGTAAAAATATTTGCAAATGAATAGAAAACAGAGGTACCGATTATGAAAAAGAAAAAAATCTCTTTCCCTTCTGCGCTTACCGTATTATTTATCGTCCTTATTTTTGCCGCTATTTTAACCGCAATCGTACCGTCAGGACTTTATTCCAAATTAACCTACAACGCAGATCATGATGTATTTGAAATCACTACACCGGATGGTGACGTTACAGAAATGGCTCCCACTCAGGAAACGCTGGATGAACTTGGTGTCACCGGTAATCTGAACAAATTTTTGGATGGAAGCATCAGCAAACCAATTGCCGTTCCGGGAACTTATCAAAAAGTAGAACAACAGCCACAGGGAGTATTCAAAATCCTTCTCGCTGCCATCAAAGGTGTATATGATACCATTGATATCATCCTCTTCGTATTCATTCTGGGCGGATGTATCGGTGTCCTGAATTATATGGGCGCATTCAATGCAGCAATTGCCGCTCTTTCCAAAGTCACAAAAGGGAAAGAATATATCCTGATTATTTTGATCACCATTATTATTGCGGCAGGTGGAACAACCTTTGGTCTTGCCGAAGAAACCATTGCTCTGTATCCAATCCTTGTTCCAGTATTCCTTGCGGCCGGATACGATGTTATGGTCTGTATCGCTGCCATTTATATGGGTTCTTCCATCGGAACCATGTTCCCTACCATTAACCCGTTTTCCGTAGGAAATGCATCAAACGCAGCCGGAATCAGCCTTGCTGACGGAATGGGAATCCGTGGTATCGCACTGGTGCTCGGAATCATCATCACCTTGATCTATATTCTTCGTTACGCAAAGAAGGTAAAGGATGATCCGTCTAAATCTATCTGCTATGACCAGTATGAATACCATTTACAGAAATACGGTCATCAGGGAGAGGTTCCGGAATTTACAGGTAAAATGAAACTTTCGCTCCTTGTATTCGGTGTATCCTTTGGTGTACTCGTATGGGGACTTGTCTCACAGGGATGGTGGTTTGATAATATGACCGCTCTCTTCCTTGCCTGCGCGATCCTGCTCGCCTTTACCTCCGGCATCGGCGAAAAGAACTTTATGGATCAGTTTATCGGTGGTGCTGCCGATCTGATGGGTGTTGCCCTGGTTGTCGGTGTTGCCCGTGGTATCAATGTCATTCTGGAAGATGGTATGATTTCTGATACGATCCTTGAATTCTTCTCAAAAGCGATCAGCGGCATGAATCCGATCCTGTTCATCATCCTTATGATGCTGGTATTTATCGTACTTGGATTCTTCATTTCCTCTTCCTCCGGTCTTGCGGTTCTGTCCATTCCGATCATGGCACCGCTCGCCGACACCGTTGGGGTATCAAGATCCGTCATCGTTTCAGCATACGCATACGGTCTTGGACTGATTTCCTTCATCACACCGACCGGACTGATCCTTGCATCCCTTGCAATGGTTGATGTTACCTATGACAAATGGCTGAAATTTATCATGCCTCTTATGGGTATGACAACCGTATTCAGTGCGATCATGCTAATCATTCAATTATATGTATAAATACCTTATCTAGACAGGAGGAAGCCAGTTATGGATTTTGAAAAACAAATAAAAGCAGATCGGGAAAGTCTGATCCAGGATATCATAAAACTGGTATCGATCAACAGTGTGGAAGCAGCACCGGAGGCAGGAATGCCTTTCGGTGCAGGTCCTGCAAAGGCTCTCGATTGTTTTCTTGAAATAGCAAATTCAATGGGACTTACAGTTGAAAATTTTGACAACTACGCAGGACATGCCGATTATGGAGAACAGGATGAAATTCTGGGAATCCTTGGGCATGTAGATGTCGTTCCCTGCAGCGGAAACTGGATCTGTGATCCTTTCAAACCGGAAATCATAGACGGAAAGCTTTACGGGCGCGGTGTTCTTGACGACAAAGGTCCTCTTCTCGCCTGCCTGCACGCAGTAAAGATTCTGAAAGCAATGGAACTTCCTCTGCAAAAGAGAATTCGTTTCATCGTTGGCGCCAATGAAGAAACCGACTGGAAATGCATGGATTATTATTTCAATCAAAAGAAAATCCCTGCTCCACAGATGTCTTTTACACCGGATGCTGTATTTCCACTTATTTATGCCGAGAAGGGTGTCTTCCAATATCAACTTGTAACAGATATCACGGAAGAGCTTGTTCTATCCGGCGGAAACGCTTTTAATGCAGTTGCAGATCACGCATCTGTTCTGCTTCCCGAAGAAATGGAAGCTGTGATCCGTAAGAATCTTCTCTCCTGGGAGACACAGACGAATTGCCATTTCCGACTGGACAGAATGGACTCGTCTCTTCGCCTGACTGCAGAAGGTGTTGCCGCACATGCCGCCCATCCTTCTACCGGAATCAATGCGATCAGCGGACTTATGAAAGCTGTTTCTGAATTACCACTTCAAAATGAGCTTTCCAGAATCGCTGCCTTCTATATGAAGTACATCGGTTTTGATCTGACCGGCAAAGGACTGGGAATTGATCTTTCCGATGAAATTTCCGGTAAATTAAGTTTTAATGTAGGAAAGGTCGAAGTACAGGATTATAAAGTCATCTTTTCTATTGACAATCGTGTTCCTGTCACTTACCGCTGCATGCAGGTACAGGAGCTTATCCAGAAGCATTTAAGCGGCTCCGGATTCCGTTTTGAAAATCCAAATGCCACAGAATCGATTCATATCCCAAAAGATTCTTTCCTTGTACAAGCATTGTTGGAATCCTACCGTACCGTTGTTGGCGATTCATCTGCTATGCCTCTGGTTGACGGAGCCTGCTCATATGCGCGCGCACTGGATAACTGTGTTGCTTTCGGAGCACTTTTACCGGATCAGCCGGATCTGATGCACCAGACCAATGAATATCTGGAACTTGACAAGCTTGATATCTGGATGAAGATTTATCTGGACGCCATTTACAGACTCGCAAAATAGAATCGGAATGAATAATGTAATGTATTTGTTAATATCTTACATTATTCATTCCTTTTTTTATTTAAGTTTTATACATTTTGTACATTTCTCAAATGACATTTCGTTAAATCCATGCTATAATTAAAAAAATGATAATTCATCTGTTAACGTACAAAATAAGGGGGGCTTACATGAAAAAAATATCACGTCATGAACTGATGCAATATGGAACGGCTGTCATTTCGTTCCTGATTGTAATGACGTTCACACTTCTGATTTTTTTCTGGTTTGTACAACAGAGCGTTGATAAAAGTGTACAGAACGTTATCCAAAAAAACACACTGCAGCAAAAGGATCACCTGGAACTGGTTCTGGAAAAAGAATATGAATTCCTGGAGAGTCCTGCTGCATACTTCGGAACAACTTCCGATCTGTTCAGTAGCGATAATCTTCAGCTTCTTGCTGAACTGGCTTCTTCCAGCTCCTTTCACCGGCTTATGCTTTTTTCTACAGACGGTATCGGACACTCCAGCGATGGAAAGAATACCGATGCAAGTTCACGGGACTATTTTCAAAAGACATTGGAAGGCAGACGCGTCCTTAGTTCTCCTCTGTCAAGTAGCGTAGACAACGAAACCCTCGTTGTCCTCACAGTTCCTGTTTATGACAAAGATCAGAATATTATCGGTGTTTTTGGAGGTTCCATCGATGTCGCGAAACTGACTACCATGCTCTTTGAGGATCTGTATTCCGGTTCCGGCTACTCATTTATCACAGACTCGGACGGCAACATTATTTCCATTGAATCTACTCACAACGAAATCCGGGAGAACTTTTTTACTTCTTCCTCTGACTGGGTATTTCAGACCTCGGAAGATGGCGCTACCCTTCAGGAAGATTTTAAGCAAGGACACGCAAACTGCCGCAAGATTACAGCAGATTTATCACATGCACGCTATATTTCCTACCAGCCACTAAAGTACAACGACTGGATGCTCTGCTATATCGTTCCTGCTGTCGAAGCCCGTCAGCACTTTGCTTTTATCAACAACTTTGAAATCATTCTGTTCGCCTTTTTTATCTGCATTGTGCTGCTTCTGATCTTCGCACTCTGGAAGATCAACCAGAAGAATCAGACTTCGCTTCTTCGCCAGGCGCATACAGATGCTCTGACCGGACTTCTGAACAAAGTTTATGCAGAACACACGATTTCCGAATGGCTGCGCGAAAAAGATTTTGAAGATTTACAGGCTTTAATGATGATCGACATGGATTATTTCAAGCAGATCAATGATACTTATGGACATGCAACCGGTGACCAGGTACTGAAAATATTTGCCGGATTTCTGAAAGAACAGTTTCGGACAACCGATATCATCGGTCGTGTCGGTGGTGACGAATTTATGATCCTGATGAAAAATGTACGTCTGGATTACAGTATCCATCTGCATTTGCAAAAGCTCTATACAAATCTTCAAAATGTAGATATCCCGGAACTAAATGGCCGGAAACTTTCCTGCAGTATCGGCTGTGCTGTTGCTCCAACGGATGCTGAATCTTTCAGCCAGTTATACCGCCTTGCTGATCATGCTCTGTACACAGCTAAGCACAACGGACGTGGACGTTTTGTTATTTACCACGATATCAAGAACCAGCAGGAAACCGTTTTATCCTGATCAACGTCAGAAATTCTGGTACAGGTCAATATTCCTGTCATTTAATCTCAAAATTCCCGCCGGGCAGATCCTGTACCTGTCCGGCGGGAATTTCATTCTTCTTTATATCTCAGATATGCCCCGGCACATCCAGTCATTTTTAATCATCGTAAGTATCCAGGAAATTGTGTCTTACACCTTTTGCCTTGTAACCGACAACCGTATCCAGATTGACATTTTCCACACTCTTGAAAATATTGCCCTCCACAAACGGGTTCGTCTTCTTAAGCTCTGCAATCAGTTTTTTGATTTCCATACGCTTTGACTGATTTTCTTCATTGTTGCAGGTTGTACAGGTATCGGTAAACTTACATGCACACTGGATAAAATGCAGATCATTGTAATCTCTCCATGCCTTGATGTCATCCTCACGGATCAGATACATCGGGCGGATCAGTTCCATCCCTTCAAAATTTGTACTGTGAAGCTTCGGCATCATAGTCTGCACCTGTGCACTGTAGAGCATTCCCATCAGGATCGTCTCAATCACATCGTCAAAATGATGTCCGAGCGCAATCTTATTGCATCCCAGTTCTTTTGCGTGAGAGTATAAATAGCCTCTTCTCATTCTCGCGCAAAGGTAACATGGATTCTTGTCAATATCTGCTACCGTATCAAATATCTGTGTCTCAAATACCGTAAGCGGAATTCCAAGTACTTTGGCGTTATCCTGAATGATCTTCCAGTTATCTTCATTGTATCCCGGATTCATTACCAGAAATACTAATTCAAAATTCGCTTTTCCATGTTTTAACAGTTCCTGAAACAGCTTTGCCATCAGCATGGAATCTTTTCCACCGGAAATACAGACTGCAATCTTATCTCCGTCCTGGATCAGATCGTATTCTCTGATTCCTTTCGTGAACTTTCTCCAGATTCCCTTGCGGAATTTCTTGATGATACTGCGTTCAATCTCTTTCTGCTTCTCTCCGGTAGTATTTTCATCCTGCACGAACTCACTTAGTTTCTTTCTTAAAAAGGAACGATATCCACCTTCAATATTCGCCGCATCATATCCGGCTGCTTCCAGTTCATAAACAGCATCGACACTCCATTCACCGGTATGGCATAATACATACACCGGCTTTTCTTTCGGAAGTTCTTCCATACGTTCTTCTACTTCTGCAAGCGGGATGCTGACCGCTCCCGGTACAGAGCCTCTGGTATATGCATCTGCAGGACGTACGTCCAGTACTGTGATTGTATTCTGATCTAATTGTAATAACTCTTCTATCGTGATTGTCTTCATATCTTTTAACCTCTCTTTGTGAGTTGCTGTTCATGCAGCAGCTATTCCTATTAACCAGATAGGTTTTGTTATTTATCTGGTATTATATGACGTTTTTCCCTGTCTGTCAAGGAACTGAAATGTGTTTTAAAAACATTTATCTTTCAAATATATGCTAGAAAAGTTTACCACAAAAAAGAATACTGTACCAGTGGTTTCCCGCTAATACAGTATGTTTTGTTGTGTGAACTGATATTATATATAATACATA
>ERZ835980.4358-NODE-4358-length-9857-cov-3.114670_pt1 | contig 9857 bp, 8 predicted proteins | sample MGYA00519943_ERZ835980 | MGnify/ENA primary metagenome ERZ835980 (study PRJEB31850, sample SAMEA3708791) | human gut metagenome | biome: human gut; feature: human-associated habitat; material: faeces | place: China | collected 2014 ... | reverse complement strand
GCGTGTCGGAGCGCAACCGCCGAAGGCGGCTCTTAGCGCGTAGACTGAAGCTGTCCGCGAAGCGGACTGATGAGGGCAAAGTTCCCGGCAGCAACCCGTAAAACAGGCAATTGCAGCAAAGTCTGCCCTCATCCGGCCCTGCGGGCCACCTTCCCCCGCAGGGGAAGGCTTTTGCTTTTTTGTAGAATGCCAAAACCGCCAAAGGGTTGCCGCGCCCCTTGGCGGTTGCTTATTCGGCGTTCGTTCGCTTATAAATCAGTCCTGTGCGGGCCAGTTCTTGGCCAGCTTGGCGCGCTCGGCAATGGGCAGGCCGAACAGGTTGATAAAGCCGTTGGCGTCTGCCTGATTGTAATCATCATCCTCACCGAAGGAGGCCGTCTGCTCATCGTACAGGGTGTACGGGCTGGTGACGCCGGCGTTGATCATGTTGCCCTTGTACAGCTTCAGGGTCACATCGCCGGTGACGGTCTTCTGCAGGTCATCGGTAAAGGCGCTGATGGCCTCACGCAGCGGGGTGAACCACTGGCCGTTGTAGACCAGCTCGCCCATCTTCTGGGCCAGCTGTGCCTTGAAGTGCATCGACTCCTTGTCGAGCGTGATGGTCTCAAGGACATCATGGGCCTTGTACAGGATGGCACCGCCGGGGGTCTCATAGACGCCGCGGCTCTTCATGCCGACCAGACGGTTCTCAACGATGTCCAGCAGGCCGATGCCGTTGGCGCCGCCCAGCTTGTTCAGGTACTCGACCAGCGCAACGCTTTCCATCTCCTTGCCGTCAACAGCGGTGGGGATGCCCTTCTCAAAGTGGATCTTGACATAGGTCGGCTTGTCGGGGGCCTGCTCGGGGGAGACACCCAGCTCAAGGAAGCCGGGCTTATTGTACTGCGGCTCGAGAGAGGGCTTCTCCAGATCAAGGCCCTCATGGCTGAGGTGCCAGAGGTTCTTATCCTTGGAGTAGTTCGTCTCGCGGTTGATCTTCAGCGGAATGTTGTGGGCCTCGGCGTAGTCGATCTCCTCATCACGGCTCTTGATGCTCCACTCACGCCACGGGGCGATGATGGCCATATCGGGGGCCAGCGCTTTCAGGGTCAGCTCAAAACGGACCTGGTCGTTGCCCTTGCCCGTGGCGCCGTGGGCCACGGCGTCCGCGCCTTCCTTGCGGGCCACATCCACCAGGGCCTTGGCGATGAGCGGACGAGCAATGGAGGTGCCGAGCAGGTAGCGCCCTTCGTAGCGGGCCGCGCCGCGCATCATGGGGAAGACAAAATCTTTGGCCATTTCTTCGCGCAGGTCCAGCACATAGGCTTTGGACGCGCCGGTTTTGAGGGCCTTGGCCTCCACGCCGGAGAGGTCTTCGGGCTGGCCCAGGTCGGCCGTGACAGCGATGACTTCGCAGTGGTGGGTTTCAATGAGCCACTTGAGGATGACGGAGGTATCCAGACCTCCGGAATAGGCAAGAACGACTTTTTTTACTTTTTGCATGGTCAGGCTCCCCTTACAGATTCGGGAAGGAAGTATTGCCCAAAACAGCTCTCGGCGCAAGTGTCGGGACTCTGGGCACTTGAGCCCCGCGCCGGGGGGGTATATAGCTTGAGGTCACACTCACGCGCGCCAGAGGCGGCTGCCGGGCAGCCGCCTTCCGGATTGTTGACCGGCGCCGTACAGCCGCAAGGACCGTTTCATGGACAAGCACAGCGAATATCTGCACAAAATTTTATTGAGCCGCGTTTATGACGTGGCGGTGGAAACGCCTCTGGAAGAGGCCGTGACCCTTTCGCGCCGTTTGGGCAATACAGTGCTGCTCAAGCGCGAAGACCTGCAGCCGGTATTTTCTTTCAAGCTGCGGGGGGCCTACAACAAAATGGCCCACCTTTCGCGGGACGAGCTGCGGCGCGGGGTGATTACGGCCTCCGCCGGCAACCACGCCCAGGGTGTGGCCCTGGCGGCCCGGCGGCTGGGCTGCGAGGCCACTATTGTCATGCCCGTGACCACGCCCGCCATCAAGGTGGAGGCCGTGCGGCGTCTGGGCGGGCAGGTGGTGCTTTCGGGCGAATCCTTCAGCGACGCCTGGCAGCACACGCTGGACTTGATCCAGGAAACGGGCTGCGTTTACATTCCGCCCTTTGACGATCCGGACGTCATTGCGGGCCAGGGCACCATTGCCATGGAGATTCTGCGCCAGCACACGGGGCCCATCCATGCGGTCTTTGTGCCCATTGGCGGCGGCGGCATGGCCGCAGGCATTGCGGCCTACATCAAGAACCTGCGGCCGGATATCCGCGTCATCGGCGTGGAGCCCGTGGATTCTGACGCCATGCGGCGTTCGGTCATGGCCGGCAAGAGAGTGGAGCTGCCCGAAGTGGGGCTGTTTGCCGACGGCGTGGCCGTGAAGCTGGTGGGGGAAGAGACCTTTGCCATCTGCCGCGACCTGCTGGACGACATCATCACCGTGGAGACGGACGCCATTTGCGGCGCCATCAAGGATATTTTTGAAGATACGCGCGTGGTGGCCGAACCGGCCGGGGCGCTTTCTCTGGCTGGGCTGCGGGCCTACGCCAAGGCCGGCGGCCTGCGCGACGCCACCCTGGTGGCCGTGGTAAGCGGGGCCAACATGAATTTCGACCGCCTGAGCCATGTGGTGGACCGCTCCGAAATCGGCGCGCAACGTGAGGCTTTGCTGGCCATCAACATTCCCGAAGCCGTGGGCAGCTTTCGACAGCTTTGCGCCGCTTTCGGCAGCCGCAACATCACGGAACTCTGCACGCGCTATTCCGACCCGGAGCGGGCCAGGGTGCTGGTGGGCATTAAGATCAACGGGCGGGAAGACGTGGCCGAGGTGCTTGGCGAACTGCGTGGTCAGGGCTTTGAGGCCGTGGACCTTACGGACAATGAGCTGGCCAAGGTGCACCTGCGGCACCTGGTGGGCGGCAATGCCCCGCAGGTGCTGCACGAACGCCTGCTGCGCTTTACCTTCCCTGAACGGCCCGGCGCGCTGCTGGACTTTATGGACGCCATGCGGGTGGATTTCAGCATTACCCTGTTCCAGTACCGCTACCACGGCGCGGATTTTGGCCGCGTGCTGGTGGGCTTTGAGGCCCCTGAAGAAAAACGGGCGGACTTTGAGGACTTTCTTGCCCGCGTGGAGCGCATGGGCTACCCCCATGTGGAAGAAACCGCCAACCCGGCCTACAGGATGTTTTTGGGCTGGCACGAAAATTAACCGCTTTCTTTTACGCGCGGCCTCAAAATTGTAATTGGGGCCGCGCGTAAGATGTCCTGGTCAATCCTCTGGTCGGGGCAATGATATTTTGAAATTGCGCCGATGGTCTGTAGCGCAGGGGGAGCGCATCCGGTTTTTGTGCATGCGGTGGGCTGCCGCCATGAAAGCATCGCTGGGCGGTCAGGCATGTTCATCCATGCGTTTGCGCACATATGGGGCATAGCCCGTGTCCATGCCCTGAATGTGCTCTATGAGCCAAACTTTCAAAAATTCCAATAGATTAATATCAATATGGGCCCTACCTTCGTCCAAAGCCTCACGGAATTCAGCCACAGTCTGGCGAAATTCACGGTGCTTGCGGATATGCTTGCCGGCCTCAGTGTAGCCGGATGCGGCAAAGAAAATTTCCTCAGTATTGAAATGGGTGAAGGCATAGCCCGCCAGCGCGTCCAAAATTTCCAGCAGTAGGGCAGGGTCGCTGCCCTGGCTGACGTTGCGGGCCAGTTTATTGATGTAGGAGAGCAACAGCTTGTGCTGGCCGTCGATAACGGGCACGCCCGTGGTGTAGCTTTCGGACCACTGAAAAAAATCCTGTTCGTCGGTTTCGGCCTTTTCCCCCGCCGTCGGCGTTTCACCCAAAAAAACGTTCATCTGATCCAGATAGTTGGCGCAGTATTCCAGCTCTCCCCGCGCGTTCTCCAAGGCTTCCGTCACAAAGACGCGACAGGCGCGGGTGTGCGCGTCCTCCTCCGGTACGGCCTCCTGCGGCAGGCGGGCGGCAAGGCTCTTCAGCTTGTCCGCCACTTTGTCCAGGGTGGCGCGGACCATCCGCTGCCCCGTGATGGCTACCGAATATTTTTCGTGCCACTCCACGGCTTCCTGAAAGTTTTCTTCTTTCTCATGCAGCATCCGGGCAAAGTCTTCTTGCCGGTGGTGTTCGCGCTCCTGCAGGGCCGTGAGGGCTTCCCGCAGAAGAGGGCAGGCCCCCTGAACATTCAGAGGGGCGTCGCCCGCAGCGCGCGCGCTGGTCGTCAACCGCCGCAGGGGGGTGAGCAAACTGCGGTAGACGAGCAGCAGGCCGCCCCAGGTGAGCACGGCAGCCAGAACAAGAGGCACGAAAATAAAGGAACGGGGAAGGAGCAGGGCGCTCAGCCCTACAAACGGCGCGGCAAAAAGCAAAAACACGGCAACGGGCATGGCATATCCTTGTGCGCCGGAGGCGCGGCAAAGGCCGGGGTCTGCGCGGAGATGACCTGTGGTCGCAAACCCGGTGGCGGAGCAGTAGCGCAACGCAAGGTTACACTTGCAACTATAGCATACACAAATTTTGTGAAAATAAAAATATAGTTATGTTCTATGACACGGAGTTGAGACTTTATCCACAGCATTTCTTATACGTCAAATTGGTATCTGAAGCAAGCATGGCGTCTGGAGCAGATTACCTTAGAGAATATCTATTAAAGTTCACCGCAGGCTCGTTCTGGCGCCTAATCGCGCAAATAAATAGTGGTGTTGTCCTCATCCATAACTAGCGCTTGCTGTCTTTGCCCGTAATTTCCTGCGTCATAACGGGCCAGGCGCCGACGTCGCAACGGCTGAAGCTGCGCGTGCGCTTCCACAGAAGCTAGAGCAGTTAGCGAATGAAATGAGCTAATTGCTCTGCAAGGATTTTCTTGAAAATCCTTGCCACAAAATGCGAGAAGGCAGGCTTTTGCCTGCCGTAAGCGAGCATTTCAAGTGTTAAATGCTCTAAAAAGGCCTATGCCACGTATGTCGGCAATCTTTCCACCAAGTTGCTTGCATCGGGCAGTTTGCATAAAGGCCCCTCCGGTTTTACTCCGAAGGGGCCTTTATGCAAACGCCGCTGTTGCCGGGGTGCGGTGAAATCAGTCCTTATAAGGAGAAATGTCCCGCAGGGTTTTGATGACGTCGGGGAAGTGGGCGATCACAAAGTCCACCTCGTCCTGCGTGGTGTAGCGCGAAAGGGAAAGCCGCACCGAACCGTGGGCATAGTTGAAGGGCACGCCCATGGCCCGGAGCACGTGCGAAGGCTCCAGACTGCCCGAAGTGCAGGCAGAACCAGAGCTGGCACAGATGCCCAGCCTGTCCAGCATAAGCAGGATGGCTTCGCCCTCCACATTCTTGAAGGCGATGTTGGTGGTATTGGGCAGGCGGTTTGCTATATCGCCGTTGACCATGCATTCGGGGATGACGGCAAGGAGACCCTGCTCCAGCCTGTCGCGTAAAAGGGCCACGCTTACGCGTTCTTCTTCCATGTGCGTAGCGGCCAGTTGGGCGGCCACGCCCAGACCTACTATGTAGGGCACGTTTTCCGTACCGGCGCGGCGACCGTTTTCCTGATGTCCGCCCCGCAGGAATGGACGGAAGCGCACGCCTTTGCGCACGTAGAGCACGCCTATACCTTTGGGCGCGTGCAGCTTGTGGCCGGAAAGGGAGAGCATATCCACAGGCAGGTGGGCCATGTCTATGGGAGTTTTGCCCACAGCCTGCACGGCGTCGGTGTGGAAGAGCAGACCGCGTTCCTTGGCCATTTCCGCCAGCCGCTGCACGGGGTAGATATTGCCCACCTCATTATTGGCGAACATGACGGAAACGAGGGCCGTATCCGGGGTAAGGGCCGCTGCGTATTCGTCCAGGTCCAGGCGGCCTTTGGCGTCCACGCTCAGGTATGTAACGTGGTAGCCCTGACGTTCCCAGTACTGCATGACGTTGAGCACGGCGGGGTGTTCCACTCGGGTGGTAACCAGATGGCGCTTTTCCGGCTGGGTCTGGATGGCCGCCCAGATAGCGGCGTTGTCGCTTTCCGACCCGCAGGAGGTGAAGATGATTTCATCGGGCTTGGCGCCAAGCAGATCGGCCATACGCGCGCGGGCCGTATCCACGGCGCCGGCCACCTGGCCGCCGAAGGTGTGCATGCTGGAAGGGTTGCCATAAAGCTCGCCCAGATAGGGCAACATGGCCTCGCGCACTTCCGGGGCGATGGCCGTGGTGGCGTTGTTGTCCAGATAGATGGTTTTCATGTTAGGCCTCCTCCACCACGATTTCCGGCTCCACGTGTTCGCGCAGGGCCTTTTGCACCAGGTCGCGGATGGTGACGTCGCTGGCGCGGCACTGGGAGCAGCGCCCACGCAGGGAAACCACCGCCCGCGGGCCGTCCACGTCCACCAGCTCTATGTCACCGCCGTCCACGCTCAGGCGGGGCCGGATTTCTTCATCAATGGTCTGCAGCACCTTCTGCATGCGCTGCACGTTGGTAAGGCGTGGCCGGGGCTTAAGCTCCACCAGGGGCTTTTGCTTGAGTTCCGTGGCGAGAATCTCGGCGATCTCGTCCAGGCACTCTCCACACGCGCCGCCGGCTTTGGTGTAGTTGGTGATTTCCTCCACAGTCTTGAGGCCGTTTTCACGGATGGTGCGGATGATCTGGGCGTCTGTGACGCCGAAGCATTTGCAGACCAGCTTACCTTCCTCCTGAGCGTGGGGCATGGGGGGCTCGCCCTTCCACTGGCGGATGGCGGCTTCCAGGGCTTCCTGGCCCATAACGGAACAGTGCATCTTCTGCCGGGGCAGGCCGCCCAGGGCGTTGACGATATCCTTGTTGGTCAGCTTGAGGGCGTCTTCCACGCTCATGCCCTTGACCATATCCGTGAGCACGGAGCTGGAGGCAATGGCACTGGCGCAGCCAAAGGTCTCAAAGCTGGCATCGCGGATGACGCCTTCCTTGTCGATCTTGAGATAGAGTTTTAGGGCGTCGCCGCAGGCCAGACTGCCCACCTCGCCGATGGCGTTGGCGTCTTTAAGGGGCCCCACATTGTGGGGATGGAGAAAGTGGTCGTGTACGGTCTCAGTGTAATTCCACATAATTGCCTCCTGAAGCGACAGGCTTCTCTGAATCGATGATGTTCTGCAGGCTGCGCTGCCGCAAAAAGCCCCGGATGTGCTCGTCCAGTTCACTCCAGAAGCCCCTGGTGGAGCAACGGGTTTCACGCAGGCAGTGGCGCCCTTTGGTCAGGCAGCGGACCGGAGAAATTTCGCCCTCCAGGTGCTGAAAAACCTCTTCCATATTGATGTCCTGTGGGGGCTTGGCCAGAGCGTAACCGCCGCCGGACCCCCGCACGGCCCGTAAAATGCCCATGGGCCTGAGCGCGCGGACGATCTGCTCCAGATAGCCGGACGAAATGTTTTCTTCTTTGGCTACCTGCCCCAGTTGCAGCAGACTGCCTTGGGGCTGGGCGGCCAGACGCAGCAAAAAGCGTAATCCATAGCGGGTTCTGGTGGAAAATCGCATAGCTTTCCTCGCACTTTTGCGGTCAGGCGCCCTGGGTCTGGCGTTTTTTGGCAATGGCCGTAAGGCTGAAGGGCGTTTCCTGATACACATAATAGTTGAGCCAGTTGCTGTAAAAAAGGTGGGCGTGGGCCCGCCAGTGCATGGTCGGCATGGCCTGCGGGTCGTCGCCGGGGTAGTAGTGCTGCGGCGTCGCGGGGTTCAGTCCACGCTCCAGATCGCGCTGGTATTCCTGGTCCAGGGTGCCCCGGTCGTATTCCAGATGCCCGGTCATGAATACCTGGGAGTGGTCCACATTTTCCAGCAGGGCGAGCCCGGCTTCGTCCGAACGGGCCAGAACGCGCAGACACGGTTCCTTGCGTGTGTCTTCTTCACGCACTTCGGTATGACGGGAGTGGGGCGCCAGAAAGGTGTCGTCAAAGCCCCGGAACAGCCGGCAGGCCGGCTGCAGCACCTGATGTTCAAAAATGCCGGAAATCTTGGCAGGCAGCACGTGCTTGGGAATATTATAAAAATGGTAGAGCGCCGCCTGGGCTGCCCAGCAGATGTACAGGGTGGAGTAGACGTGGTGCTGGGCGTAGTGCATTATTTCAAGCAGCTCATGCCAGTAGTCCACATCCTCAAAAGGCAAGTGCTCCACAGGCGCGCCAGTGACGATCATGCCGTCAAAGGTGCCGTGGCGGATCTCAGAAAAGGTCTTGTAAAACCGCTCCAGATGCCGGACCGGCGTGTTTTTGGACTGGTGCGCCTCAGTACGCAGCAAGGTGATGTTGACCTGCAGGGGGCTGTTGCCCAAAAGCCGCAGCAGCTGCGTTTCTGTGGCGATTTTGGTGGGCATGAGGTTGACGATGACGATCTCCAGAGGGCGGATGTCCTGCTGCACGGCGCGGTCTTCCGTCATCACAAAGATATTCTCGCCCTCCAGGGCTGCGCAGGCCGGCAGGTCCGCCGGGATCTTGATGGGCATGGTCTCCTCGTTCTTTCCTCAATGTTTTGGGCAGTAGGGGGGCAGCGGCTTTGTCCCCCAATGCCCCGCGTCAAAAACATAGCTCTTTACTATGTTTTGTCAAGGCATGTGTACACGGATTCTTTTACAGGAATCCTGTTGTGGGGCCTCTGGCGCATTGGCCGCGCTGCTCACAGGCGCACCACGGCGCAGCTTACGGGCAGGTTCAGGCCTGCCGCAGCGTTGCGGGCCAGCCGCTCCAGTCCGCCGCAGCAGGGCACGCTCATGCGCAGCACCGTAAGGCTCTGAACCCCGGCGGCCAGCAGGGCCGTGAGGCGCTCCTGCAGCAGAGCGTTGTCTTCCAGCTTGGGGCAGGCAATGATGGGTATGCGTCCGGTAAGCCAGTCCTGGTGCAGGCCGGGCAGGGCAAAGCCTGCACAGTGGGCCGCCAGCAGCACATGGGCGCCGCGCAAAAAGGGGGCGCTGGGCTGCACCAGCCGCAACTGGATGGGCCAGGAAGGCAGCCGGGCGGTCAGCTCTGCGGGGGCATCGGCGACGGGGGCGGCCAGAGGGCGCAAGGTACGCGCGGCCGCGCCGGGACAGCCTCTGTGCGGGGCAACGGCAGGGGGCCGCTGTGGAGCAGTGGCGGCAGATCCGTCCTTGGCCGCCAGGGCTGCGACTTCGTCAAAAGGGGCGGCCTCGCGCTCAGTGAGTTTGAGCGCGCCCTGGGGACAGTTCAGACAGGCCCCAAGACCGTCGCAAAACACGTCGCTCACCAGTTTGGCCTTGCCGTCCACAATGGCCAGAGCGCCTTCTGCGCAGTCCAGCACGCACTGGCCGCAGCCGTTGCACTTGTCTTCATCAATTTCAATGATCAGGCGTTTCATGAGGGCTCCGTATCAGGGCAGATCCGGCAGATGGCAGGGGGCCGCCAGCACATGTTCCGCGCCGGCGGCTTCAAGCTCGGCCGCGCCGCGAAAGCCCCAGCCCGCGCCCACGGCCGTCATGCCGGCGTTGTGGGCGGTAAAAACGTCCACATCGCTGTCGCCCACATAGCAGGCGTCCGCAGCCGGGACGTTGAGAGCGGCGAGCATTGCGCGCGGAACGGCGGGGTCCGGCTTGAGGGGCGCGTCATCCCGCGCGCCGCGCACAAGGGCAAAGGGAACGGCGGGGAAATAGCGGCGTACCAGATCCTTGGTAAGTTCGTCGGGTTTGTTGGAAAGTACGGCCAGCACGCGGCCTTGATCGCAAAGGCTTTGCAATGCCGCGTCAAGGCCGTCGTAAGGTCGGGTGTGTTCGCACATATGGCCGCCGTACCAGGCGCGGGCCTCGTCCACCAGGGCCCGCAAGGCCTCCGGCGAGGTCCGGTCCAAAGTGGCGGCGGGCAG
>ERZ835980.4349-NODE-4349-length-9866-cov-3.286923_pt1 | contig 9866 bp, 16 predicted proteins | sample MGYA00519943_ERZ835980 | MGnify/ENA primary metagenome ERZ835980 (study PRJEB31850, sample SAMEA3708791) | human gut metagenome | biome: human gut; feature: human-associated habitat; material: faeces | place: China | collected 2014 ... | reverse complement strand
CAGGAAATTCAGGAGTTGGAAAATCAAGTCTAATAAATGCAATATTTAATACAGATAAAACACAAGAAGGAGAAGTAAGCAAGAAAAATAAAAAAGGTAAAAATACAACAACAGACACTAAATTATATGAAATTGAAGAAAATACATATATTGCAGATACACCAGGATTTTCAAGTTTTGAAATAAATGAAATAGAAAGTTCAGAATTAGATAAATATTTTATAGAAATTGAGAAAGAATTAGGAAATTGCGAATTCGTTGGTTGTACACATATAAAAGAAGAAAAATGTGGAGTGAAACAAGCTGTACAAGATGGAAAAATATCTCAAGGTAGATATGAAAGATTTTGTGAGATATATAATGAATTAAAAGATAAAGAGAAATATAAATGGAAATAAAGACTATTTCAAATTGAAATGGTCTTTTTTCTTGTAGATGTAACTTTTTTCTGATAAGATTGTATAAGAGATAGAAAAAGGAGGATTCAAGATGCAAGAGAAGACAGACAAAGAACTATACAAAGAGTTTCTATTAGGAAATAATGAAAGTTTTGAAGAAATAGTAAAAAGACATAAAAATTCAATTATATATTTTATACAAAGATATACCAAAAGCATAGATATAGCAGAAGATTTAGCACAAGATGTATTTTTATATGTATTAATTCATAAGAAAAATTACAGATTTGAATATTCTTTAAAAACATATCTTTATACAATAGCAAAATCAAAAGCGTTAAATTATATAAAAAGAGAAAAAAGAATTGTAGCAATAGATGAGAAAGAATATGAGAATATTAAAGATGTTGAAGAACTAGAGGAAAAAGTATTTAAAAATGAAAGAGCAGAAAATTTAAAGAATGCAATTCAAAAACTAAAATTAGAATATCAAAATGTAATATATTTAGCAGATATAGAAGAATTAAGCTATAAAGAAATAGGACATGTATTAAATAAAACAACATCAAATGTAAAAATATTGATATATAGAGCAAGAAGAGCATTAGAAAAAATAATATTAGAGGAGGGATATAAATATGAAAACTGATAAGCAATTTATAGATGAAATTTATAAAAAATATGATGAATATCAAAAAGAAGAAAAAATAAAAAGACAAAAAGTAATGAAGAGAATAATAAATATAGCAGCAGTTTTTGTTGTTGCATTATCATCAGTAGTAGTATTTTCACAGAAGAAAACTCCTAAAGTATTGCAAGAAATGAAAAAAGAAGATGTTGCTAAAATTGATTTAGAAACTGTTGGAAATTTTGAGAATTTTTATAATATTATAAAAAGTAAAAATTCTACAAATGGAGAAACTAAATATTCATTTAATTTACAAGAGAGTATAACAGATGTAGCTAAATCAGACATGTTAGAAACTAGATCAAATACAAATATCCAAGTTGAAAATGTTGATGAAGGAGATATTGTAAAAACAGATGATAAATATATTTATTATTTAAGTAAACAAAGACTTATAATAATAAATGCTGAGAATGCAGAAACATCAGGAAAAATAGCAGAAATAAATTTTAAGGAAGAAAATTTTTATCCTATAGAAATATATGTACAAAATAATAAATTAGCTTTAATAGGAAATATAGCATATAATGAAAATTTAAAAATGAGTACAGAAATGCAAGATATTAGTGAAGCGCCAAAGTCAAAAACAGGAATTATAATATATGATATTACAGATAGAAGTAATCCAAAAGAAATAAGAAATGTTATGCTAGAAGGAAGTTATATAACATCAATGTCAAGAATGATAGATGAAAATATATATTTTGCTGTAAGTGAAAACATATATGGATATGATATTAGTTGTAAAAGTATAGAAGAATTAAATGAAAATGATTATATGCCTAAATATACTGATACAGCAATATCTAATGAAGAAAAATGTATTAGTTATGACAAAATTTATAATTTAGATGAAACAGAAGATGCAAATTATTTAATATTAGTAGGTATTAACATTAATGGAGATAATGAAGCAGATATTCAAACATTTTTAGGAGCAGGAACATATTTATATTCATCAGAAAAAAATATGTATATTGCAACAAATGAGGTTGAATATGATGAAAATTATAAAGTTATTAATACTAAAACAAAATTAATGAAATTTGAATTAAATAATGGAAAAATTATATATAAAGCTAAAGGTAAGGTTGAAGGAAGCGTAAATAACCAATTCTCAATGGATGAGAATGGTGATAATTTTAGAATTGCAACAACTATAGGAGAAATATGGTCAAATCAAAATACAAGTAATAATTTATATGTGTTAAATGACAAGTTAGAAGAAATAGGAAAAATTGAAGGATTAGCAGAAGGAGAAAAAATATATTCAGTAAGATATATGGGAAGTAAAGCATATGTGGTAACATTTAAACAAACAGATCCATTCTGGGTAATTGATTTATCAGATGCAACAAATCCACAAATTTTAGGAGAAGTACAACTTCCTGGATATAGCGTATATTTACATCCATATGATGAAAAACATATAATAGGATTTGGATATGATACAAAAGAAAATGGAACCAGAGTAACAAATAATGGACTTAAATTAGTAATGTTTGATGTTTCAGATTTTACAAATCCACAAGTAGTATTTCAAATAGCTGTTGGAGATAGTAAATACACATATTCAGAATTATTATATAACCATAAATCAGCAATATTTTCAAAAGAAAAAGGAATTATGGCATTTCCAATAAATTCATCATCTGGTTTAAAAACTAATTCGAGAGCAGTTATTTATAAAATTGACTTAGAAAATGGTTTTTCATTACAAGGTGAGATTGGAACTATAAGCAATAATTATGAAGAGGAAGTTAGAAGAATTGTATTTGTTAACGGAAATTATTATACTTTATCATATTCACAAGTTAGAGTTGCTGATATGGATTCATTAAATGTTTTTAAAATTATTGATATATAAATAAAAATTCAATTTTTTTATGATTGATTTTATTTTATAATTTTATGCAAAGAAAGATTAGTTATATTTCAAACTAATCTTTCTTTGTTTTAAGTATTTTCTTTTTCAACCAAATAAATCATTCCTAAGATTGTAAGTTGAAAATTATTATGGATTCGGTACTGTTTCCTTAGGTCATAAAATTCACCACATTGTGTGCTAGTACAAACTTCCCCTTCCAATATCATACAAACAACAGCGATAACTTCAGCATATTTATTAAAATCTATATCTAAATGATTATGATTTAATAAAGCATATAGAGAAGTTATATCAATTCCGTAATTCATATTTCTATGGAGCTTATACATTGCACATATAATTTCGAGATAAAATTTATATCTTTGACTTAAATCGAATTCCATCTTGAATTTTGAATAGATATTTCTAGCATCTTCATATCCAAATCGAGAATCATAAAAATCTGCTTCGTAAGACTCAATATTACCTTGATTTTTTTGAAGATATACTTCAACTTTTTTTCTGAATTTTTCTTCTTCTTCCATCCATTTTTTTTCAATACAATCAGAAAACATCTTAAGAAGTTGTTCTTTGGACATTTCGCAAGAATATGCTTTATCAAGTAAATCTTGTGTCATCTCTTCCATAGGTATAGTATTTGGGTGTTTTCTTTTCATAAGTTTGCTCCTCCCTTAAAATTATTTGTTGTTACAAAATATGCCATTTCTAAAAGGAGATATTATTTTAGCTTTTGCTAAAAACTTTTGGTATTATATCATGGATTTTTATATTTGTCAGTAGTTTTATTATAATTCAAGATATATTAGACATCTTTGGAATTCATTTATTACAAAAAATCAACCAGATTTATTTTCTGATTGATTTTTATTTCTGTGGTGCGCCCGACCAAAAATATAAGCTCAAAGAAATCTATATAACTATTGAAAAATCAATGTTATATAGATTTTTGATTTTTTATATTAATGCAATACTAATGCAATAGCAAATTTACATTCCAATTTTTTTCATGTAATTATCATATTTGTCGTTTTCATCTTTATTGAACTTTTCAAAAACACTTGTATATGTATCTAATGTTGTTTGAATTTTTTCATGCCCTAAAATTTCTTTTAAAACATTTGCAGACATTCCAGACTCAATACATCTTGTTGCAAAAGTATGTCTTAACATGTGAGTATGTATATGATCACAAAATTTATATTTTTCATTTAATCTTTTTAGAAAGCAATTAATTTCAGTTGGAGTAATAAAAGTATTTTTTTCATAGTCATAAAAAATTAGATTGTATATATTAGTAACATTATTAGAAAGTGTAATTCTTTTTAATACAGAGATTGCATTATTACTTAAATATATAGTTCTTTTGCCTTTTTTAGTTTTTGTGGTATTTCCAAGAATTACTTTATCGTTTTTGTCTCTTGTCAAAGTTTTTTCTACTTTTATTGTGTTATCTTTTAAATTTATGTTATTATTTGTAATTGCTAAAATTTCTCCAATCCTCATGCCAGTAAAAATTGCTAATAAAATAATGTCTCTATATTTATATGTAGAGTTTTCTAGAATTGCAACTAACTTCTTTTGTTCTTCAATAGATAATGCTTCGACTTTTGATAATTCTTTTTTTGCTTTTGGTTTTTTTAAGGTTTCATTATCCATTAAATTAAATAGTATTATTCTTTCTGAAAATGCAATTTTAAAGCCTCTTTTTAACATTGTGTATAATTTGTCTATTGTGTTTTGAGAATAGATTTTTAAGACTTTTTCATTCTTTTTTTTTGTAGTTGTTTCATTCTCAATAAAATTTGGAAGAGCAGTTTTTATGTCGTTTAGAATTACTTTTTGAATTGGCTTGTTTATAAAATCAGAACAACATTTTTTTAATAATTTTAATGTCTCTTTATTTCTTAGAAATGTTCTACCTACAATGATACCAGTTTTATAATTGTTTTCTATATAGTTATCTAAAATTTCATATAAACTAATATTGTTGCTAGAAATATAAGTACCATTATTTATTTCATTCATTATATTTGCAAATCTTTTTTTAAAATCACTTACTTTTTCATTTTTTCTCTGTGTAATAGTTTTTCTTTTTCCATCTAGATCCGTATATTGAGCAACCCATTTTTGTAAGGTTTCTGAGAAGTAGATAGTACCTTCACCATTACCTTTGCTTTTTACTTTTTTATTTTTTCTTTCCATAATAAAAATACCTTCTTTCTAAAATTTTATTAAATCTCTTGAAAAAAGGCTTTTTTTATACTATAATAAATAGCATAAAGAGACCTTGTTTCAAGGAATTTTTATGTTGTGAGAAATATGTACCTTGTCGCAAACTAGTAACATATTTCTCTTTTTTTATTTATTTAATTTGTTTCGATTTTTGCTATTTAATTTCAATTGTTTTTTCTTTTCTCTTTCTAATTCTTTAACACTCTTTTCTGGGGTAGGTAATTTTTCAGGCATTGTGCCACCTAATTTTTCTATAGTTTCTCTTACAGCTTTACCAACTTTATTATGAGTATTGCAAGCTTCAGCTTCAGTATTTACATTTTTATCTTTTAATAATGCATCAGTTTGAGTTATTCGGAATATGTTTGCACCAAGTTCGGCACTTCCCATATAATCAAGGATTGGTTGTCCATCTTTTAATCCTTTTCTTTTTGCAATATCTTCAGCAGTTTCACCATTATATAATCCTTTATAACCAGCATTATTAAATTTTGCATAATCTTTAACTCCAGATGCCTTGGCTGTGTCAAATAAGTATTTATTTCTATTTTTTACTATTGTTCGGTTATATAATCTTCTTTCATCCTCAGAAAGAGACTTGTATTCTTCTTCTGTTAATTCTCGTTGTCTAGTTTTTACTGCAAAATAAGTTTGAGCAAGAGCAACAGCTTTTTTTCTTGGGCTACCATTTTGAGCAATTAAATAACATGCATAACGTGTTAAAGAAATATCTTCTATTGACATATCTGCATTATTCCCTACTTTTAACACCCTGTTGACATCAACGAAGTGTTCAAAGATATTCATATTGCTGTTTGTACACGCATCTTTGGCTTTGTTAATTACATTTGAAAAGTTTCTCCAATCCTTATATCCTAACGATACCATTAATTCTCTTGCATACCAAAATTCATTTCCATTCTCATCTGTATGTTTTATATCTTCAAAGCTTTTTTCAGTTTTTATAATTAATTCATTTTCCACAACGATTCCTCCTAAAATTCTCTTTTTAATTGTTTTACTATACCAACTATAGTAACAGGTATAGATTTTACTTCATCATAAGTGAAAACTAAAGGATCATAACTAGGATTTAATGGTTGTAATGTAATGCTTGAATCAGTTTTTTTACCTTTTTTTATAGTAGCTTCATTACCATTAACAATAGCAACAACTATATCTCCATTTTCAAAATCATTTTGTTTCTTTATAACTACGATATCATCTTGAATAAGAACAGGGGACATACTGTCACCAATAATTTTTAATGCAAAATAATCATTACCATTTCCAACTAAAGAAGTTTCTACATCAATAGTTCCAACCCAGTTTTCTTGTGCCAGATAATCATAGCCTGCTTTAACCATACCTAAAATAGGAATAGATGTTACAGGATTACCTAAATAATCTGTTTTATTTTCATCTAAACACATTAAATATAATGGAGCAACGTTAAAATATTTAGCCAGTTTTTCTATCGAACTTCTTTTTAAATTTTCAACTAATCCTTTTTCATATTTCATAATAGTAGGCTTGGTAACATTTATGACTTTTCCAACCTCTTCCTGAGTAGCTCCTTTTTTTAATCTTAATTCTTTTAATCTTTCTCCCATATTCATAATAAAAACCTCTGTAATATAATATTATAATGCTATAATAACATATAAAGTTACTTAAATCAATATATTTACAAAAAATATTTAAAATAATTTAAAAAAAATCAAAAAAATTTTAAAAAATAACTTGACAAGTTATTTAATTAATGATAATATACGAGTAACTTAAAAAGTTACAAAAAAAGAAAAGAGGTGTAATTATGAATAAAACAGCATTAAGAATAAAAATGATTGCAAATAATGATACAGGAATAACATTATCAAAAGCATTAAATATGTCCGAGACAACATTATCAGCCAAAATAAATGGAAAAGCAGAATTTACAAGAAATGAAATCGCTGATATAAAAGAAAGATATAATTTAAGTCCAAAAGAAATTGATAATATTTTTTTTACATTATAAGTAACTTTATAAGTTACAAAAAACGAAATTGCGACAAGGTACAAGAAGAAAGGAAGTGAAGAGATGGAAGAAATAAAGTCTGAAAAAACAATTTATATTGTTGAGGAAACAGAAGAACATAAAAAAATGAAAAGAATAGATGAATTGGCTGACGGCAATCAAACAAGCTCAACTATTCTTCAAAATAAAGATACGATTAATCTTCAAATGCAATAGAAAAATCTTCTAATACAATAAGTTTTTTATTAGATAAGTACTCAATACGATCAGCATATTCCGTTATATCTAATATTAAACCATTTGGATATTCTGAATGATTTTCTACATGGTCTGGAAATTGTTTTAAATCAATTTTTATATCACTAAATTTCTCAACATGAGGAGTTTTGATATTGATTGAACCAGGACCTTTAAATACATATTTATACATTATAATCACCTCGCTTTCGAGGTAATTATACAACAAATACCAAAATTTTACAATGAGAGGAGATGAGAAAATGCCAGACCAAGTATTAGAAATTTTAAAAAATATAAATCAAAATTTAGAAGATATAAAGAATGAAAAAAATTTACCTAAACTAGTTTATGCAAAAGAAATTGCAGAAACATATAGAGTTAATTTAAACTCAGCTACAAAATTTTGTAAAAAATATGGAACAAATTTTGGCGGATATTGTATAGAAAAAGACAAGTTTAAAGAAATCTTACAAACTGCTGGAACAAATATATTTGATTAGAAAGAAGGTGAAAAAGATGAAACAAAAGATAGCAACATTTGCAGTAGGAATGGCATTTGTATTTATGTGGGTAGGATTACCAGTTTTGGTGGGACTTTTAGTAGAAATAGTAGTTTCATAGATTTTTAAGAATTGAGGTGATAAAGATGGAAGAGTTATTACAAAAAGTAATTGCAAAAGTATATCAATTAAATAAGAATACAAAACATGATTTTTTCTTTAACTTTTCAGGACATATAAACAGACTTGATATTGATTGTTATAAAGATGGCTGGAATGAAAATAAGAATCTTGAATCAATAATGAAATTTACTACAGAATTGACAGAAGAAAATTTAGAAAAAGTATTAAAAAAATTAGAAGAAATAGAAAAAGAAAATTAGAAAGGAAAAAATAATGGGAAATTTATTAATAGCATGGCTTTTATTAACAATAGTAGCACTTGTATTAGATATAAAAAATGACAAAAAAACAAATGAGATAATAAAACAATATCAACAAATTTGTATGGAATATAGTAAATCAATAAGCAGATTGATAACAAAGATGGTTAAAATCAATATAATAATTTATTCAGATTCTTCTGCAGAAGAAAAGAATGAACAAATAGAAAAAGTTATCCAATCAAGCGACCAAACTGATATGGATAACTAAAAAATCAACTACTTAACAAATGATTTTTCATATTAATTTTATCATAAAAGTATTGAAAAATCAAGAAATAGAGAGAAAAACATGAAATGTGTTAATTTTAGAATCAGAACTAAGAAATATCAAAAATATTTTTATTGTATCTATAGAAAAAGAAAAATTCAATTAAAAGAATGTGCATCATGTAGAAAAAAAGAATACAAAATTCAAAAAGAACTAAATAAAAAATCTAAAAAGCTGAAGAAGCTAGAAGATAAAAGATTCAGCATAATAACAGACAATTTAAAGAAATGTTACATATGCAATATGAATAAAAAAGACGATCTAAATGAAATTTTTGAGGGCAAAAATAGACAAATGAGTATGAGGTATGGACTAGTTATACCGATTTGTCGTAAATGTCATCAAAAATATGATTTAGATATTGAATTAAGAACTAAATATATGCAAGAAGCTCAAATTATATTTGAAAAGAAATATAGTCATGAGTTATTTATGAAAGAATTTAAAAAAAATTATTTAATGGAGGATTAAAAAATGAGAGTAACAAGAGTGAATATGAAAAAATTAAAAAATGCAGGCTGTATAAAAGCTATTGCAAGTATAGTTTTAGATGAAACAATTTGTGTAAAGCAAATTGAAGTTGTAGAAGGAAGAGAGGGAGAATTATTTATAGCTTTTCCAAAATTCAGAAATATGCAAGGAAAATTTTATAATGTAGCACATCCAATTGATAAAGAGTTAAGAAAAAAGATTCAAAGTGCAGTGTTAGAAGAATATAAAGAAATGGACACCAGGGATAGACAATAGTTTATCCCTTTAATTTTATTTTTACGAAAGGAAAATGAAATGACATACATAGATTTAATGAAAGCTTTTGAGATTTGGCTCGAAACAAATTATTTACCACCAGTATCACAATTATTATGGTACAAAATGATTGGACTATTTAATAGATGCGGATGGGTTGAATGGATTTCAGTAGATAACCAAAGATTGATGGCACTCTTAGATATAAGAAGAGAAGCAACTTTTATATCATATAGAGACAAATTAATAGAAGCGGGACTTTTTAAATATGAAAAAGGAAAAAAAGGAAGTCCTAACAAATATAAAATTTGTACTGACAATTTTGAAAGTATAAATAGTAGTACAAATAGTAGTATATCAAGTAGTAAAAAGCGGAGCAAAAGCAGTAGTTAATACCGCAAACATAAATAGACTAGACAAAGACATTTATATTAATTTA
>ERZ835980.4337-NODE-4337-length-9905-cov-7.088122_pt1 | contig 9905 bp, 9 predicted proteins | sample MGYA00519943_ERZ835980 | MGnify/ENA primary metagenome ERZ835980 (study PRJEB31850, sample SAMEA3708791) | human gut metagenome | biome: human gut; feature: human-associated habitat; material: faeces | place: China | collected 2014 ... | reverse complement strand
TCCAAGGCCTGCTGTACGTTCGTTTCATCTGCTTCGGCAATGGCAACCTTGTGGCTGCTCACGATGACAGCAACGGCTTCAATCGCAAGGACAGCCGCTTTACATCTATCAGAAACAGCATATTTGCGATATGCAATCCAACGAATGTTGCAAACGATATAAACGTTGGCTTGCGATGGCGCAGGCGGATCCTGATTTCAGTGAGAGACCGGGACCCTGCCCGCCACACCCGCGCAAGAACCAATAAACGCACGAAAGCCCCGGCCGGAGCCGGGGCTTTCTGTTTGCCGCAAATACCTGTTACAGCAGGATGTATTTCAGAATGAACAGAATGGTCAGCACATACATCAGGGGGCTGATCTTCTTCTCCTTGGCCTTGCCGGTGATGACATTCAGCAGGGTCCAGGAGATGACACCAATGGCGATGCCCTCAGAGATGCTGTATGCAGTGGGCATTGCCAGGATGGTCAGGAACGCAGGAATGCCCTCAGCAGGATCGTCGAACTCGATCTTCAGGGCAGAACCCATCATGTAGAAGCCAACGATGATCAGGGCCGGAGCGGTCGCAAAGCTGGGGATGGTCAGGAACAGGGGGCTGAACACCACAGCCAGCAGGAACAGCACACCGGTGGTCATGGAGGTCAGGCCGGTGCGGCCGCCCTCGGTCACGCCGGAAGCGCTCTCGACGAAGGTGGTGGTGGTGGAGGTGCCCAGCACGGCACCGGCGCAGGTGGCGATGGAGTCGGCCATCAGCGCGCCCTTGATATTGGGCAGCTTGCCCTCCTCATCCAGCATGTCGGCCTTGGAAGCAACACCGATCAGGGTGCCCAGGGTATCAAACAGGTCAACGAAGAGGAAGGAGAACATAACGGCGAAGAAGTTCAGGATGCCCACGCCGGAGAAATCGGTCTTGAACACCTGACCAAAGGTCTTGCCCAGAGCAGAGAAATCGAAGCTGATGAAGCTGGTGGGGATGACACTGTACATGCCGGCATCGGGGTTGGGGATGTAGATGCCGGTCAGCTCGCAGAGGATGCCCAGCACCCAGGTGATGAGGATGCCGTACAGGATGCCGCCCTTGACTTTTTTGACCAGCAGGACGGCGGTGATAAGCACGCCCACCAGAGTGAGGATCGCACCCACGCCGATGCTGTGGAAGGTCTCACCCTTAAAGTGCTGATAGGTGACAAGGGTGGAATCGCTGTTCACGATCAGCTTTGCGTTCTGAAGGCCGACGAAAGCAACGAACAGGCCGATGCCCACGCTGACAGCGCTCTTCAGGGTCATGGGGATGGCATTGAAGATGGCCTCACGCACATTGGTCAGGCTCAGCACGATGAAGATGATGCCCTCCACAAAAACGGCCATCAGGGCCAGCTGCCAGCTGTAACCCATGGTCAGGACGACCGTGTAGGAGAAGTAGGCGTTCAGGCCCATGCCGGGAGCCAGAGCGAACGGATAGTTGGCCAGCAGAGCCATCAGGGCAGTGCCGATGAAAGATGCCAGCGAAGTTGCGATCAGGACCGCATTGGCATCCATGCCCGAAGCGGACAGGATGCTGGGATTGACCGCAAGGATGTAGGCCATCGTCATAAAGGTGGTGACACCCGCCATGAGTTCGGTCTTGACATCGGTGTGGTTTTCTTTCAGGTGAAAGATCTTTTCTAACATGAAAGTTCCTCCTGTGTTATAGCAAAAATAAAAACAGCCGCGTGGGAACCGGCGGAACGAACAGCACCCATTGTAGCAGAACCGTTCCCACCTGTCCATGGACGAAACACAGAAAATTCACGAAAAGTTCAAACTTTCTTGTATGGGTATGACTTATCCGAAGGCTTTTTGGCGTTTTATGGAAATTTTCACAGAGTGGACATCAAAGATTTCATCAACCTCCGAGATCTTAAAATTTTCCGTCATAATAAAAGCTGCTCACAGGCATATTGCGCGCTTCATGCTGTTCCCGCGTGCTGACTCTTATATACCCATAGTCTGTATTTGATTTGCGATAAAATCGACCTCCTATTCACAAAAAAGCGCCCCTGCTCACTGCGATCTTACTGATATGTACCCCTAATACTGTGTGTCCAGTATTAGGGGTACATATCATCCCGCCGGTGTGCAAAAAGTGTGCAAAAGTGTGCAGAGCTCCAGAAAAAAAGAAAATCCCACGAGGAATCTTACGATTCTTCGTGGGATTTTGGTGCGCTCGAGGGAACTCGAATCCCTGGCCCTCTGATTAAAAGTCAGATGCTCTACCGGCTGAGCTACGAGCGCATACAGTATTTGTACAATACCAGAAATATTGCCGTATAATATTACCACAACTGCGGCCAAAAAGCAAGGCTTCGCGGCAAAAAACTTTCTTTCACAAAAATGGGCCATGCCGGATGCAAACTTTCCCTTTACAAATCCGGTAAGAATCAGTACAATCAAATCAAGTATCGTTCACGATTGTCCCGGCCGTACCGTGCGCCCACAGGCCGCACACAGGCCGTTGCGATAGGAGGTCTTTTTCTGATGAAAATTTCTCGACGGTCCGTACTTCGTTACACAGGTTTGACTGCGGCTTGGCTGACCCTGACCGGCTGCGCCCCCACCGGGAATGCAAGTCTTGGCGGCTGCCTGCCCGGCTGGCTGAAAAAGGTGCTGCGCGTACCTTCGTCTGACGCCTCTTCGGCCAGCTCATCGGCTGCATCTTCGGCTGCGTCTTCGGCAGCCTCTTCGGCAGCGTCCAGCGAGGCCGCTGCATCGTCTGAGCTGGCGGCGTCCTCGCTGCCGGGCGTCGAACAGCCGGAGGCCGCGGGCAGCACGCTGCCCGCCTACGACGCCGACCCGCTGACCGGCGAGGCCCGCAGCACCGACGGCCGCATCGTGGGCGTCATGGTCAACAACATCTGCAATTCCGAGCGGCAGAACGCCCGCCCGCAGCGCGGCATCGGTTCTGCCGACCTGCTCATTGAAAGCAAGGTCGAGGGCGGCATCACCCGCTTCTGCGCGCTCTATTCCAATGTGAACAGCATCCCGGAGATCGGCCCCATCCGCTCCGGCCGCGACCAGTTCCTGCAGCTGCTCATGCCCTGGAATGCACTGTACTACCACGACGGCGAGAGCATCTTCTGCACCCAGTTCATCCATGTGTACAACTACTCCGGCCTGAACATCGGCGGCAAAAATTACTTCAACACGCCGGTCCATCCGCATGTGGCCCACCGCATCAAGCGAAATGAGAACATCGCCTACGAGCACACCGAGTTCACCTCGGCCAAGGAGATCAAACAGGCGGCTGCTGACGCCGGCATCGGCCTGACCTATCCATACGAGGGCACCTTCTTCCGCTTTGCCGACTACCGCACCGATGCCGTGAACGACCTGGCCGACGCGCCCTCGGCCCGGAGCATCCTCATCACCCATTCGGCCAGTTATAAGACGAGCTTTGCCTACAACAGCTGGAACCGGAACTATAAGATGTCCATGTACAGCAACCGCACCAAGAAATTCGAGGCTGCGGTGGACGAGCTGACCGGCAAACAGCTGACCTTCGCGAACGTTGTGGTCTGCTTTGCCAACATCGCTGCCTACGCAGGCGACTCCCACGATGTGCAGGAAGTCCAGTACGTCGAGGGCGGACAGGCCTATCTCTTCACCAGCGGCGGCGTTCAAATGGGCCGCTGGGAGAAGGGTCATCCCACCCATCCCATCCGGCTCTACACCGACGCGGGCGAAGAGATGACCCTGAACCGGGGCAAGACCTACTTCGCTCTTGTGGACAACGATGAGTGGAGCAACTTCAGCTATCAGTAAGACCAGCCCTGCGCTGCGGGGCAGAAGAGGAACAAGATGAAATTTTGGAAGCGGACTGCTTTGTGCCTTGCGCTCTGCGCCGCGCTGCTGACCGGCTGCGTTCCCGCTGCGGACACCGCCTCTTCGGCGGCTCCCACCGACCCGCTCACCGGGCAGGAAGTGCTCTGGCCGGGGCAGCGCCCGGTGGCCGTCACGATCGAGAACGAGACGTCCAGCACCACCCAGTGGGGGCTTTCCTCGGCATCTCTGGTGCTGGAAGCTCTGACCGAGCCCCAGAGCGCCACCAGCCTGTGCCTGGTCTACCCGGCCGTGGATGCCGTGCCGCAGGTCGGCCCGGTGGCCGCCGGGCAGGACCTTTACTGGCGGCTGCTCGTGGGGCAGCAGGTGCTGCCCGTCCAGCGCGGCGGCGGTGCCTTTGACCAGAACTATCTGGATTACTACTCCCTGCGCGCGGTCGATGCGCTGGAAGTGGGCACCAACGCCTTCACCTGCGACACCACCTGGACCAGCCGCCCGCTGTGGCGCACCAGCGGCAATGCGCTGGCCGGGGTGCTGCGCAGCCTGAACATCTCCTCCGCCCTGTCGGAGTCCCGCCTGACCGACGCCGCTTCCAGCGCCGCAGGGGAGAGCGAGAGCGAAGCATCCCCCACCTTGTCCGTCCCGCCTCTGCTGCCCCAGCAGACGGAAGGCAAGCTGCCCGACGCCTCCGCTGCCGATGCCGCCCGCGTTCAGGTCCAGTTCGGTGCGGACAACGCCACCGGCTTTGTTTACGACGCTGACAGCGGCACCTACAAAATGCTCCATGCCGACGGCACCCCCCAGCTGGATGCCAACAACCGCCAGCAGGCCGGTTTTGACAACCTGCTCATCCTGTTCAGCGCCTCTTCCCTGCGGGACGACGGCCTCACGCTGGACTACGACCTGAGCATGGGCGGCGGCGTCTGGCTCAACGGCGGGCATCTGTGGACCCTGACCTGGACGCAGGGCAGCGACTCTACCTTTGCCTTTTACGATGCCGACGGCCGGCCCTTCAACCTGCTGGCTGGCCGGAGCTATCTGGCCCTCGTTTCCAGCCTGACCGGTCAGGAACTCACCGTGACCAATTCCGCCGGGGAAGCCCTGACCTCCGCATCGGCCCCCTGACAGACAGCAAAAATCCCCCGTGCCGTGCACGAGGGATCTTTTTGTGTCATCTCATTACAGGTCCACGACGCTGCCGACCTCGGCAGGGGTCGTGGGCACCGCGCCCAACTGGACTTCGTCCATGTCCCGGCGCACCACAAAGTGCATCGTCTGGCCGGAGGCAAAATCGGGCTGGTAGGTCAGTTCCAGCGTGTTCCAGTCCTCCGGCGTCTCGCAGAAGCAGTGGAGCATGGCCCCGCGCCCTGCGGCCAGATTCAGCGTAAAGGCCGAGGCATCCGCCGCGTTCTCGCCATAGAGCGGGGCTGCAAAGCTGCCGCAGCGCACGGGCTGGCCGTCGCAGACAGCCGTTAAGCCGGTGCCCAGGCGGTACAGTTCTTCGGTCGTGGTCATCTCGCGGCTCTGCAGATAGCTCGTGCCCACGGCCAGCGCCTTTGCCGAGAGGTTCTCCACCGACAGATACACCAGGGTGCTGCCCAGTCCCGGCGCGGGGGCATAGCCCAGCAGCTCCACAGCGGCCTTGCCGTCCAGCAGGGCCGGTTCGCCCTCGTAGCAGGGGGCCAGCGCCGCAGCCGAAACACCGGTGAGCAGGGCAGCCGCCAGACTGACTGCACCAGAGCCGGCACATTTCAGGAACGAGCGGCGGGACAGAGATTGTGACATCGGGGATTCCTCCTAACAGCGGAAAAATAGTTCTCTCTATACAATAGTAAATTCCGGACAGCCTGTCAAGGTCTTTGCCCGGAATTTTACCGTGTATTTACTCGTATGCCTCGTTTTCCTCGGACTCCGCCTGGCCGCGCAGGGTGTCGGCATAGCCGAAGGGCACGATGTCGATGGCCTCCACCAGACGGTCCCGCATCCAGAGCTGAACGTCCGTCTGGACGGTGTAGCCGCAGCCGGGGTCTGCCATCCACTGTTCCGGGTGGCGGGAGGGCAGGGCCCGCTGGCTGAGCATGCTCATGATGACGCCGCCGTGGGTCACGCAGGCTGCCTCGGTAACGTCCATCCGGATCATATACTCAAACAGCTTGAGCAGCGTCTCCGAGCAGCGGGCATGGAACGCTTCGGTCGGCTCCGCACCTTCGGGCACAAAGCCGGAGCCGGGGGTGATCCACTTTTTGAAGTCTTCGTCCTTGACCAGCTCCTTCACGGGGTGGTTCTCGAAGACGCCGAAGCCCGCCTCCCGCAGGTCGTGGACCGAGAACTGATGGGCCGCGTTGGGGAAGAGGATGTTCGCCGTCTCCACGGCGCGCATCAGCGGCGAGGAGAACACGGTGTCCACCTGGGGGTACTCGAACCGCTCCTTCAGGTCGGCCAGCTGGGCGCGGCCTTCGTCGCACAGGGGGATGTCCGTTCCGCTGCCGATGTACAGCCCCTGGAGGTTGCCCGCCGTGATGCCGTGGCGGATCAGATGCAGTTTGAATGTTTTCATGGGTCAAAACACCTCGATTTTCGCAAAGATCGTCTCATTGTGCCCGTTTCTTCACGCCGGGCGCAATTTTCACGACCCCGGCGCGGCACAAAATATATACCAGTTGCCCCTTAGTTTAGCATAGATATGGTAGTCAGAGCAAGAGCTTTGACAAAAATGACGAAATTCGTCAAAAAATTCCGTCATTTTGCTTGCTTTACAAGTCGTTTTCCGTTGTGTATAATCAACATGCTGTAAACCAAAAATCAAAGAAGTCTCATTTTTCACTGAGGAGCCAAAGATCATGGAATTCAATCGTATCATCAAGCTGCTGCGCAAGGAGCGCGGCATCACCCAGAAACAGGCAGCGGAAGACCTCGGCGTCTCGCAGGCGCTGCTCTCCCACTACGAAAAGGGTATCCGCGAGTGCGGTCTGGATTTCGTGGTCCGTGTTGCAGATTACTATAATGTGTCCTGCGATTATCTGCTGGGCCGCTCGGCCGAGCGCAACGGCATGATGCTGACCGCCGACGAGCTGCCCAACCCCGACAAGATGAAGGACAACATCTATCACGGCAGCGTGCTGCCCACCATGAACAAAAAGCTGATCTCCAACAGCCTGAACGTGCTGTACGCCAAGATCGGCGAGTGTCACAGCAAGGCTCTGACCACCGAGGTCAGCAGCTACCTGATGATGGCCGTGGCCAAGATGTTCCGCCTGCTCTACTCTGCGGAGCCGCACAACGCCCAGAGCCTGTTCAGCGTGGAGGCCCGCCGCTGGCCCGGCTATGCCGACGCCGTGATGCGGATGAACGAGGCCAATGTGGAGGCCCTGCTGGCCGGTGAGAACGTCGGCGTCGGCGAGGGCGTCAAGGACCCGGCCTGCCTCTCTATGACCACCGAGAGCCTGACGCGGGAGTTCCCGCTCTATACCCCCAGCCTCTTAAATCTGGTCAAGACCAGCGAGACCCGCGTCAAGGGTCTCGGCCCGGAGCAGTAAGCCCCTGTGTGAAACTCGTGTTAATTTTTCCGCAAAAGGCTTGCACTTCCCGGCAAAAGATGTTATAAACGAACCATAGAAGAAAAAGACTATGCCAGTTAAGGAGGCAGTTTTATGTCGAACAAGATTTCCCGCCGCGCTTTTCTGAAGGTCACCGGCGTTTCTGCGCTTGCACTGGGTGCCGCATCCATGCTGGGCGGCTGCCAGTCTTCCAGCGGCTCTGTCGAGGTGAAGGTCGGCGATAAGGTCAGCAACTGGAACAACCTGGGCGTCCAGCTGTCCAGCGTCTTCACGCTGTCCGATGCACCCGATGTGGCTGGCCACCAGTATGTCGCCGTTCTGGTCACGGCTGTCAACCGCTCCAAGACCGACAGCATGACCATCGGCGCACAGAACATCGCGGAGATCGACGCCGCCTATCCCCTGACCGATGAGGCTTCCCGCGCCGCCAACACCGCCCCCTACTTCCACGCGCTGTCCGCTTCCACCACCGACTTCACCGTCACCGTGGACGGCCAGGCTGCCGAGGCCGGCGCTTACGTCTCCCTGTACGACGCCGTCACGGAGAGCTTCTCCGATGCGCCCAGCCTGCCCCCGCAGGGCACCGGCTACATTGAGCTGGTCTGCATGGTGCCCGCCGGCTGGCAGCAGATGACCGTGACCTACAACCCCACCTTCGCATCCGGCAAGAGCATCACCTTCGTGATGAGCGCTTCCGACCTGAAGAACAGCTGACCTTTTGGGACGAAATTTCGTCTCACCTCTGTTTTTTTCGGGTGAGATCTTCTCAAAAAATCTGTGAAAAGCATTGACATCCGCCCGGTTTTCGCCTATTGTATAGGCAAGGCCGTTTTGGCAAAATGATATGTGATCCCATACAAAGGAGGAACCATCATGTCTTTCGCATTTTCCCGCCGCTCGTTCCTGAAATACACTGCCGTCGCCGCTGTCGCCGTTGCCGGTGCAAGCCTGTTCACCGGCTGCAAAATCGATACCAGCGACTCCTACAACGCGCTCCGCACGACGCCCGGTGAGCTCACGGTCCTGCAGGTCACTGCCGCCATGGGCAACTATGTGGAGGCCAGCAAGAGCTACACCGCACCGGATGTCACCGGTACGACCATTGCTTTCCCCTTTAAGATCACCAATGGCCGCGCCAACCCCATCTATGTGAATCCCAACAACTTCAAGGCCACCGTTCTCAACGATAAAGACGAGTTCATCACCAAGTATACGGCTTCCAACGGCCTGACCCTGGATGCCCCTCTGTGCGATACCAACCTGAAGAAGGGCGCCTCCGTGTCGGGTAATATCAACCTGAAGCTGGGTGCTGCTCTCGAACCGGGCCAGTCCATCGTGCTGACCTACTGCCCCGACCTGCAGTACAACGAGTACTCCCTGAACTGGAAGACCACCCGCCCAAAGGGCTGATCTTCCGCAATTGTTCCGCATCTTCCGCCCGGACTGGTTCCGGGCGGTTTTTGTTTGCCCGCGTTCTGGCAAGGTGTCACAATTCTCCCTCTGATTTTCAGCAGTTTTGTATCTTGTGTACAGAGTGTTTTTCCTTTACAATAGGGTCATGGAAAAGGATGGGAGCGCAGCGGCTCAGAACATGCCGCCGCGCTGTTTGTTTTCCGCCCGGAACCGGAAGTCCGGACTTTTGATGAACAGGAGTGTTGCAGTTATGATCAACATGGTAAAGCTACCCACCAATAAGAGCAGTCTGTTCCTGCGCGTGGCAAAGGGGCATTTTGCCACCAGCCACAGCCATATCAACTATTACATCGACGTGACCACCCAGAAATCCCGTCTGTCCGAGGCCAAGGCCGTGGCAAAGGAGCTGGTGGCTGCCTATCAGCATAGCACCGTCGTGGATACCGTCCTCTGCCTGGACGGCACCCAGGTCATCGGCACCTGCCTGGCCAACGAGCTCACGAAAGACGGCTTCGCCAACATGAACGCCCACCAGACCATCTATGTCATCACGCCGGAGTACACCACCGGCAGCCAGATCATCCTGCGCGACAATCTGGCCCCCATGGTCAAGGGCAAGCATGTGCTCATCCTGGCGGCTTCCATCACCACCGGCTACACCGCACAGGCTGCCATCGAGGCTGTCAACTACTACGGCGGCATGGTCGCGGGCCTGTCGGCCATCTTCGCCACCGCCACCGACTGCCTGGGCATCCCGGTCACGTCCATCTTCGACCCGTCCAACCTGCCCGACTACGCCAGCTTCGATTCCCGCGACTGCCCCCTGTGCAAGGCTGGCCAGCGCATCGACGCCCTCGTCAACAGCTTCGGCTATTCCGCCCTGTAAGCTGCCCCCATCGTCCTCTTCTGCCCCGCCGCACCGGACACGCTACTGTTCCCATGCGGCGGGGTTTTCTGTGCGCAAAAATGCCCCCGGAGAGCTTGTTGCGGCTCTCCGGGGGCATCTTATGTGCGTTGTGCTTTGGCGCACACGACCGGCGTTTTACTCGATCTCGATCAGGTTCGGGTTCTCAGGCAAAGCCTTCGTCTGCTGAGGAGCAGGCAGCTCGACGTGCA
>ERZ835980.4326-NODE-4326-length-9927-cov-3.327289_pt1 | contig 9927 bp, 7 predicted proteins | sample MGYA00519943_ERZ835980 | MGnify/ENA primary metagenome ERZ835980 (study PRJEB31850, sample SAMEA3708791) | human gut metagenome | biome: human gut; feature: human-associated habitat; material: faeces | place: China | collected 2014 ... | reverse complement strand
GCCCTTGCCACAGTAGTGCTTCCACACAGCAGCATCGCTGGTGAAGCTATACTTCCGGCCGTCACGCATCAGGGTGACACCCATCCAGACGTACAGGATCATGGTGATGATGGCAGAGCCGATACCAGCCCAGCCAAAGGCAGTGAAGAACTGCATGATCTCCTGGCCGGTTGCGAAGCCGGAGCCGATACAGAAGGCAGCGTAAGCGCCGCCAATCTTCAGGACGTCTTTCAAGACGGCCTTTTCGTTGTTTTGGTGCATATCGTTTCCTCCAATTTGCAGATTACAACCAAAGGCACCGGAAACTTCCTGTGTCTCTTGTTGCATATAGAGCATCTGTTGCTTGGTGGAAACTTTCGCGTGCTTTCGGGTAAATCGCCCAGAGAAACTTCATGGCCCCCTCTGCCAGAAGCGGTCCCCTCCCAAAGGGAGAAAGCGCAAGAAAATCAACGCCAGGCCCCACGAAACTCCAGGAGACAGTTTAGCACCTTTATTGCAAAAATTCAACTGTTTCTCTCTAAATTCTGCAATGTTAGCATCAACTTACCTTCTTTTTCGTCACTTTGACAACATAAAAGTTGACACTTCTTTTCATTGCATAATTATTTTCTTTTGGTTCTATAATTTATTTATCCATCTAATTTACTTTATCTTGCAACAAATTAACAGCTTAAAGTTAAAAATACTATAATCTGTTAGCTCGCTTTATTCAAAGTCCGCGAGAAAATTCGCTGCGAATATGCCCTTTTCCACCCAGCGCCTGGTCGATCATCGACAAAAATTTCTCTCTGTCGTCCGGCAAGGTCCCCTTCAAAGGAACGTAGTTAGAGGCATGGTTGCTGGTGAAATGGAACGGTCCATAGTTCAGCCCAGCCACCAGAGCGCGAGTTTCCTCCAGATATTCACGGGGACTAATCAACTGGAATTTTCCCTCCTGAACATCCTTATACATGGGGGAATTGGGCTCCGGCATATAGGACAGGCAGGAAACATGGTTGGCCTGCATCTTATTGAGGACTTTGATCGTTTCTTCGATGTGTCGTTTCGCAGGTTCTCCAGGACCAGCCAATCCCAAGATCACCATGACCCACAGATCAATACCAGCTGCTTTCAGCATGGAGGTAGCTTGCAGCATCTGTTCTGAGGTAACGCCCTTGTTGACCTTTTTCAGCAGCTCCACCGCCTCGGTGTAGCTCACCCGGCCGAAGTCGGAGGAGGCCACATGCTCCAGACGCTCCCGCAGGCCCTTATCCACGAACTGGTTGAAGAAGTCCATCTCCTGAGGGCACTGCTCCATCACATAGCGGATGATATACTTGATCATGTCCTCGGCGGTATCCATATAGCCGTTCAGATCGGTGAAGGCCATCTCAGGCTCCACCATCCAGAACTCGGCGGCGTGACGCTGGGTGTTGGAATTCTCCGCACGGAAGGTAGGACCAAAGGTATAGACATTGCCGAAGGCCATGGCGAAGTTCTCGGCGTTCAGCTGACCGGACACCGTCAGGCTGGTCTTCTTGCCGAAGAAGTCCTGGCTGTAATCTACCTGACCGTCCTCTGTCTTGGGGACGTTGTTCAGGTCCAGCGTGGTCACCTGGAACATCTCGCCGGCGCCCTCGCAGTCGCTGGCGGTGATGATGGGGGTCTGTGCGTAGACAAAGCCGCGATCCTGGAAGAACTTGTGGATGGCGTAGGCCGCCGCGCTCCGCACCCGGAAGGTGGCGGAGAACAGGTTCGTCCGGGGACGCAGGTGCTGGATAGTCCGCAGGAACTCTACGCTGTGGCGCTTTTTCTGCAGGGGATAGTCCGGAGTGGAGATGCCCTCCACGGCGATCTCGGTGGCCTTCAACTCCAGAGGCTGCTTGGCATCCGGCGTCAGGGTCACAACGCCGGTGACGATCAGGGCCGCGCCTACGTTCTGGGCGGCGATGTCCTTATAGTTAGAGAGGGCCTCTGCCTCCATCACCACCTGAAGATTGCGGAAGCAGGAGCCGTCATTCAGCTCGATGAAGCCGAAGCCCTTCAGATCCCGGATGGTGCGGACCCAGCCGCCCACGGAAACGGTCTGGCCGGAGAGCGCTTCGCTGTCTGCAAAAATTTTCGCGATTTTTGTGTAACTCATAGTTTGATCCGTCCTTTGTGTTGTTGGTACAATTATAAGCATAATACTCCTATTTTTCGTTCTTTACAAGAGGGAACCGCCATTCTTCCAGCAGAATCAGGGATTTTACGGCGAAAACATAAATTCCTCTTGAATTTTGGCCATTCATCCGATATAATGAACAACGTTAATGCCGGTGTGATGGAATTGGTAGACGTGACGGACTCAAAATCCGTTGGTAGCGATACCGTGTGGGTTCGAGTCCCACCACCGGCACCAAATAGAAACACCATCCGTCAGGGTGGTGTTCCTTTTTTGCTATGCAAAAGTGTAGCAAAATAAGAAATGTGCCACTTCCTCGCCCCTGCGGGGCAACCGGAAATGGTGCATGAAGTTTTATGCACATTCTGTTTGCGGTATGCGCTGTCCGTATGCGGCAGATCTTATGGGAAAACAGGAGGAAACCGCAGCGGTCAAGGTGGCCCATGGAATTCTGTATAGATATTTTTCGCCAATATGTGTATAGTATAAAGACATATGATGCGCTCTGTTCTGCATCGCAGAATGGACGAACACAGGAAAGGTAACGTAATTTATGAATCGGAAAAACCATCTGCTGGCAATCCTTGCGGCTGTCAGCTTCATCCTTGCCACCCTTACCGGCTGCGGCAGAAAAACAGAGCCGGACATCCCGCAGCCAACGCCGGAACCTGTCGAATACGCCAATCTGACGGACGAGGAGTCCCGCACTTTGCTCTCCCGGCTGCTTGAGAACGCGGGCGTAGACGAGATCCGGATCCGCGGCCTTTTTGACCGGGTGGACCAGTTCAACGCCAGTGTTAAGAGTGAATGGCTGACGAACGGCTTTGAGCGCGCTGTCCCCACCGACACCAAGTACGATCCCTATGAGATGCAGGATCTGTGGGCGGAGAAAAACGGTGACTTCCCCGGCTATAACTGCCGCATTACGGCATTCAGCCTGTTCGGTGAGTTCGTCACCGTCGGAGCGGATCAGCCGAAGACTCAGGGAGAGGATACGCTTTTTCTGGATTTGGAAACGCTGACCGAAGATCCCGCCGTTCTCTGCGGAGACAGCACTGCCAAATTCTGCGCGCTGTTTGCGCCGGTGCCCGCCGCAGACAGTACGGATGTGGACGAGCAGGCCCAGACGCTTCAGGCGGGCTGGGCCGCCCGGGGCGTCGCATTCTCAGACAGCACCGCCCGGCTGATCTCCGTTGTCCTGCATGACAGGTTCTCGGACACGGAGAATACGCTGTTTGTGGGGCATGTTGGGGTGCTGCTGCCTGTGGAGGACGGGAGTTTCTGTCTGGTCGAGAAGGTTGCCTTCCAGGAACCGTACCGGCTGGTAAAGTTACAAAATCGGGCGGAACTGCGCGATTATCTGATGGCAAAGTACGATACCTCCTGGGGACAGGATACCACCCGGCCCTTCATCATGGAAAATGACAGCCTGATGGCGGAGTGAGCGGCGGCACGGGACTGCGGATACCGTATCAGCAATCATACAGTAAAAATAATTGGTTTCCTTGAAAAACCGGCAGACGTGCGGAGCGTCTGCCGGTTTTTGTGTGCAGAACGTTGCACCGGGGCACATGTTTCTGTTGATGGCCGCATAGATTGGACAAGCAAAGGAGGAATCGCTATGCAGCTTTGGAAAAATACGGCTTTGACCTCGGTGGCGGCGCTGCTGGGGCTGTTTCTGCTGCCCTTGGCCGTAGCCCGGGAACCGGCGGAGGTGCCGGAGTATACGGAATTACCCCGGACGGAGCAGACGGCTCCGGTCCAGCCTGCGGTAAAGGCTGTTTATGACGCGGACCGGACCCTGCGGGTGCTGGACGGAGAGACTGTGCGGGAAATGACGCTGGCGGACTATCTGGTGGGCGTCACGGCGGCGGAGATGCCGGCGTCCTTTGCAGAGGAGGCGCTGAAGGCTCAGGCGGTGGCAGCCCGTACCTATACCCTTTACAAGCTGACAGCCGGCAGCAGCCACGGGGACACGGCGGACATCTGCACGGACTCTACCTGCTGTCAGGCGTATATCGCCATGGAGCAGGCCCGGGCCAACTGGGGGGCACAGGCGGACGCTTATGAGAAAAAGGTCCGTGATGCAGTGACATCTACCGATGGGGAGGCCATCCTTTACGGCGGCGTTCCAATTCTGGCGGTGTTCCATTCCAGTTCTGCGGGGCTGACCCGGGCTGCGGGGCAGGTGTGGCAGAACGATCTGCCCTACCTGAAGCCAGTGGATTCCCCCGAAGCCAAGGAGACCATCCCCAATTATTACAGCCGCGTAGACTTTACCCCGGCGGCGCTGAAGGAAAAGCTGCTGGCGAAGATCCCCTCTGCCGATCTCTCCGGGGACAAGAAAAGCTGGCTGAAAGATCCTATCCGGGACAGCGCCGGCAGCGTGGAGACGGTGGAGGTGGGGAGCGTGACGGTCCGGGGCGGTACGGTGCGCGCCGCACTGGGGCTGCGCTCCGCCTGCTTTGAATGGGAATTGCAGGACGGCAATTTTGTGTTTTACGTCACCGGCTACGGCCACGGCGTGGGCCTCAGTCAATACGGCGCGGATGCCATGGCGGAGAGCGGCGCGGACTATCAGACCATCCTGACCCACTACTATACCGGCGTGACGGTGGAGGTCTTCAACGGCTGAGTCACGGACTTTACAAGACAGAAGCAAATGTGGTAAAATATTTTATTAAAAAACTGCCGCGAAGGGGGAACTGCTGATGAAAAAGCGATGGGCTATGGGGCTGCTGTGCTGCCTGCTGTTGTGTCAGCTGGCGTTTCCGGCCAAAGCGGCGGGCAGTGTGTATTTCGTGGCGGCAGAGGAAAGCGTTCTGCCGGTGACAGATGCCACCATGCCCTTCTGGGCCAACGGCTATCTGTATGTACCGGCCTCTGTATTCACCAATCTGGGGATCTCTGTCATCAACAATACCGCAAAAAAGATGACGGTGCTGGAAAAGGACCGCCGGGCCATGCTGTTTGACTGGGCCAAGGGTACGGCGCAGGACAGCAGCGGCAGTCTGTTCACCCCCGGCGTCATTCAGTCCGGCGGACTGGTGTTTGTCCCGGCGTCTACCGTCGCAAACTTTTTCGGCCTGCAATATTCCGTGACAGATGTGACCAACGGCTATCTGGTGTGGCTGCGGTCTCCGGATTTCGGCATGAGCGCCAAGGATTTTGCCAATGCGGCGACCTACAATATGGAAGAGCGCTATAACGCGTATAACAGGGGTGCCACGTCCAGTACCCCGCCCAATGTACCGGTTACACCCTCCGCACCGACGCGGGGGGCCAGAATCCATCTGTGTCTGGAAGCGGATCAGCGGACCTCCGGGCTGCTGGACGCCTTGGACCGTGCTAACGGCTGGGCCACCTTCTACTGTACGCCGGACTTTCTGGAATCCAACGGTGAACTGCTGCGGCGGATGGCTGCCTCCGGTCATGCGGTGGGCATACTGGCGGAGAGCGGCGAGGACACGGCGGAGCAGCTGCGGCGGGGCAATGAAGCCCTGTACCGGGCCACGCTGGGCAAGACCCGGCTGGCCTATGTGCCGGATGCAGACGAAGCAGAACTGCAAGCCTTGGGGGAGGACGGCTGGCGGTGCCTGACGCCCTCACTGGACCGGGCGGATTACAAGCTGGAAAGCAGCGCCAATGCCTCTGCACTGATGAAGCGGGTGTCGGCCCGGCGGGGGGATGTGTCTGTCTGGCTGGGGACCACTGCCTCTGCCGCGGGCCTGCGGGAATTTGTGATCTCCGCTCAGGGAGCGGGCCACTACTGCCGGGCGATGACGGAAATCGGCTGACCGGCGGCTGAAATGGCGCAAGATTTACAAAACGTTCAACACCCTGACGAAGTTTAGGGTAATATAAAGTAGAGAAGAACATAAGAAACGGGACCGGAAGGCCCCGCAGAACGGAGGAGACCCTATGGGACGCAACATTCTGGTTGTAGAAGACGATAAGAATATCTCCGACCTGATCCACATGTATCTGGTAAAGGAAGGCTTTGACGTCCGCATTGCCGGGGACGGCGGCAAAGCACTGGAGGAGTTCCAGAAGAAGGAGCCGGACCTGATCCTGTTGGACATCATGCTGCCTGTGATGGATGGCTGGGCGGTCTGTGCCAAGGTCCGGGAGACCAGCAAGGTGCCCATCATCATGCTGACGGCCAAGAGCGAGGTCTTTGACCGAATCCAGGGCTTGGAAATGGGGGCGGACGATTACATCGTCAAGCCCTTTGAGATGAAGGAGCTGATCGCCCGGATCAACGCCGTTCTGCGGCGGACGGAGATCCCCAATGACACCAGCAAGAAACTCCATTTCGACAAGCTGACCATTGATCTGGATTCCTATGAGCTGATCGTGGACGGCAAAAAGATCGACACGCCCCCCAAGGAGCTGGAACTGCTGTACCATCTGGCCTCCACCCCCAACCGGGTCTACACCCGCAACCAGCTTTTGGACGAGGTGTGGGGCTTCGACTATTTTGGCGACAGCCGCACCGTGGACGTGCATATCAAGCGCCTGCGAGAAAAGGTAGAGGGCGTCAGCGACCAGTGGGCGCTGAAAACCGTCTGGGGCGTGGGCTATAAGTTCGAGACCGTTGGCGGCCAGACGGCAGACAAGGCGAAGTAATATGAAGGATTGGTTCCGCGAGCGGTTTCACGGGCTCTATTGGCGGCAGATGGCCGTCACCGTGGGCATGGTGTTCCTGACGCTGGTGCTGTTGGGCGTGTCCTTTTTTTCCCTGAGCTATTCCTATGCCCGGGGGCAGAAAACCGATGAGCTGATGGTCCGGGCGATGGCGGTGAGCAAGCTGTCCGTGCGGTATCTGGAGACCGGCCGCTATCTCTCTATGGAGGAATTGCAGAAGGACGAGCAGTTCCGTCAGCTGGCGGCCACTGCCGCCGTGATCTCCGAAATGGATATTCTGGTGTGCGATATGGATGGCCATGTCCTCCTGTCCACGGATGCCACTATGGAGGGCCGGCCCGTCACCATTCCGTCATCGGTGATGGACAAGGTCTCCGCAGACGGCACCTGGGCCGGGCGGAGCCGTCTGGACCAGATTTATTCCAGCAAGCAGTTTGTGGGCGGCGTGTCCGTGGTGAACCCGACCACCGGGGAGGTCCTGGGGGCGGTGTTCACCGTCTGCGCCTCGGATTCCGTTGATAATCTGTGGCGGGCCTTCGCGGGACTGCTGATGATGACGGGCTTCGTGGTGCTAATGATCTCCTTTATGGCGTCCTCCATCACCACCATGCGGCAGATCAAGCCCATCCGGGAGATGGCCGCCGCCACCCGGCAGTATGCCGACGGTGATTTTGACGTTCGCATGAATGACTACGGCCGGGAGGACGAGATCGGCGAGCTGGCGGCTTCCTTTAATAATATGGCAGAGTCCTTGCAGCAGACGGAGCGTCAGCGCCGGGAGTTCATCGCCAACATCTCCCACGAGCTGAAAACCCCTATGACCACCATCGCCGGGTATACGGACGGCATTTTGGACGGTACCATCCCGCCTGAGAATGAAAAGCAGTATCTGCGGATCATCGCCAACGAGAGCCGCCGTCTCAGCCGCCTTGTGCGGCGGATGCTGGACGTCAGCCAGCTGCAGGCCATCGATCCCCTGCGCAACGGTAATCATTTCGATGTGTGCGAGTCTATGCGCCGGGTGCTGATCTCCATGGAAAAGAAAATCAATGACCGGCATCTGGATGTAGAGGCGGACATCCCCGATGAGCCGATTTTGGTGCTGGGCGACAATGACATGATTACCCAGGTCATTTACAACCTGCTGGAAAATGCCGCCAAATTTGCGCGGGAGGGCTCCACCCTCTACCTGGGCGTGGCCATGATGGACGGCAAGGCCCGGATCACTGTCCGGAACGTGGGCGAGACCATCCCGGCGGAGGAGCTGCCGCTGCTGTTTGAGCGGTTCCACAAAAGCGACAAGTCCCGCAGCGAGGATAAGGACGGCTATGGCTTGGGCCTGTATATCGTCAAGACCATTTTGCAGCAGCACAAGGAAGAAATCAATGTCACCAGCGAGAATGGCGTGACCACCTTCACGTTTTCTCTGCGGGTGGAGTAAAGAGGTACTATGAGCGAGCGCAGGACCCTGCAGACGCGGGGAGAAGTCATCGAGGAATACAGCAGAGATTTCCCCGCGGAGATCGTGGAGACCTATTCCCGGCCTTTGCCGGGGGCCGTGGAGCCTGTACCCACAGAGCCAACGCCCAGATCTCGGAGGAAAAAGCGACGGGTGTGGAAGGGGCTGATGATCCTTCTGGCCATAGCGGCGGTAATCGCTTTGCTGGCGGCGGGGGTGCGGTGGCTGATATGGGAATTGCAAATGCCTGATGACTGGGGCGAGGATGATTATTACTACTACGACCAGGATCAGGAGGATGAGGATGCCCCCATTACCATTCCCACTGTGGAACCGGATGCAGACGCTCGTCTGGAACTGGCGAAAGACCGCAGCCATGCGCTTTCGGCTCAGGAGGTTTACCGGAAGGTAAGCGGCGCCGTGGTCACGGTGGCGGTGGACCTGGACGGCGGCCGGATGTCTGTGGGAACCGGTGTGATCTTCCGGGAGGACGGCTACATCCTCACCAACCACCATGTGGTAGCCGGAGGCAAGAGCTGCACGGTGCTGCTGTCCGGAGGACGGCCCTATGCGGCGAAGTATATCGCCAGCGACGCCGGGTACGATCTGGCGGTGCTGAAGATCAATGCGGAGGAGGCTCTTCCCTTTGCGGAATTTGGAAATTCCGACGCTTTGTCCGTAGGCGACCCTGTGTACGCCATCGGTACGCCCCTGGACATTGAGATGGGCGGCACCTTCACGGATGGTATCGTTTCCTCCGTCAACCGGGAGATCCAGCTTACCAGCCGGACCTCCATGCCGCTGATCCAGACCAATGCGGCGCTGAACAACGGCAACTCCGGCGGCCCGCTCATCGACAGTTACGGGCAGGTAGTGGGTATCAACTTTATGAAGCTGTATGCCCGATATTCCACGGTGGAGGGTCTTGGCTTTGCCATTCCCTCCGTGCAGGCGGAGCGGGTGGTCAATGATCTGCTGATCTACGGCGAGCCTCAGCCGGAGCCGCTGCTGGGCGTTTCCGTTCTGCAAGTGCCGGACCAGCTGGCGGAGCACCTGTGGGGCATTCAGGTGAAGGAGGTCACGGCGGGCGGCGCGGCGGACCGGGCCGGCGTCCGGGCCGGGGATTATCTTCTGGCGGCGGACGGCAAGGAGACCCTCAGCAGTGCGGATCTGCTGCGGGCCCGGTGGCAGCATCATGTGGGCGACGAGATGACGTTGACCCTCTGGCGCCGCGGCGAGATCCTGACGGTGACGCTGGAACTGACTGAGGCCGTGGAAAAGTGATCCCCTCTAAATGAAACGAATGACCCCCGGCGGCTGTACTCAGCCGCCGGGGGTTTTATGATCCTTTTGGGGGAAAATCAGCGAAAGACCAGAGAGCAGCAGGTAGATACCGAAGGGGCGGCGCAGCAGGTCCACATCCACCGCTGTGGCGATCCATGCCCCTGCAAGTGCCGCCGGGACAGCCACGGGGACGGCGGCCTTCCATGTGGGTGTATCCAGATATCCCTCCCGCCAGTGGCACAGCAGGGCGGAAATGGCTGTGGGCAGGAAGAACAGCAGATTGATGCCCTGAGCGGTCCGCTGGTCCACATCCAGAAAGAGCGTCATGACCAGAAGCAGCAGCGTGCCGCCGCCCACACCCCAGGCCGAGAGGATGCTGGCCCCCAGGCCGCAG
>ERZ835980.4323-NODE-4323-length-9934-cov-2.900294_pt1 | contig 9934 bp, 8 predicted proteins | sample MGYA00519943_ERZ835980 | MGnify/ENA primary metagenome ERZ835980 (study PRJEB31850, sample SAMEA3708791) | human gut metagenome | biome: human gut; feature: human-associated habitat; material: faeces | place: China | collected 2014 ... | reverse complement strand
GAGCCGGGGTATCTACGCGTGTTCCTGAAAACGGCAGGTGCAGATTCGCCGCGACCCATGAAGCTGCGGCAGAAGGCCTCGACCGGCGAGTGGTTCCTCTGGGAGTATTCCAGCATTCTCAGCGGCATCCGTATTCCTGCGGCGGAAGACCCGTGGGCATAGTTAACAGAGAAAGGGAGAACAGACAATGGGACTCATTAAAGCAGCATTGGGCGCGGCTGGCGGCGTGATGGCCGACCAGTGGAAAGAGTATTTTTATTGTGAATCCATTCCGGAGAACGTGATGGCGGTCAAGGGCCTGCACCGCGTTTCCGGGCGCAGCAGCAACTACAAGGGCAGCGAGAACATCATCTCCAACGGCTCTGTCGTCGCGGTGGCTGACGGCCAGTGCATGATCATCGTCGATCAGGGCAAGGTCACGGAGCTGTGCGCCGAACCGGGCGAGTTTGTCTATGATGCTTCGACCGAGCCGTCGATCTTCTCCGGTGAGTTGGGAACCAGTATCCTCGACACGTTCAAGAACATCGGCAAGCGCTTCACCTTCGGCGGCGAGCCGCCCAAGGATCAGCGCGTGTACTATTTTAATACCAAGGAGCTCATCGGCAACAAGTATGGCACACCGTCGCCGGTTCCCTTCCGTGTTGTTGACCAGCGGGCAGGCATTGACATCGACATTGCCATTCGCTGCTTCGGTGAATACAGCTACCGCATCTGCGACCCGATCCTGTTCTACACGAACGTCTGCGGCAACGTCGGCGGGGACTATACCCGCGACCGTCTCGACAGCCAGCTCAAGACCGAGCTGCTGACCGCGCTGCAGCCCGCCTTTGCCAAGATCTCCGAGCAGGGCATCCGCTATTCCGCGCTCCCCGGCCACACGATGGAGATGGCCGACGCGCTCAACGAGGTCCTGTCCGGTAAGTGGCGCAATCTGCGCGGTCTTGAGATCGTCTCCTTCGGCGTTTCGTCCGTCAAGGCGAGCGAGGAAGACGAGGCCATGCTCAAGGAGCTGCAGCGCAACGCGGCCTTTATGGACCCCACCCGCGCGGCGGCGCATCTCGTCGGCTCTCAGGGCGAGGCGATGAAGGCGGCGGCCGCCAACACCGGCGCCGGTCCCGCCATGGCTTTCATGGGCATGGGCATGGCCGGCCAGATGGGCGGCATGAACGCCCAGAACCTGTTCCAGATGGGCCAGCAGCAACAGGCCCAGCAGCAGGCGGCGCAGCCCGCTCCCGCTCCCGCGGCGCAGGGCTGGACCTGCACCTGCGGTCAGGGCGGCATCACCGGCAACTTCTGCCCCAACTGCGGCAGCAAGAAGCCGGAGCCGAAGCCTGCCGGGGACAGCTGGCAGTGCGCCTGCGGCGCCACCGCCACCGGAAAATTCTGCCCGGAATGCGGCAAGCCCAAGCCCGCCGCCGCAGCGGACGGCTGGACCTGCACCTGCGGCGCGGTGAATAAGGGCAAGTTCTGTGCCGAGTGCGGCAAGCCCAAGCCTGCCGGAGTTCCTCAGTACAAGTGCGACAAGTGCGGCTGGGAGCCTGCCGACCCGCAGCATCCCCCCAAGTTCTGCCCTGAGTGCGGCGACCCCTTTGACGACGGGGATATCGTGTAATGAAACGGCGGATGATTTGGATTTTCCTGACGGGCGCGCTGGTAGGGATCGTCCTTTCGGGCCTGTATAAGCATTTTGTCACGGACCAGATCATGGATGGGGGCAACGGCATGGAGAATCCGGATCAAAACCTGTTCCTGCTGGACGGGGACGGTACTTATGTGGACAATTCCCTCCTCTGGCCAGTGCTGGAGGGAACATGGGAAAGTCCGGAGGACGGCTGGCAGGCGGTCATCAGCGAAGAGGACGGCCTGACCCTCCGTTTGGACGGCGAGACCGTTCTGGAAACCCCGCTGGACTTCACCTACATCCCGCGTAAAAAGATACAGGACACAGGGCTGATGTTAGACAACCGTGTTCTCCAGAAGGCGGACGGCACGGAATGGGGGAAGATCCTGGACGTTTACCACTGTGCCGGGGCCGGCGAGGACAGCGGCAGACTGGAGCTGATGGTGGACTGGTCGGAAGCGGCGGACAAAGTGGTGGAGCTTCAAAAAGTTGAAGAATAAGAGCAAATAGCAGGTTTATTTGGCGAAAATCCGTCCCCGGCTGCGGGAGCCACGGCCGGGGACAAGGTCCCGGTTCCGGGTGGACAATGCAATGTGAGCCGTTACGGCGGCTGAAAACAACAGGAGGAAGCTATTATGGGATTGTTTGATAAGAAATACTGCGACATCTGCGGCGAGTAGATCGGACTGTTGGGCAATCGGAAACTGGAAGACGGCAACCTCTGTAAGGACTGCGCGAAGCAGCTCTCTCCCTGGTTCAGTGACCGCCGCCGCTCTACGGTGGAGGACATCAAGCGGCAGCTGGCCTACCGGGAGGAAAACCGGGGCAGGGCGTCCCAGTTCCGCACCACCCGCTCCTACGGCGAGGATTGTAAGGTCCTGCTGGACGAGGAGCATCGTTGGTTCACCGTTACCCGTGCCCGGGATCTGGCGGACGCCAACCCGGATATTCTGGACTACACCGCGCTGACCGGCTGCCGCGTGGACATTGACGAGAGCCGCACGGAGCAGAAGCGGGAGGGACCGGACGGCAAGGAAGTCACCTACAACCCGCCCCGCTACGAGTATTCCTATGACTTTGAAGTGATCATTTCCGTCAATAACCCCTACTTTGACGAAATGAAGTTCCGCCTGAACAACAGTTCTGTGTACATCGAGCCGCAGAACACCGTGCAGCGGCCCATGATGGGGCAGCAGGGTATGATGGGCCAGCGTCCTATGGCGGGCCGTCCTCAGAGCGGCATGGCGGGTCAGCGGCCTATGATGAATCAGCCGGGCATGAACCAGCGTCCCATGGCAGGTCGGCCCCAGAGCGGCATGACACAGCGTCCCATGATGGGACAGATGAATTCTGTGGGCCGGATGAATACCATGGCTGCCGGCTTCGATCCGGAGAGCAATCGGGAATATCGCAAGTACCGCGAAATGGGCGACGAGATCCGAGCGGCGCTGCTTCAGGTGATGGAGACCGCCCGTGGCGGCGGCGCAGTTCAGACAGCCCCCATGCAGCAGGAGGCCCCCATGCAGCAGCAGGAGACCTTCGCTCCCGCTCCGGCAGCGGCCGGCCCGTGGACTTGCCCCGCCTGCGGCGGACAGAACGACGGAAAGTTCTGCGAGTATTGCGGCGCGCCCAGAGCCTAAAGACAGGCCCCGGTTTTTGGGCGTGAGACGACCGAAAACCGGATGGACCGACGGTGTATCCCCCACAATGCGGGGAGAAAAAACTTTTTCGACACACTCAGCGTCCGCCCGCAAACACGGGCGGGCGCTGAACAGAACATGAAGAAAGAAGGATGAGAGCAAGCATGGCAGCACAGGTGACCAACTATCAATGCCCAAGCTGCACCGGCCCGCTGCATTTTGTGGGCGCATCCGGCAAGCTGGAGTGCGATTACTGCGGTAGTACCTATGATGTAGCAGAGATCGAGGCGCTTTACGCGGAAAAGGAGGAACAGGCCGCGGCGGCGCAGCAGTCGGCAGAAGAAAAAACGGCGGCGGAAAAGAAGGCAGCCGAGGAAGGCGGCTGGGAGTTGCCGGACCTCAGCGCCGACTGGGGCGCAGAGGGCGACGGCATGAAGGCTTACAGCTGCCCAAGCTGTGGTGCGGAGCTGATCTGTGACGCAAGCACGGCGGCTACCTCCTGCCCTTATTGTGGAAACCCAACGGTGGTGCCGGGGCAGTTTGCGGGAACGCTGAAGCCGGATTTCGTGATCCCCTTCAAACTCAGCCGCGAGGACGCCATCCGCGAGCTCAAGAAGCATTACAGGGGCAAGGTGCTCCTTCCCAAGAGCTTTTCCAAGGAAAATCACTTACAGGAGATCCAGGGGGTCTATGTACCCTTCTGGCTGTTCAGCGGTGAGGCGGAGGGCAATGCCCACTATGAGTGTACCCGGTCCCACAAGCGCACCGAGGGTGAGTATGAGGTGATAAAGACGGAGCACTTTGACGTGTACCGTGCCGGAACGATGCCCTTTGAAAAGGTACCGGTGGACGCCTCGACTAAAATGCCGGATGATCACATGGATTCCATCGAGCCTTACAATTACGATGACCTGAAACCCTTCTCCACGGCGTATCTGCCGGGCTTCCTGGCGGATAAGTTCGACGTGTCGGCGGACAAGAGCCGGGAACGGGCCGATGTCCGCTGTCTGGGCAGCTTGAAAAAGGCGCTGCAAGGCACCGTAACGGGATACGCGACCTGTTTCCCGAGGGGCGAACACGCAGACATCCAGCGGGGCAAGGTCCACTACGCGCTGCTGCCGGTGTGGCTGCTCAATACCAAGTGGCAGGGCAAGGATTTCCTCTTCGCCATGAACGGCCAGACCGGAAAGCTGGTAGGAGACCTGCCTGTGGACAAGGGGCGGTTCTGGGGGATGTTTGCCGCCATTGCCGTGCCGCTGTCCGTATTGAGTTCGGTCATCGTCCTGCTGATGCGATAAGGAGGGACGGACATGAAAAGAAAAGTCACAGCTTTGCTGACGGCGCTCCTGCTGACGCTGACTCTGTGCGTCCCCACTCTGGCGTGGACGGAATACGGCGCGATCTACGATGAGACCGACGCGCTGGGCTCGGACGAACTGTCCGATCTGGGTCAGTACACCCTGCCCCAGCTGACGGAGGCGCTTCACCTTGACCTGCGGGTGGACATATTTACCAACGAGGATGTGAGCGAGGGTACCACCGCCGGAGATATCGCCACATATGTTTACAGAGATTCCGGCTACGGCTGGGGCAAGGAAAAGGACGGCATCTCGCTGACGCTGGTGATGGAGCCTCTGCCGGACGGTTCTTACACCCTGGCGGAGACCGACTGGTGCGTCTACGCGATGCTGAGCGAGACGCGGGGCGACGGGCAGGAACTCTCCGGCTTGGTGTATGACGCGGTGGAGCCCTATCTGAACAACGCGCAGTCCTGGACCGGTGAGGACATGGCTGCGAGTGCCGAAGCGCTCTGTCAGGCAATAAATGCCATGGCGGCGACGGCGGCGGACTATCTCTCCGCAGACTTCCCAACGGAGGCGCAGCAGCCCGAGACCGTCCAGTCCGGCGAAGCTCCGGAGTTGGGCAGCACCGGCATGAACTATGTGTTCGATCTGCGGGGAATGCTCTCCGACGGGGAGCGGGAAGAACTGGAGGATCGGGCCGAGGATATCGCCCTCCGCCGCAGCTGCGGCATCTATACCCTTTTTGTGGAGGACTTTACAGCTTACGGCTACGGTGACGATCCCTATACCGCCCTGTATCAGATCTACCACGCCGAGGGCCTTGGTGTGGGCGAGGACCGAAACGGCGTCATCATCATGCTGAGCATGAAAGAGCGGGACTACGCCATGTTCGTCTACGGCGAATGGGCGGAGTATGCTTTTGACCGATACGGCGCGGAGCAGTTGGAGAATCGGTTTTTGTCCTACTTCAGCGACGGTGATTGGTATGGCGGCATATCCAATTACCTCACCGCCTGCGATGAATTTTTGGAGCTGGCTGAGGCCGGAAAACCTGTGCGGTCCAGCCCCCTGCCGGCCATCGGCATTGCGGTGGCAGTCTCCTGCCTGATCGCGTTTCTGGTGTGCATGATCCTGAAGGGACAGATGAAGTCCGTGCGCAAGGGCGTTGACGCCAACGTGTATACCACGGCGGGCGGTGGATTGAAGCTGACGGACAGCTATGACCACTACACCCATACCACGGAGACCCGCCGTAAGATCGAGAGCGACTCCGGCGGTGGCAGAAGCAGCGGAGGAACTGTAAGCCGCAGCGGCGGCGGCGGTCACGGCCGCAGCGGAAAATTCTGAGAAGGAGGCAGAATCATGAAGCGCTTGACTTTGCATCGGCTGGCGTCGGCACTTCTCTGCCTGACGCTGGCTCTTAGCCTGACTGCCTGCGGAGGGAAAAAGAAACCGGCCCCGGCAGCGGGAAACGGCGGCGTAAAGGAGACGATCTCCGACAGCAGGACCGATCAGACCGGTCAGGCCGATCCTGTGAAGCCTTCCGAACCGGAAGCGGAGGTGGACCAGGAGCTGGTGGAGGAATGTCTCGACAAGCTGGGCTTTGATTTGGAATACGGCGGCTATCCCGGCGCCGCGGCCTATCTCGGCTACCGGGAGAAGGGGGACACCTCCAAGCTGTCGGACTGGATGCTGGAAAACTGCCTTGACCTGACGGCGGAGATGCCGGTCATGCTGACCATCCCCTCGGAGCGGGTCCTCGGTCCGGGGTACGGCAAGCTGTTCTGCGTCATTCCGCGGGGAGAGAACACCAGCCTTGCCGTGAACCACATCACATGGCAGTCTCAGGGCAACGGCCTGCATCCGATGGCGGACGAAGTCCTCTACCGGGAGGAATGTGCCCAGCCTGTTTTGGTATTCGTGGATCCGGAGGAGCCGGATATGGAGATCAACCTCGTGGCTAACGGCGGTACGGCGGTGAGCTGGTATCCGCAGGAGGATTTGTACGGCGATGTGATCCTGCCTGCCAGCGAGGAGGGCCGTATGCTGTTGTTCGACTTCTCCATCTACACGAACACCATCGCCATCGACCATCCCGAAGGCTGGGAGCCGACCGGTGACGATTGGTGGTGGCCCCCTACGGATCTGGGGCTGGCCGATACCTCGTGGGATTGCGATGAGTGGACGCTGGAGCTGCATTATGGCGACTGCGACCCGGACTATGCGGGGCTGGCTAATTTGTACGAGTGCTATGACAACCAGATGGATCTGCGATTCTTCGGTGTATGGCGCATGGAGGATGACTGCCTGCGGCTGGATATGTCCGCCGGGGTGGGCAGCTCCCTCAGCGGCAGTTTCCCAGTGCTGATCTCCCCCTCTGGCGAGTATCTGTACTTCCAGCGCTCTCGCATCGGCGAGGGAATGCCCTTCCTGCGGAACGGCGAGGACTCCACTACCTTGAGCTTGCGCTGCGGTTGATGAAACCCTTTATACGAAACAGACCCGGCAGCTGATTTTCAGCCGCCGGGTCCTTTTTATTAGCTATATGCGTGGAAATTTTCTGTGGGTATCAGAAAGCAACGTGCATGAACAGGGCCACGCAGCAGAGAATGATCGCCAGAGGGACGTACACATACCGGCCCACATTGTACCAGAGATCACCACGTTTTTTCGTGCTGCCGGTATTGATGGCGCCCAGCAGGGCGTCCTTCTTCATCACGTAGAACCAGGAGACCGCACCCAGCGTAGCGCCGATGGGGATGATATAAATGGATACCAGATCCATCCAGGGACCCCACTTGCTGATGGTCTCCATGCCGATGCCGAAGCCCAGGCACAGCGCGCCCAGCAGTACCAGGACGGTAACGCGGTTGAGCTTCGGGAACTTGTGCATCAGGGACTCCGCCACCACCTCAAACATATTCTGCAAAGAGCTGACGCCAGCGAAGATCATGGCCATATACAGGATGATGGCGAAGAGCTGACCCATGGGGATGTCCTGCAAGATGGTGGGCAGGGTCACGAACAGCAGGCTGGGACCGGCGCCCACGTCCAGACCGTAGGAGAAGCAGGCGGGGATAATAACCAGGGCGGCTACCACGGCGGCAATGGTGTCAAAGAGGGCCGTGTGCTGGGCCACGCCCACCACGTCCTCGTCCTTGGAGAGGTACGCACCGTAAACGATCATGCCGCTGCCGGTGACGGACAGGGAGAAAAACGCCTGCCCCATAGCCCAGATCCAGATCATGGGATTCGTCAGGACCTCCCAGCGGGGGGTGAACATAAAGACATATCCCTCCGCAGCGCCGGGCAGAAGGGCCACCCGCACGGCCAGAATCAGGAAGATCACAAAGAAGACAGGCATCATGACCTTGTTGGTCTTTTCAATGCTGCGGGCGCCCAGAAACAGCGTCAGCAGCGTGCCCACCACCACAACGATGTGATAGGGGATCACGGAGTAGGGGGTGGAGGAGAAGGCACCGAACCAGGCGGCGGTGTCCGTGGTCAGCAGTGTGCCCAGCAGGGAATCCACCAGAGCCTTGAGCACATAGGTGACGATGACGGCATAGCCGATGGCGATGCACAGGGAGCCAGCCAGAGGCAGCCAGCCCAGCAGACCGCCGACTTTGCCGGCAGACTTGCTGCGGGTGTCCCAAGCGTTTTCGTAAGCGCCCAGCGTACCGGTGGCGGCACGGCGGCCCATGGCAAACTCCGCCGGAAGGCCCACATAACTGAAAATAAAAACAAACAGCAGATAAATCAGTAAAAATGCGCCGCCGCCGTTGCTGCCCATTTTATTGGGAAAGCCCCAGACGTTGGCCATGCCCACCGCCGAACCGACGGACGCAAGGATAAAGCCCCAGCGGCTCGCAAAGCTCTTGGTGTTTTTCTTGTGTTCCATGTTTTTCTCCCATCCAGCCGTAAAAAAACCGCACGGGATCGGGGCCCGTGCTATCGGCTTCTATCTGATCCCGGACTTCCGGGGGAAACAAACCCCTCACAGGGAGGGCGCTTTACTATTTTAAAGCTTTGCTGACAAAAAGTCAAGGGAGGAACAATAGTTGTCCGCAGTAAAAAATACGCCGCGAGGGAAAAATGACTTCTGCTGAAAACAAAGCGCCCGCCTGCGTGGAAACGCAGGCGGGCGGGCGATGTATGGTCAGCGCAGGAGTTTTTCCAGATCGGTCTTCATGGTAACGGTGAACCGGGGCAGATCGTGGAGCCCCTTGGCCAGATCGGCACACTTGGGCGTGGTCATCAGAGTCACCGGGAACAATTCGTCCACAAGGGCCTTGGCATCCGGGTCGGAGCAGCCGAAGGGATAGGCGAAGCAGGTGACGCCGCCCAGCTCCTCCGCGATCCGGTCATGGCTCAGCTGAATGTCGTCCAGCACACGGGTCTGGAAATCCGTGTCGGACTCGTTGGGGCGGCGCTCCACGCCGTTGGCCCCGCCGGACTCAAAATTGCCGCCGTCGCCGCCTAAGTTGTGGAGGCGGTAGCTGTGGGAGCCGATCTCTACCAGACCGGAGGCCGTCATTTCCCGCAGCTGGTTCCAGGTGCAGAAGTTGTCCGTAGGCAGATCCGGCATGAGGACGATGATGGAAATGCAGGCCTTTACGCCGTATTCCCGTAAAATGGGGTACACCAGATCGTAGTTGCTGCGGTAGCCGTCATCAAAGGTGATGAGGATGGGCTTTTCCGGCAGGGCGTCCCCGGCGGCCAATTCCCGGGGCAGCACCGGCGTATAGCCCATCGCCAGAACGGTCTCCAAGTCGGCGCGGAACTTGCCGGGGGTCACGGTCATGTCATTGCAGTCCTGCCCGTCCGGGACCATGTGGTGATACATGAGGACCGGCAGCGGGTCCGCCACAGATTCCGGCATCCGGTAGACGTACACGCAGAGGACGGCGGACAGAAGCAGCATCGCCAAGGGAACGACGGCGCGGGAACACAGACGTTTCATAAGATACTTCCTTTTCTCCCGCGGCGGCGGGAGCGTATTTTTGAAAGGCGGCGCACAGGGTCTTTCACCGCGGAATATCACTTCACCATTATAGACGGTTTGACCAACGGAAATGTTGCGTATTTCTTAAATTTTCCGGGAGAAAAATTTCGGGCCCGCAGATGTAAGGCAATTACTGTGCTTTGGCGTCATCATACCATTTCCGCAGGTAGGTGAAGGGGCGATCGCCGTCAAAGCCGGTGGCGGTGCCTGCTGCCAGAAAGGCGTAGGTTCGGTCCTGATATACGCAGTATACCTGCGGGCAAGGCCCCCAGACGGTAACGGTGATGTCGCCGTTCCGGGAGGACAGGGTCAGCTTCGGCTCCGGCAGAGCACCGTCCTCGATGGGGGCGGCCTCCGCCCAGAA
>ERZ835980.4322-NODE-4322-length-9938-cov-6.168269_pt1 | contig 9938 bp, 8 predicted proteins | sample MGYA00519943_ERZ835980 | MGnify/ENA primary metagenome ERZ835980 (study PRJEB31850, sample SAMEA3708791) | human gut metagenome | biome: human gut; feature: human-associated habitat; material: faeces | place: China | collected 2014 ... | reverse complement strand
GGTCGATGGCGATGACCTTGTCCAGATGCTCCATGCCCTCGATGCGGTCGTGCTTACCGGGGCGGGCCTTCATGCGGTTCAGCTCCACCCCCAGCTTCTTGTACAGCACCTCGTTGACCAGTGAGCTTTTGCCGCTGCCGCTGACGCCGGTGACGCAGATGAACGTCCCCAGCGGGAACGTCACGTCGATGCTTTTCAGGTTGTTCTCCCGTGCGCCCCGCACCGTCAGGTATTTGCCGCTGCCCTCCCGCCGGTGTGCCGGCAGCTCGATGCGTTTTTTGCCGCTGAGGTACTGTCCCGTCAGGCTGTTGGGGTCGGCCATCACCTGCGCCGGCGTACCGGCGGACACCACCTGCCCGCCCAGCTCTCCGGCGCCGGGACCGATGTCGATGAGCCAGTCGGCGGCGCGCATGGTGTCCTCGTCATGCTCCACCACGATCAGGGTGTTGCCCAGATCCCGGAGGCGGCACAGCGTGGCCAGCAGCTTGTCGTTGTCCCGCTGGTGCAGGCCGATGGACGGCTCATCCAGAATATACAGCACACCCATCAGGCTGCTGCCGATCTGGGTGGCAAGGCGGATACGCTGGCTCTCGCCGCCGGACAGGGTACCGGATGCACGGGACAGGGTGAGATAGCTCAGTCCCACGGACTGCAAAAAGCCCAGCCGCGCCCGGATTTCCTTGAGTATCTGGGCGGCAATGAGCTGCTGGTTGCCCGTCAGCTCCAGACCGTTGAAGAAGGGCAGCGCCTCGTCCACCGGCAGCTCCGTGGCATCGAAGATGGACAGACCGCCCACCGTCACCGCCAGCGCCTCCGGCCGCAGGCGGCGGCCCTTGCAGGCGGGGCAGGGACACTGGGACAGGTACTCCTCGATCTCCTTTTTGCTGGCGTCGCTCTGTGTCTCGTTATACCGCCGCTCCAGATTGTGGCAGATGCCCTCAAACGCCTGATGCAGCACGCCCTTGCCCCGGGGCTGGTCGTAGTGCAGCTCCAGCTTCTCCCCGCCGGTGCCGTAGAGGATGACCTGCTTCACCGCGTCGCTCAGCTCGCTGTACGGCTGGCGTAGGGAGAACTGATACTTCTTGCTCAGCGCCTCGAAATACATCCGGCTCACGCCGTCGGAGCGGATGGACGCCCAGCCGGGAGCCGTGATAGCGCCGTCCAGAATGGACTTACTCTCATCCGGCACGATGAGGGCGGGGTCGGCCTTCAGCTGTACCCCCAGTCCCGTGCAGGTGGGACAGGCGCCGAAGGGACTGTTGAAGGAGAACAGCCGGGGCGTCAGCTCCTCGATGGAAAGGCCGCAGTCCTCGCAGGCGTAGTTCTGGGAGAAGGTGATGTCCTGCTGCTCCTTCAGCAGGTTCACCGTCACCAGCCCGCCGGTAAGGCTGGACGCCGTCTCCACGGAGTCCGTCAGGCGCTGGGCGATGTCGGGCCGGACGATGAGCCGGTCCACCACGATGTCGATATGGTGCTTCAGATTCTTCTCCAGCGGGATATCCTCCGACAGCTCGTACAGATTCCCGTCCACCCGCACCCGGACGTAGCCGCTGCGGCGGGCGTCCTCCAGCACCTTGGCGTGCTCGCCCTTGCGTCCCCGCACCACCGGGGCCATCACCTGAATGCGGGTGCCCTCCGGCAGGGCCATGATCTGGTCGATGATCTGATCCACCGTCTGCTGGCGGATCTCCCTGCCGCACTTGGGACAGTGGGGCACGCCCACCCGCGCCCACAGCAGGCGCAGATAGTCGTAGATCTCCGTCACCGTGCCTACGGTGGAGCGGGGATTCTTGCTGGTGGTCTTCTGGTCGATGGAGATAGCCGGGGAAAGGCCGTCGATATAGTCCACGTCCGGCTTGTCCATCTGCCCCAGAAACATACGGGCGTAGGAGCTGAGGCTCTCCACATACCGGCGCTGTCCCTCGGCGTAGATGGTGTCGAAGGCCAGCGAGCTCTTACCGCTGCCGCTGAGACCCGTCAGCACCACCAGCTTATCCCGGGGGATGGTGACGTCGATATTCTTCAGGTTGTTCTCCCGCGCGCCCTTGATGAAAATTTCCTTCTGCATGGTATTCCTCTTTACACGATGATATCCGCTGTTTTTGCCCGCAGCAGACCGATGAGATCGCCGGGCCGGCACTCCACCTGCGCCCCGATCCTCCCCGCGCTGACGCAGATGGTGTCGTACAGCACCGCCGTCTCGTGGAACACCGTGGGGAACTGCTTCTTCATCCCCACGGGGCTGCATCCGCCGTGGACGTATCCCGTCAGGCCCAGCAGTTCCTTCTGGGGCAGCATGGCCACGGACTTCTCCCCCACGGCCTTGGCCGCCTTCTTCAGGTCAAGGCTCTCCGCCACCGGGATGTCGAACACATAGTACCCGCCGGAGGCGCCCCTTGTCACCAGCGTCTTGAACACCCGCTCCGGTGCCTGCCCCAGCGTCTGCGCCACGGACACCCCGTCGATAGGGCCGTCCGGGTCGTAGGCGTGGGCGGTGTAGGCGATCTTCTTCTGCTCCAGCGTGCGCATCACGTTGGTCTTTTCCTCTTTGTGCTTTGCCATGGACGATACCTCCTCAGAACATATACTGTGCCAGTATGCTCAAAATCAGAATATGAACGGGGTAGAAGGCGTAAAAACCGTATTGCAGCGCCTTGCCGGAAAAGCCCCGCTCCCCGTTGTACAGGAAAATGGGGATCAGCGCCAGCATGGCCAGCAGCTCCACCCGCCATGCCGAGCAGAACCAGCAGAAAAGCGCCGTGCCCACCAGCTGGATGGCCCACTTCCCCTTGACCTCCCGGCTCAGGTAGAACAGCACCACCAGCAGTACGCCCCATCCGCCGTAGTCCGTGTTGCCCCACTGCCCCAGGATGAACCCCACGGCGATGGCGGCATCCGCCGGCAGCCGCTGCCACAGCTCCGGCCTGGTCCTGGCCCAGTCCATGGCCCAGCACACCAGCGCGCCGATAAGCAGCGTCCACAGCACGTTCTGGTGCTGCAGGGAGAACCACTGCCCGGTGCACATCAGGTTGAACGGCAGCTCCGACAGCAGGGCGAACAGCAGCAGCCGCGCGGCGTACCGCTTCCTGTCATGGGTATGGGCGCAGCCCTCCGCGATGAGGAAGCAGAAGATAGGAAAGGCCACCCGCCCCACGCACCGCATCCACAGGACGTAGGGGAACAGGGTAAAGCCCATGTGGTCGATGAGCATGGACACCACGGCCAGCAGCTTCAGGTGCAGGCTATTCAGCGGCAGCTTCTTTTCGTTCATATCGTCCCTCCCGCGCCAGCAGCGCCACGCAGCCGATGACACAGCCCACACCCAGCACCGTCCAGACGGTCAGGGCCTCGTGGAACACGGTGATGCCCACCAGTGTCTCCACCACCGGCTCAATGTTGGTGATGATGGAGGCGCGTCCGCTCTCCACGCCCTCCAGTCCCTTGGTGTAGAAGATGTAGGGCAGCACCGTGGCCACGATGACCACACAGATGCCGCCGATAACGCCCTTTGGCTGCTGGAACACCGGCAGCAGCGCCGGGATGTCCGCAAAGAACACGGAGCCCAGCCCCGCCACCAGAAACGTCCAGTAGATCATGGTGTAGCTCTCGTAGTGGGCCAGCCCGTAGTGGCTGAACACGGTGTAGCTGGCGTAGCACATGCCGGACACCACGCCCAGACCGATACCGGCCCACGAGGCGGTCATGTCCCCGCCCAGCACGCCGCTGACCATGATGCACCCCAGCAGCGACACGCACAGCGCCGCGATCTTGCCCTTCGTCAGCGGTGTTTTCCACAGCACGGCGCTGGCCAGCACCACGAAGGACGGCGCCAGATACAGCAGCACCGCCGCCACCGACAGCGAGCACATGGTCTGGCACTGGAAATACACCACGCTCAGCAGCAGGATGCTGATGAGCCCCGACCCCAGAAAGATGGGCAGATGCTTCAGCCGTATGCGGAACACCTGCCGGTGAAACAGGGCAAACACCACCGTCAGCACCAGCAGCGTCCCGAAATTCCGGACGAACACCCGGTTGCCCAGCGTCATGCCCGCCTCCGTCAGCAGCCGGTTGGAAAACCCGATAAAGCCCCAGCACACGGCGCTGAGGATCACATAGATATACGAGATGGTCTTGTTCATAGTTCTTTTCTCTATTTCTGCCCCCGCAGCTGGATGATCTGGTCGCGCAGCAGCGCGGCGTACTCAAACTCCAGCATACGGCTGGCCTCCTTCATCTCTTTCTCCAACCGGGCGATGGTCTCCGCCCGCTCCCGGTCGCTGAGCTTCTTCCTGCTGAGCTGGGACGCCTCCTCGGCGCTGTGGCTGATCTCCACCATCTCCCGCACGCTCTTGCGGATGGTGCGGGGCACGATGCCGTGGGTGCGGTTGAAATCATCCTGCAATTTCCGGCGGCGCTCCGTCTCGTCCATGGCCGCCCGCATAGACGGCGTGATGACGTCGGCGTACAGAATCACCAGACCCTCGGCGTTCCGGGCGGCCCGCCCGATGGTCTGGATCAGGCTGGTCTCGCTGCGGAGGAAGCCCTCCTTGTCCGCATCCAGAATGGCCACCAGCGACACCTCCGGCAGGTCAAGGCCCTCCCGGAGCAGGTTGATGCCCACCAGCACGTCGAACTCGCCCAGCCGCAGGTCGCGGATGATCTCCATCCGCTCCAGCGCCGACACGTCGGCGTGCATATACTGCACCCTGATGCCGAGGCCCCGGAAGTGGGCGGTAAGGTCCTCCGCCATCCGCTTGGTCAGCGTGGTCACCAGCACCCGCTCGTTCTTCTGCTCCCGGGCGTGGATCTCCGCCACCAGATCGTCGATCTGCCCCGTGATGGGCCGCACCTCCACCCGCGGGTCCAGCAGACCCGTGGGGCGGATGACCTGCTCCACCACCTGATCGGCGTGTTCCTTCTCAAAGTCTCCCGGCGTGGCGGACACATACACCGCCTGATGGAACCGCTCCTCGAACTCCTCGAACTTCAGGGGGCGGTTATCAAAGGCGCAGGGCAGGCGGAAGCCGTACTCCACCAGACTCTGCTTGCGGGCGTGGTCGCCGTTGTACATGGCCCGCACCTGGGGCAGCGTCACATGGCTCTCGTCCACGAACAGCACAAAATCGTCGGGGAAGAAATCCAGCAGCGTCATGGGCGGGGAGCCCGCCGGCCGCTGGGAGATGATCCGCGAATAGTTCTCGATGCCGGAGCAGTACCCCAGCTCCCGCATCATCTCCACGTCGTAGCGGGTGCGCTGGTCGATGCGCTGGGCCTCGATGAGCTTGCCCTGCTCCTCGAACAGCGCCTTCTGCTGTGCCAGCTCCCGCTCGATCTCCTCCGCCGCCCGCTCCAGCTTGTCCTTGGGCGTGACGTAGTGGCTGGCGGGGTACACCGCGATATGCTGCAAGGTTCGGAGGGCCGCGCCGGTGACGGGGTGAAACTCGGTGATGCGCTCGATCTCGTCCCCGAAGAACTCCACCCGAACGGCGCGATCCTTGTAATAGGCGGGGTACAGCTCCACCGTGTCGCCCCGCACCCGGAACATATTCCGCTGGAACGCCACGTCGTTCCGCTCGTACCGATCCTCCACCAGACGCCGCAGCAGCTCGTCCCTGTCCATGGTCATGCCCACGCGGAGAGAGATCATCATCCGGGCGAAGTCGTCCGGCTCGCCCAGACCGTAGATGCAGCTCACGGAGGACACCACGATCACGTCCCGCCGCTCCAACAGGGCGCAGGTAGCGGACAGCCGCAGGCGGTCGATCTCATCATTGGTAGATGCGTCCTTGGCAATATAGGTATCCGTGTGGGGGATATAGGCCTCCGGCTGGTAGTAATCGTAGTAGGAGACAAAATACTCCACCGCATTGTTGGGGAAAAACTCCTTGAATTCCGCGCAGAGCTGGGCCGCCAGTGTCTTGTTGTGGGCCAGCACCAGCGTAGGCCGCTGCACCTTTTCAATGACCTTGGCCATGGTGTAGGTCTTGCCGGAGCCGGTGACGCCTAACAAGACCTGCTCCTTCAAGCCGTTTTCGATGCCCGCCGCCAGCGCGTCGATGGCCTCCGGCTGGTCGCCGGAGGGCTGATAAGGGGATACTACTTCAAATTTCGGCATAGCCGTCTCTCCATCACATTCAAATCTGCCCGCGGTCGCGGCTGCTCCAAAACGCCTCACGGGTCAGGCGCACGGGGGTTACCGTGCCCCGGTAAAAGGAAAAGGGCGCGCCGGTGGTCTCCGCGCCGAATTTTTTCAGGATATGCACCGTGGTATCCCGGGCCTCCATGGTGACCTCCCGGATGTCCTGCGCAAAAATGTCCGTCAGGGCCGTTTCCAGCAGTACGGTCCCAACATGACGCCCCCGCAGTTCCGGGGAGATGACGAAGCGGCCCATGTGCCATGCGTTGTCCTCCCAATACAGGGCCACGCCGCCCAGAAGCGCCCCGTCCTCCTCCACGCACCACCACTGGGGGCGGTTTTCCGGCGGCAGCGGGGTCAACGCCCGGGGGATCTCCTGTTCCGTTTCAAAAATCTGGCCCGCCAGAGCCACCAGCCGCTCCGTGTCGGCCTCCCGTCCACGCCGGATCTGCATGGTTCTCTCCCCCTTCGCAAAGACAGTCTGTGGCTCTCCCCGTTTCCCGGTTATTCTACCACAGCTTTTCTAAAATTTCAAACGCTTGTTCTATTGTGTTGTCTACAGGGAGCCGCCCGGTCACAGGTGCTCCCATGAGGTCAGGTAGCCGCTCTGGGCCATGGATACAAAATCGTCATCCGCCACGATGATGTGGTCCGCCAATGCAACACCGATGGTCTGCAAGGCTTGCGCTGCGCGGGTGGTGGCGGCGCAATCATCGTCCGAGGGCAGTGCGATGCCGCTGGGATGGTTGTGGGCCAGGATCACTGTGCTGGCGGAGGTAAGGATGGCATTCTCCACCACCTTTCGGATGTCCAGCGCGGCGGAGGACGCCCCGCCGTCATTGAGCCGCTTACAGGCTAACAGCTTGCCCTTTCGATCCAGGCACAATTCGTAAACGATCTCGTGGGTCTCCCCGGCGTACCGTTCCAGCAAGTAGGCGCCCGCAGTTTCCACATCTGTCATGGGACAGCTCTGAACAGCGTCTGCCAGGCGGGCCTTGCGGCCGATCTGCCCCGCCACCTTCAGCAGCACCGCTGCACTCTCGCCGATGCCCTCCACTTTTTTCAGATCCTCCGCCGGGGCTGACAGCACGGCGGTCAGGGAGCCGTAGCGATCCATGAGCCGGTGGGCGATGGGATTGGTGTCCTGCCGGGGGATGGCGTAATACAGCAAAAGCTCCAACGCTTCGTGATCCGCGAAGCCCTCCAGCCCGCTTTTCAGAAAACGCTGCCGCATTTTTTCACGATGTCCCTGATGGATATTTTCCATACGAATCCCTCCCCCGGACCGTTTCTTTTGCCGAAAATCAGAACAAGTAAGTAACGTGGTATTATAGCATATCCTGTGAAAAAAAGGAAGAGCGGACGGCCGTCCGCTCTTCCTTTTTCCAGAGAAGTTCCTTCTGCGCAGACGCTTACAGGTTCTTCTCGTAGGACTCGATCATCTTCTTGACCATCTGGCCGCCCACGGAACCGGCCTCGCGGCTGGTCAGGTCGCCGTTGTAGCCCTGCTTCAGATTGACGCCCATCTCAGCGGCGGCTTCCATCTTAAACTTATCCATAGCGGCGCGGGCCTCGGGAACGTTGATCTTGTTGGTGTTCTTACTGGACATAACTGTTTCTCCTTTTCGATCTCTTACATGTGTGGGTCACTTGGGTATCGCAAGCATAGTTTGACACGAAAAGGATCGGCTATGCGGAAATAAAAACGGTAAAATCTGTGTTTTTCTCAATTTTCGCCAGTATTATGCCCGGCACCGTTATTTAAAAGGATCTGGACCGCATTTTTATCGCAGGCCGGCAAACGGTATCTTCTGGTTCGTTTTGTCATTGCTTTCGTAAAAAATCACGGGGACTGCTTTTTAAGCAGTCCCCGTGTTGGGTTATTCAGCAGTATTTGCCATCGAGGCGATATAGTCCTCGTAGGTGCCAAGGCGGTCGGTCAGCTTGCCGTCCTCCAGCACCATAATGCGGTTGGCGATGGTCTGCACGAACTCATGGTCATGGCTGGAAAACAGCACCACGCCCTTAAAGTCCATCAGGCCGTTGTTGACGGCGGTGATGGATTCCAGATCCAGATGGTTGGTGGGCTGATCCAGCACCAGCACGTTAGAACCGTAGAGCATCATGCGGGAGAGCATACACCGGACCTTCTCGCCGCCGGAGAGGACCTTCACCGGCTTGAACACATCGTCGCCGGAAAACAGCATCCGGCCCAGGAAGGCCCGCTTGAAGGACTCGGTGTTGGCCTCCGGGATCTTGGGGGTAAACTGGGCCAGCCAATCCACCAGATTCAAATCGCAGTCGTTGAAGAAAGCGGAGTTGTCCAGGGGGAAATAGCTGGTGGTAATGGTGGTGCCCCACTTGTAGGTGCCCTCGTCCGGCTCCATCTCGCCCATGACGATCTTGAACAGGGTGGTCTTGGCGATCTCATCCTCGCCTACAAAGGCGATCTTGTCTCCCTTGTTCACCCGGAAGGACACGTTATCCAGCACCTTGCGGCCGTCCAGCGTCTTGGAGATGCCCTCCACCGCCAGGATCTCCTTGCCGCACTCCCGCTCCATGGTAAAGCCCACGAAGGGATACCTCCGGGAGGAGGCGGGCATTTCCTCTACCGTCAGCTTGTCCAGCAGCTTGCGGCGGGCCGTGGCCTGCTTGCTCTTGGACTTGTTGGCGGAGAAGCGCTGGATGAACAGCTGCAATTCCTTGATCTTTTCCTCGTTTTTCCGGTTCTGGTCCTTCATCATCCGCTGGACCATCTGGCTGGACTCGTACCAGAACTCATAGTTGCCCACATACATCTTGATATGGCCGTAGTCCACGTCCACGATGTTGGTGCAGACGGTGTTCAGGAAGTGACGGTCATGGCTCACCACAAGGATCAGGCTCTCGCAATCCATCAGGAAGTCCTCAAGCCACTCGATGGCCTGAATGTCCAGATGGTTGGTGGGCTCGTCCAGCAGGATGATGTCCGGCTTGCCGAACAACGCCTGAGCCAGCAGCACCTTCACCTTTTCCTTGGCGGTCAGGCTGGACATTTCGCTGTACAGAATATCGTTGGAGAGGCCAAGGCCCTGAATGAGCCGGGACACGTCGGATTCAGCCTCCCAGCCGCCCATTTCGGCAAATTCGGCCTCCAGCTCGCTGGCCTTCACGCCGTCCTCGTCGGTGAAGTCCTCTTTTTCATAGAGGGCGTCCTTCTCCTTCATCACATCGTAAAGCCGCTGGTTGCCCATCATCACCGTATCCAGCACGGTGTAGGCGTCATACTGGAAATGGTCCTGCTTCAGAATGGACATCCGCTCTTCCTTGGGGATGATGACCTCGCCGGTGGTGGGCTCCAGATCCCCGGAGAGGATGCGGAGGAAGGTGGACTTGCCAGCGCCGTTGGCGCCGATGATGCCGTAGCAGTTGCCGGGAACGAACTTCAGCTCCACGTCCTTGAACAGGGTCTGGCCGCTGAAGTTCATGCTTACATTGTTGACTGTGATCATGTCGGTATCCTTTCATCACGGAGTCCGCGATTTTCCCGCAGGCTCCTTTTATTATCCGTCATAGCCGGACAGCGGTCCGGACGGCAGACAGTTCCCCGCCGCCGCATAAAAAAGCGACGGCCAAACGGTCGTCACAGAACATTGTGCTGCCCAAAACTGGTACTATTATGTTGCTTTTTCTCTCTTTTGTCAAGTATTCTTCTGCATTTGTACAGAAACATACTGACATTTCTTGAGACTGCCAATAAAGTGATAAATTCTCCGCGACGGTAAGGAAGGGTGTGCGCGGGAAACCCAAGAAGGGTGTC
>ERZ835980.4321-NODE-4321-length-9940-cov-3.056348_pt1 | contig 9940 bp, 9 predicted proteins | sample MGYA00519943_ERZ835980 | MGnify/ENA primary metagenome ERZ835980 (study PRJEB31850, sample SAMEA3708791) | human gut metagenome | biome: human gut; feature: human-associated habitat; material: faeces | place: China | collected 2014 ... | reverse complement strand
TTAAAAAATATATAATATCTTTAGGATATACATTAGGAATAATACTTATTTTTACTATTATTCTTACAATATTAAATTATTTTGATTTATTAGGAGTTAAAGTTATAAATATACTTAAACTTATAATACCTATAATAGCTACGATAGTAGGAGCTTATCATGTAGGAAATAATAGTGATAGAAAAGGATATCAAACTGGAATAAAATATGGAATATTATTATCTATTATTTCATTTATATTTATCCTAATATTTAGTTCAATTAATTTACTATCATTTGTTTATATAATTATTCTTATATTATCATCTATGATAGGATCAATATTAGGTATAAATAAAAAACTTGCTAAAGAAAATTAGCAAGTCTTTTTATTATTTATTCATTTGTTATTACAAAACGGGAAGATAATAAGTTGTGACAACCACCATTTTGAGCGCTGAAGTCAAACACTCCCATGCCCTTACTACCGCCATAGTAGCCTCCACGTTTGAACCATGGGTAACTCGTACTAGCGAAGTAAGCTTCATCACTATACCATCCATTTGTTTCGGTTAATGCATGACCAGTATAAGATGATCCTGTATAATTATTATAATATTTAGTATCTGGTAAACTACTAAATCCTGAATAACTGCCTTTTGTGTTGTTATATACTCCCATAACATATTCTGTTGTGCCACCACTCATATCATATATTCCATATATATTCTTTGTTGTTGATGCATCTTTTCCAAGATCTGTATTATATGCCCCATTTGTTACAGAACTACTACTTCCTGCAGGAGCTCCATATCCTGTTTGTTTATTAACATTGTTATTTATTCCTACTTCTGTACATGTTGTGCTACTAGTGCACCTTCCATAGATACTTTGTGTTAAATATGCTACTGCTCCCCATTCATTATTTTTACTCATATGCGTATCTACTTCATCCTTTATAAATCCAAAACTATTTCCTGTTTGTTCCATACTTCTACTTGCAAAGAAGAAATTACTTAAATTATTATATTGTAAACTTGTTACATTTGGTTTTATTATTATTCCATTTGCATTATTACATATCTCATTTGTACATCCTAAATTATTTTTTGTCGTATTTGATGCTAAAGTTGCATGTCCTGTTTCAAACTTACCATACCAAAATCCGCTTAACTCTTTATTTCCAAAAGTAAATGCATCGATTGCAGGTTCATTTTGTTTAGCATATGTTACATCTATTGCATTTGGTTTTGCTTTTGTTCCTCCATTATAATTATTTGGGGTTACAGCGTTAAATCTTGGTATCCATACCCACATTGTTGTTATATCATTCATACTAATTGTTGTTCCTGGTGTTGCATTTAAATAAGTTTGTCTATTTGTGTCTTTTACAGTAACTGCATTAGCCCACATTCCTTTATATTCTCCACTTGATTCATAACTATACCATCTATTATTGTTATCTTTATTATTCTTATCTGCTTTTTTCCATACACCACTTGTTTCATCATAATATACTGGGATCATATTTGATGCAAGTACTGGAGCATTTGCTCCACTTGTATCTAGTGATGAAACTGTAGATTTTTCTTCTATTGTAATTGGTGTATCTACTCCTACTACTTTTACTTTAAATTTATATGTTTCTTCATTTGTTTGTTTTGATGTTGTTGTTTCATTTTTTATTGGTAATATATAACTTTCATCTATCCATGATGTTAAGGTATAATGATGTGTTTTATTACTTGTTGTTAAGATATCTTGATATATTGCATAACTATCTATTAATCCCTCAATATATCTATTTTTAAAACTATCTATTGTTTTTCCTTTATTTAATTCAAAATTATTTACTACTTTTCCTTCTTTTTCTAAGTATATTTTTACTTTATCACTTTTTAATGTTTCTCCTTCTTCTATATTTGTTATTGCTAAAGCATAATTTATTTGTTTTGTTCCACTTGTTTCCATACTTACACTAAATTCCATACTTGATTTATCTTCTTTTGTTGCTATTGCATAAGTATCTGTTTTTGGATATGTATGTTTTAAGTCTATAAAACTATTTTGACTATAACTCATACTTATTGTTCCTGTTGATATTACATTTTCTTTTGTTCCTGCTGCACTAAACTTATATGCTGCATAACTTACTCCGATTATCATTACAAATAGTAATACAAAACTTATCCCCATGATTATATTTTGTTTTTTCATATGTTTTTTTACTTCCTTTCTATTTTTAACTTTATAAGCTTATTATACAATATACCCCCCCCAAGTCAATGTTTTTGTTAACATTTTTTAACAGAGTTAATGCAAACTTTTTATTTAACTGCTCGTTTTTTCCTTTTGGTGCATTTACTTTTGGATATATTCGGGGGGTAAATATAAAAATAAATCAATAATTAGTTTTCTAACTTGTCTTGTCATTGATTTATTTTTTATTTAAAATATTATAATATACTCTCGTATCTTAGCTTGTGAAAGGAATATTTTTTATGAAAAATGCTAAGAAAAACAAACATCTTTCTTTTGAAGATAGATGTGTCATTGAAGAATTTTTAAACCATGGGTATAATTTTTCTCAAATCGCTAATCGTATTTCTAAATACAGAACTACTATTGCTAGAGATGTTAGAAATCATCGTTATTTAAGAACTACCAATTCTTGTAATAATCAACCTTGTTGTTTTGAAGATAAACCTCCTTATGTTTGCAATGGTTGTTCTAAATTTACTAGTTGTAAAAAAATTAGATATTCTTATTCTCACGATATTGCTTATAATGAATATAAACAAAATCTCATACTAAAATTAACACATAAAAATGATCTATTACGATCATTTTATTTTAATTAACTATTTTCAAGTGTTATTTGGGCATCTTTAATAACTATACTAGGATAACTTGCATCAGTTAAAGTTATATTTCTTTCTGGTGCATTTGGATTTTCTATTTCAACTGTTATATTTTGCTCGTTCATTATAACTGATTTAACACTACCATCAAAAGTATGAGCACCATCACTAGATATTTGTTTATAATATATTACTGGACTATCTGTTTCATAATAAGGTACATTTTCAAATAAAGCATTTCCATCTTGATTAGTTGTTGCTTCTTTTCCTTGTGTTGTTCCTGTTTCATCTGTAATAATAAACTTAGCTCCAACTACTTGAATACCTGATACTTTTTCTCCTGTATCCGTAACATGAAGTGTTAAAGTTCCGTTTCCACTTACTGTAAAAGTATAATTATTAGTACCTTCCACTATTGATATTTCTTTAGGATTTAATGTTGATGCATCATATCCATTTGCTACTACTGTAGCCCTATAATTTCCATTAACAAGTTCTATACTTCCCTTTCCATTAGTTATTGGGATTGTGTGTCTTGCCATAATAATATTTCCCCTTTCTTTATTTTTATATTTTTATAATTTTTATCTATTAAAAGAATAGTAACACAATGTTTATTACTTTTTTGTTTGTTAATATTTATACAATATAATTCATTTTTTCTAGCTATTAATGGTACTTGTTTTGTATTTAATCCATTACAAACATATAAATGATATAAATTATTATTACATATTGGTACTTTTATATTTCCATAGTTATCTGTTATACCTGTAAAAACAATTTTATTACATGAATCTTTTAAAACTATTTCACTTTTTTTATTTAATTTAATATAAATATAATCATTTTTCATAAATCACCCCACTAATATTCAATACTCCATATAACCGATGTTTTATAATCTTCATTTAAAAATAAATCTTTACTAGGAAAAAGCAATAAACCTTTATCTGTAGAAAAAGTTATGTTACTTAATTCTACATTACTTCCAACATTTTCTTCTTCATAAACTAACTTTTTAATTGTTGATAGTTTAATAATTTCATTATTAAATTTTTTAAAAGCTAAAGAATCAATTAATACTTTACCCATTTGTTCTATCATAGGATTATTAAAACTTAAATATAATTTCCATTTAGTAGCATTAATCCTACTATCTACTATTGTTATAGTAGTACTATTTTGTTTAGGTAAAATAATTGGTGTTGTTGATATTTTATTAGTACTAAATGGAATATTTCCAGTTACTTTCAAAAGTGTTATTTCACCATTAAAAGGTGTTATTATTTTTCTTTCACTAAAACAACCATTAAAATAAGTTGTTATCTTAATAGTTTTATTATCTTCAATAGGATTATCTAAATTTATCTCAAATAAACCATTTTCATCAGAACTAGCAGTTAATATTTTATTATCGTATTCAATCTTAACATCTGCAAAAGAAATTGTGTGTCCTGAAAAAGTATTACTAGTATTATTAATTGGATGAATATTAGTTTTAATTCCTCCTATTGTTAATATTTTCCTATCTTGAAAAGAAAAATTAGTTATATCCGGTAATTTATTTAATTCTTCTTTAGTTAAATTATGAGAAGTTACTGTTGTTATATCTTTAGTAAATGTTCCTTTTAAAGAAGTAAAATAATTATCTTTATACCAATATAAAGCTGGTTCATTATCGATTTTATAAGCATCAGTATAATTTAAAGCACTTATCCACATATTAATTCTATTAAATTTCAATGAAAATGAAACAGGATTATTAGTATATATTACATTAGCATTTTTTGTATATATATTTACATATTTAGGATTATCTAATATAAAATTTTGATTAGTTCCTTTAAAATATATATTATAATTATCCGTTGGTGTTGTCATAAAAGTATTAATTATTTCTAAACTTGCATTTTCTTTAACAATAAAATCTCCAAATACACTCCACATAGGAACTCTTTGATGATTATTTTCAATAAAAGTAAATTTTGCTTCTTCTTCAATTAATACATTTCTAGCACCATGAGTTGTTGTAATAGAAAAACCATTACCTGTTGTTAATAAAAATTCTGCTCCATGTCCTACGATTAAATCTAATCTATTTGTCCCATTCATAAGTTCTTCTTTTGTTGTTATAGTTACTTTACTATTTGGCATTATTTTTAATGTTGATGGGATAACATCATTAAGAAAAATTACAGGTTTATCTACCGCACTACTATTAATTGAAGTAATACCTCCAATTAATACATTATTTGAATCACAAGCTCTTTGCGCTAAAACATTATTAGTATCTTTGACTTCTATAACAGAATCAATAATTTTTGTTGTCCCATAATAATTTTGTGAAAGTTCAATACCAGTAAAGTTAACATTATTATATTCTACTACAACATTTGAATAATTAGGATGCGAAGGTACATAAATAACTCCATAACCACTTGATGAAATTATATTCATATTTTTTAATATAATTTCTTTATTTTTTGTACTTGCTTTTATAACATTTCCTTCTAAACTTTCAAGATTATTTGTATAAGTAGATTTAACATTATTATAGGTTCCATCTATAATAATCTTTGATTTATTAGAGTTTATAATAAAACCACTTGTAAGAGTTATATCATTTTCCAAATAAATATAGTCATAATTATTATCTTCACTTACTACTTGATTTAATTCATCACTTGTTGTTACAACTACCGTATTATTATTTATTACCTTAATATTATCACCTTCCTTTGTAATAATTTATGATAAAAATAAAAAACGAAATAATTAATTCATACAAAAAGAATAGGTTTTCTATTCTTAATGTATTTTTACTAAATTTAACATTGCGTTGGTACTTCCATTAAATTTTATATTAACATTTTTAGATGACTTAGCATTTAATGTTACAATATCATTTTCTTGTAAGGAACAAATAGTTGACCCACTTATATTGTTAATAAATTGAGCATTAAATTCACTAGTAGCACTTGTTGCTGGCACTAGTATATCATTTGCTCTAATAGACATAGTAATAGAACACTCTTCATCTGTTGCTCCACATAGTAAATATGAAACTAAATATACTCCCGTTTCTTTAATTTTAATAGAATTATTATCTGGATATTCAGTAAAGAAAGCTACTCCTTTTTCAGGAAGTGGAATTACTGTATCCACACCTTGGACTAAATTTACTTGCGTATCAGTCATTGAATATCTAATTCCATAAGAAGATACAAATTCTTTTCCTGCTTGACCTGGTTCTCCTTTATCTCCTTTTTCTCCTTTTGGTATTGAAAAAGCTAGATGATGAACCCAGTTTTCAAATGTATCCATAACCGTAGCAGGTTCACCTGGTTCAAGTGTTTCTGTTTCATCTATTGCTATATGCTCTGTTCTACCTATTTCCCCAGGAAGTCCTCTTGGACCAATTTCACCTTGTTCTCCTTTTTCACCTTTTGGTATCTTAAAATCTAAAACAACATCAACTGGTGTTCCAACATTAATAACTTGTGCTTCTTCGCTTGACTTTATTGTTTCAACACTTCCAATTTGAATGGTTGATGGACCAGGTTCACCCTTATCTCCCTTTAGTCCTTGTGGACCCATATCTCCTTTTTCTCCTTTTGGTCCGATTAACCCTTGTGGACCAATTTTTCCTTCAACCCCTTGTTCTCCCTTTGGTATTTTAAAATTTAAAACAACATCCTCACTTGTACCTACATTTTCTACCATTGCATTTTCATATGGTTCTACTGTTTCAACACTTCCAATTTGAATAGTTGATGGTCCAGGTTCGCCCTTATCTCCTTTTTCACCTTTTGGTCCTTTAATACAGCAATATCTTATATTATTACAATTATTCATAAAATTAATTCCTTTCTTTGTTTGTTATAATTTATGATAATAATTTTATTTTGTATAATTAATATATAAGAAAAAGAACTTAAAATAAATTCTTATCGATTCTATCAAAAGTTCTTTTTGGATTATCCATTAACATATCATATAACTTTTTATGATTTCTTAGTTCTTTAATTATATTTATTTCTTCAGTAGCTAACATTAAACCATACTTTTCGTCGTCTTCACTTACAACATAAGTATCATTACCTATTAAATATTCAAGTGGTGTATTTAGTACTTTAGAAAGTTGAATTAAATTTTTTGAACTTGGTTTTTTTAATCCTTTCTCCCAATTACAAACGCTAACCTTTGAAACATTAAGTTCTTTCCCCAATGCTTCTTGAGTTAAACCTGCCTCAATTCTTTTTTCTTTTATTCTCTTTGACAAAAACATACTACCTTTCATCACCTTTTTCTTTTATTTTCTTAATTATAAAAAATTAATAAGTAAATTTTGTTATAATTAACCGAAAGTTATATGGCGTTTATAAAAAAATTAGGAATAATCCTAATTAATATGCATATAAACCATGTATTTTTTGTCTTGTTTCTTCGTTAATGTCATCAATTATCCAAACATTATCTACTTTAGTTAAATTAAATTCAATAGTGTATTTTACTTTATCTTTTGCCTCTTTTAATTTAGATAATCTATAATCAATATATTTAGTTTGTGATACATTACCTGTTTCATCCTTAAATTCATCTGGTGAAGTCGTATAATATTTATCAGCTTCATTTGTTATTTTATAAAGATCATATACTTCAATTTCTACAGTTACTTTAGCTTTATCACCATCTACTGTTTCATCTTTTACCGTATAAACTAAATTTTGATATTGTCTTTTTAAAATATTTCTATAATCTTCTTTTTGTGTAGCAGTCATAATTGTATCTGCTTCAACAATTGTATCAAGTTGAGTTAATACTGTTTCATCAAGATTACGATAATTATCTAAATATCTTTCAACTTTTTTAGTTGGCGTATTTGATAAAGTACAACCTACAAGTAAAATGCTTGTTAAAAAAACTGAAAAGCCCAATATTAATTTTTTCATATAAAAATTCCTCCCAGTAATAATTTGGGAAGAATTATTTTTTTTATACATTAATTTTTAAAATTCACAATTTCCTGGGGTTCTTGGATATGGAATAACATCTCTTATATTTTCTACACCAGTCAAATAGATTAATAATCTTTCAAAACCCATACCAAATCCTGAATGAATACAAGTGCCATATCTTCTTAAATTTAAGTACCATTCTAATTCTTTTGTATTCATATTTAATTCTTTCATACGATTAAGTAGTTTTTCATAGTTTTCTTCTCTTTGTGAACCACCCATTAATTCTCCTGCTCCAGGAACTTCAAGATCTACTGCTGCAACTGTCTTACCATCTTCATTTTGTTTCATATAAAATGCTTTAATATCTTTAGGCCAGTTTGTAATAAATACTGGACCATTAAAGTATTCTGTTATATATTTTTCATGTTCTTTAGCAATATCTTCTCCATATTTTGGAGTAAATTCAAAATCAACTTTACTATTTTTTAAAATTGTTATTACTTCTTCATGAGTAATTCTTGTAAATTTACTATTAACAAGTTTTGTTAATTTCTCTTTTAATGTTTTATCAACAAATTTATTTAAAAATTCTATTTCATCACTACATTTTTCTAAAACTGTTTTTACAATATATTTAAGCATATCTTCCATAATATCCATATTTTGTTCTAAATCACAAAATGCTATTTCAGGTTCAATCATCCAAAATTCATTAGCATGCGTTTTTGTATTAGAGTTTTCTGCTCTAAAAGTCGGACCAAAAGTATAAACTTTTTTAAATGCAGACATCCATGTTTCAGCTTGAAGTTGTCCTGACACAGTTAAAGATGTAGGTTTTCCAAAGAAATCCTTAGAATAATCAACTTTTCCATCTTTTATTTTTTCTAAATCAAGAGTAGTTACTTTAAACATTTCTCCTGCACCTTCACAGTCGCTTGCAGTTATTAAAGGAGCATTAAAATATACATAATTTCTATCTTGAAAATAACTATGTATAGAAGAAGCAGCAACACTTCTAATTCTAAAAACTGCTTGAAAGATATTAGTTCTTGGTCTAAGATATGCTTGTTCTCTTAAAAATTCCATTGTATGTCTTTTTGGTTGCATAGGATAATCTTCATCACAATCTCCAAGTAATATAATATCTTTTGCTTTTACTTCGATATCTTGTTCTTTTCCTTCTGATTTTACTAGTATTCCTTTTACTTTAATTGCACTACCTATATGATATTTTTGTATATCTAAAAAATTATCATTAGTATTATCATATACAACTTGTAAATGTTTAAAACATGTTCCATCAGAAAAATCAATAAAACCAAATTCTTTTTGTTTTCTATGATTTCTAATCCATCCAGATACTTCAATTTCTTTTCCTATTAAACTTTCTTTTTTTTCATAAATTTCTTTAATATCCATAAAAATACCTCCATTTTTTTAAATAAAAAAGGTCATACCAAAGGACGAAACATTTCGTGGTACCACCTTATTTTAACTCTTATAATATAACGGTTTTAACCGGCCTATTCTACTTTTAATAAATAATTTCTTTAGGCAACAATAGAAACTGTTTTTCATTTAAAATTTAATATTAGTTTACACCAAACACTAACTCTCTTGAAAATAAATATTTAAATTACTCGATTTCTAAACATTTTTATACCATGATTTTAATATGTTTTATTTCTTTTGTCAACTTTTTTAAAGAAAATTTTAATATTTATCATTTATCTTTTCATTTAAAATTTCTTCTAGAGTAACAAAGTCATACCCTTTTTGTCTAACGTACTTTATAATTAAATCTAGTTGTTTTAAGGTATAACTATTTGTATCTAATGAAAATATTTTACCATTTTCTAAATTTTGTTTTATATATGTAAAAGGAAATATATTAGATACAACCATTGGTTTTATAGTATACATTTTAACTTCACTACATGTTTTTAATACATTAATATCATCTTTTTCAACATAACAATAATTATGATTATCATCATCTATTCTATCAAGTAAAGCATTTGTATATTTTATTGTTTTAATACTATATTTTTTATTATATCCTAAATTACCAAAATAATTATTACTTTCATCTAATATTTTTAAAATATTTATATCATCATCTTTTATATTACCATC
>ERZ835980.4313-NODE-4313-length-9956-cov-5.010807_pt1 | contig 9956 bp, 8 predicted proteins | sample MGYA00519943_ERZ835980 | MGnify/ENA primary metagenome ERZ835980 (study PRJEB31850, sample SAMEA3708791) | human gut metagenome | biome: human gut; feature: human-associated habitat; material: faeces | place: China | collected 2014 ... | reverse complement strand
ATGACGATGGCGACATAGACCATGATGACGCTGATCTCGTGGTCGATGGTCTCCTGCTGCGTGTTGCCGAGGTCTGTGTTCACATAGAGGTCATAGTCCCCGAGCAGCTCCTTCACCGCATCGAGCGAATCGAGACAGGCCTTGTCATCCTCGCTGTAGGCGAAGGTGACGGAGTAGAGCGCGGAAAGGTTATTGTAGTGAGCGGTGGTCTCGTCATAGTCCACGCTTTGCACGCCCTTGATCTCTTTGATCTTGGGCTCGAGCGCGGCGGCCTGCTCGGGCGTGATGTTGGCGACCATGATCTCGGCCGTGCCGTAGGTGACGAATTGCTCGTCCATGATATTCAGGGCCTGCTTCGTCTCGGAATCGGCGGGCAGGTAATAGGTCAGGTCGCTCTCGACCTTGACCCAGTTGCGGGAAAAGACGGAAAAAATCAGCAGGATGATGGTGAGAAGAAAGATCAGATTCCGTTTGTCGACGATGAATGTTGAGAGCTTTTCCATAAACGAAGAGCCGGTCTCTTTGGTCTCGTTACTCATGGCGGAACACGCTGCCTCCTTTCTTTCGGTCGTCCTTGCGTTTGATCACGCGCTCAAGGCCACTTTTGATCGGCGGCGGGTCGAGCGGTACGATCTGCACGATTTCGCTCAGCGAGCAGTCGAGCTTCTGGCAGATGCGCACGAGCACCTCGAGCGAGACAAGCTCGTTTTTCGAGAGCTTGGCGAGCGTATTGGAGCTGATGCCGACCTCGCGGGCAAATTCGGTCTTGTTCCAGCCTCTGTCGATGAGCTGTTTGAAAAGACCGTTGTAGGAAACAAGCATACTGCACCTCCTTGCGGAATTCGTTCACATTATACTCGGATATCGGCAAAAAGCAAGGAAAACTTTGCGAATGCAGATATTTGATGGACTAAGGCACAGATATTCTGCGGAAGTGCACAAAAGAAAAGGGGATGCCAGCGGATCGGCTGTGCAAAAAAACCTTTGAAAAGCGAAAAAGGACCGTGTATAATAAGCTCACAACGTGTGGCACATATGCGTAAATCCGGTTGCATATGCGGCATACGCTTTTTTTGTGCAAAAAGAGAATAGAGAACATGATCGTGCGGCTGAAAATGCGTAAGTCCGGATTTTTTCCGGCCTTGCGCATTTTTTGCATAGATTGAAAAGGAAGGTCAGGACCAATGGAACAAAAGTCAAATGCGTTTCTGGAAACAGAGAGCGTCAGCGCGCTGATGCGGCGCTACGCCATCCCTTGCATCACCTCGCTGCTGGTGGGCGCGCTGTACAACATCGTCGACCAGATCTTTATCGCCAACGCGAGCTATCTCGGCTCCTACGGCAACGCGGCGAATACCGTCGTTTTCCCGCTCACGGTGGTGGCGCTTGCCATCGCGGTGATGATCGGCGACGGCTGCTGCGCGTTCGTCAGCATTTCGCTCGGCAAGGGTGAAGTGGGGGAGGCGAAGAAAAGCGTCGGCAATGCGGCCGTGCTGGCGGTGGCGTGCAGCGTGCTGCTTACGGCGCTGTATCTCATTTTTGCCGATTCGATCATCACCATGTTCGGCGGCACGGTGAATGAGGAGACATTTCACTATTCGCAGGAATATTTCTTCTACATCTCGCTCGGTATCCCATTTTATATGTTCGGTCAGGCGATGAATCCCATCATCCGCGCCGACGGCGACCCGAAATTCGCCATGATCTCCACGCTTGCGGGCGCGGCGCTCAATATCATTTTAGACCCCATCTTCATCTTTGGCTGCAAGTGGGGCATGATGGGCGCGGCGGTCGCCACGGTTTTGGGCCAGATCGTCACGGCGGCGCTTGCGGTGTGGTATCTCTGCCGCATGAAGACCGTCAAGCCGCAAAAGGGTGATTTCCGCCTGTGTGCGACTGTTTACGCGCGGATGCTGACGCTCGGTATCACGAGCTTTCTCTCCCAGATCAGCCTGGTCGCGGCGATGGCGGCCATCAACAATATGCTGCGCAAATACGGCGCGCTGGATACGATCTTCGGGCAGGAGCAGTACGCGCAGATCCCGATGGCCGTCGTCGGCATCGTGATGAAGTTCTTCCAGATCGTCATCTCCATCGTTGTCGGTATGGCGGCGGGCTGCATCCCTGTCGTGGGCTATAACATGGGGGCGGGAAAAAAGACGCGCGTGCGCGAACTGTTCACAAAGCTTCTGCTTTCGGAGGCGCTTGTCGGCCTCATTGCGCTCGTTCTGGCAGAGGGCTTCCCGCGCCAGCTCATCGCCATTTTCGGCGCGAAGAACGAGAGCGTCTACTACACGGACTTCGCTGTCAAGGCGTTCCGCACCTATCTCTGCATGATGGTGCTCGCCTGCGTGAACAAGGCGTGCTTCATCTTTTTGCAGGCTGTGGGCAAGGCGCTTCCGTCCACGATGCTCTCCATGGTGCGCGAGGTCGTGTTCGGCGTGGGCTTTGCGTTGCTGCTGCCGCGCTTTTTCGGGCTTGACGGCGTATTGTATTCCATGCCGGTGTCGGATGTGTTGACATTCGTCATCGCGGCGGGTATGATTGTAAAAACCTACCGGGAACTCAGTGAAGAAGGAGTGACACTCAAATAACCGTATCATCACCATCAGCCGCGAATTCGGCAGCGGCGGCCGCACCATCGGCAAAAAGGTCGCCGATAAGCTCGGCATCCCCTGCTATGATTCCGAGCTCATCGAAAAGCTCGCGCAGGAGAGCGGCTTTACCAAGGACTATATCAAGGAAGCGGGCGAGTACACGCCCGGAGGCTTTCTGGCCTCGGCATTCTCCAACCGCGCCTTTGGCCCCACGAATGAGGATATCCTCTGGGAAATGCAGTGCAGGATCATCACAGAGCTTGCCGAAAAGGAGTCCTGCGTCATCGTGGGCCGCTGTGCGGACTGCGTTTTGCAGGATAAGGCCGACTGCCTGAAGGTCTTCATCCATGCGGACATGGCCTTCCGCGCCGAGCGCATCGTCAAGGTGTACGGCGAGCGCGAGGAGTCACCCGAGCAGCGCCTGCGCGATAAGGACAAGCGCCGCGCGGCCTACCACCGCTTTTACACGAATATGAAGTGGGGTTACGCGGAGAACTATCACCTCACGCTCGACAGCGGCGTGCTGGGGATCGACAGGTGCGTGGATATCATCAGCGGCCTGTATTAAAAAAGCGAAAAAGCAGAGAATGCAGCGGGAGCAGACTGACTGTCCCCGCTGCATTTTTATTTGGGCTGACCGGATAGGAGCTGCCGGAAGGGGAAGCGCTGCGCATACCGGAGTCGGTATTCAAAAAAATCGCAGAAAAGTACATTCCGTTTTGAAATTAGCGGTGGTATTTTACGGACGTTGTAGTATAATAGCGATAATATGCCGTTAAGAAAGCGTGAATACAGTCCGGCGGCGTGCAGGGCTGGCCAACGGGACTGAAGAAGATGGCGGATAGCCGCGGCGTGCGCTGTGAGGGTCTTGTACTCATTCGCAGGGAGGAGCTTTTGCTATGGTCAAAAAGTTGAAGATTCGAACGCTGAGCAATTGGAGCTTTGTGATCACGTGGCTTCTGGCACTGCTCTGCATTGCGGCCTGTGTGTTCGGATTTCAAAAGTATGAGGCCCTGCGCAGCGCGTCACAGGATTACATTGCCTGTGAAGCGGCGGCCCATGAGCTGCAGAAGGGGTCGGATATGCTGACCAAGCAGGTGCGGCTGGCCGCGTCGACGGGGCAGCAGCAGTATATCGACGCCTACTTTGAAGAGGCCGATGTGACGCGCAGCCGCGAGAAGGCGGTGGATGAGCTCGCCGCGCTGCACGATGACCCCGCAGCCGTGCAGCCCCTGCATCAGGCGCTTGCCGCCTCCATGGAGCTGATGCAGACGGAGTACTATTCGATGCGCCTGGTGGAGGAGGCGACCCACGCGGAGAGGTCCGAATGGCCGGAGAAGATCAGAAATGTGGTCTTGTCGGCAGAGGATGCGGCCCTCCCGGACGCGGAAAAGATGGACAGGGCGCAGAAAATGCTCATCGGTACGGAGTATGAGGGCGCCAAGGACGAGATCGCGGGCGATGTGGATGAAGCCCTGGCGGTGCTGACCAACGAGATCATGGCGCGCCAACACCGGGCTGCGGACGTTTTTGTCAGGATGCTGCGGACGATCATTGTCTGCGTGGTGATCTTCGCGGTGATGATGCTTCTGGCGAGTCTGGTCATCCGCCGCGGCGTGATTCGCCCGCTGCTGGAGTATAATGAGAATATCCGCCACGGGCTCATTTCGCCTGTTCATGGTGTGCAGGAGCTGCAAACGCTCGCGGAGACCTACAACAGCATCTACGCGGAAAACGAGGAGCGGGAGATGCTGATGAAGCATCAGGCAGAGCACGACCCGCTGACGGAGCTGCTCAACCGCAGGTCGTTCGACCGGATATTGGACCTGTATACGAAGGATAAAAACAGCTTTGCGCTGATCCTGTCGGACGTGGACACCTTCAAAAGCGTCAACGATACCTATGGGCACGACGTCGGCGATGTGATCTTGAAGAAGGCGGCCTTGCTGCAGCAAAGCACGTTCCGCTCGGTCGACTATGTGTGCAGGATCGGCGGCGATGAATTTGCCGTCATCATGGTGGACATGACCCGCGAGCTGTACTACACCATTACGGATAAGATCGCTGAGATCAACCGGCAGCTGGCCATATGCGAAGAAGGTCTTCCGGCGGTGTCGCTCAGCGCAGGCGTGGCGTTTTCGGACGAAGACGGGCAAAAGGAGAGCCTGTTCAAAGCAGCGGATCACGCGCTGTATTACACCAAGAAGCATGGCCGCAGCGGATGCAATGTATCCCCTGTGGCATAAGACCAAGCGGTGCCCTGCTGACCGGACAGTGAGATATCATGCCCGGTCAGCGGGGCATTTTTACGCCCCGGCGATGAAAGCGGCGCGCCGGGCGCCTGAGCGGGAGGCCGCAGCCTGCTGCTTGGGAAGATAAAGAGAAAACAGGGGGCCTGTGTTGAATAACACAGGCCCCCTGTCTGTTATGAAAAGGCCCCAAGCGGGAAGAGCTGTTACGGCTCGACGATATTGAACGGGTTGGTGGCGGTGACAGGGAACTGATCCATATGCTCCATCATCAGTGTCAGCAGTTCGGCGTCGCCCTCGACCTTGACGGCCTTTGCGACCGTCTCCTGGTTATTGGTCAGGATCGCGAAGAGCGCGTTCTTCGGGCAGGTGATGGATACGTCTGCCTCGTCGGACAGCGAGTTTGCGTAGACCAGCAGCACGCCGTTTTTCACGCGGAGCATATGCTGCTCGCCGACGTCGGGCAGCGTCACGTTCATGATAAAGTCGTAGTCCGCCAGGGACTGCTTGTCCATCATGATGGCCATATAGTCAAACAGCATGGGGGCGGAGAGCGCCTTGACCATTTCGCCGGTGCTCTTGGCGGATTCGGTGAAGTTGGCGTTGCCGTAGCGCAGCTCCTGCGCGGCGGTCAGGTATTCATTGCGCCACGGGCCGGACTCTGCCTGATAGCCAAGCTGCTCCAGCGCGTCGGCGCACAGCAGGCGCGCATCGGTGTTTGTCGGATCGGCGAAGACGATGGTGTTCGTGACCTCCGCGACCCACTGGTACTCGCCCTTGTCAAAGTCTGCCTTTGCCATTTGCAGCACCTTGTCGGTATCGCCCAGATATGCAGATGTCGGGCTATTACGAGGCGCACGGGGACATTCTGGGCAATGTCAAGACAGATGGACTTGCGCCGCTGCTGCGGAGCGGACGATATCTCTCCGAGGTCTGCACCACGGTGGGGCATCTTGCCGAGGTCAACCAAAAATGCGGGAGCTGCCGGTATTTCAAATTCTGCACCGGCGGCTGCCGCGCGATCGCGCTCTCCCTCACGGGGGATAAGCTGGGTGTCGACCCGGCAAAGTGCCTGTTCTTTGAAAACGGATATTACGACAAGCTCTGCCGCGCGATGGGCTCGTTCACCAACCTCACGCCGATGGAGGAGTGCTGAACGGCGGCGATGACGCATCATTCATTTCCGAGCCGGAAAAAGCAGGAGAATGCATCACTGGTTGGAAAAAGGCGGCGGAGAACAGGGGACGGCGAAGAGCTGCTGGACCATCTCTATGCCCTGCCTGACAGCACCGTTCTGCTGAAATGAGCTTTTGGCGCTGCGCGAAGACGTCAAGTGGCTGCGCCGGACAAGAGGTTGGACAAAACTGCTTGCGGTACAATATATAAATATAAAATTCCCGCTTCAAGTCGGTTACGTGCGTCCGACTTGGGCGGGAACTTTTTGAGTTTCAGACTTAATTTGACCACGAACAAGTTGTGTTAGTTGCTTTCTACAGAGTTTTCGTACAGACGCTCAAACTCAAGAATTGCTGCATTTTCAAGGCGATTCGCTTCCTCCTGCAAGTCGCGAGATTTCCTGAACATCGTACCAATACGGATTTGAAGCTCATTTGGAATATTGGGAATGGGAATCGACTTTAACGCCTCCGGATCAAGCTCGGGAATGTCTTTTCCAAATCTGGTAGCAGTGATCAAAGGATAGCCAAACTTATAGCTGCACAAAAATGCTGCAACATAGAAGAAATCCATGCTTGAATTGTCTGGCCGATTTTTTATACGAAGGACGTGCTGCGACATTGCTTTACCGTCCAAGAGATCTCCTGTTAAAATACCTTTTCCGAGGATCCCCCCATATGCACCGGAACAAGGAATCAAAATGAAATCCTTCTCCACTTTACACAGAGAAATGTTTCTTGCATTGAGCTTTTTCGAAATGAATTTGCTGGCGGAAAAGTTTGCACGAACAATATCTGATGATGAAAAAAGTGGGACAGCATTAGGATTTTGTGCATTCAGATAATTTCGCTTAAAACGAGGGACAACCCACGGAGTAGCTATTTCACCAAGCGGAACAGAACCATGTCGAACTATTTCTGCTAACAGATAATTGCTATAACTGTCATACATATGAGGATCGAGTCGATTCATGCGCAAAGCCGTTGATGCAATGATGTTATAATTATGTTCAGGGAGTGATGCGGGAATTATATGATCCAAGTATTCATCTAACAGAGAATCTATTTTGGATAAAAGGTCTCTGCTCTCATCGTAAAGCATTTTAGATTGTAGCATTTTGCCGTTGATCGAAATTATGCTGTTTTCATCAAACATCATAATTTGAAGATTTTCAAGATCTTCCGGCTTTAAATGCTTGATTACTTTTCCGTGAGCATCTCTTGTAATTAAAGCATATCCATATTGACTTTTTAGGTATGCTGTAATATAGCCTTGTAAATCAGAATCAACACGCAAGCGAATGCAATCGTCACTTGCAATAAACCCTTCATAAGATTTTCCGCACAGCACACAAGTCCCGACTGTCCCGGAACGAGAAACCAAAATATCTCCATCGTTAAGGTATAACTTGTCTGCATTGCGAATGTTTCTCAAGAAAATTCGCATATCTTGTGGAAGACGCAGATTAAGCATCGAAGAGGTCCCTATCATGGGGACTCCAAGTTTAACGTCTTTTGTGTATAAGCGGGTAAATCGATTGGGAAGATATACTTCGATCAGATGCCCTGTTTCTTTTAGCGAAAGGAGCTTAATTCCATGAGTTTTACAAAGTCGAATTATAAGTTCGGTTTTGGCATAATACTGGCTTGGATCAAGCCTGTATTTTCTGGTTATGGCATCAAGGCTTGACACGATTTGCGTTTTAGGACTATAAGACACAATAAACCTCCTCTGCAAAATCATAGTAAACCTTACCAGCCTGTAGCTTATTCCTGAATGTCAGATATTCCTCGACGATTTGCGGTAATTCGTTATTCACAATTTTTCGCGCATCACATTTGAATTTACAATATACTCCCGATAAATTTCCTGCCCTTCGTCGTCTTTAATAAAGATTCTATTACCTCGTCTGTCGTACCCTACATAATTTGCAATTGCCATGAAAATTGGATAGTTATCCATTTTTTTCGCGTCATTAAGAATCTGGACAGTCTCTTCAAGAGGCCTTCTTTCAATTAAGAGAATTGCAGTAAGAGTGCCTGTCCCTTCGCGGCCGCTTATCAGGAAGGTTTCTACCGGTAGTTCAACAACGCCGAGAATCTTTGTGTGAGCAAAAAGCCATTGCCGCACATATTCAAGGCCGGGATTATTAAGAATAGACTGGGGTACGACAATTGCAGCTTTTCCTTTTCCAGGCACCAGCAGCTGCACAATGCGCTCAAGAAACAGAATCTCTACAATCTGGAAGGGGCGTCCTTCTGCAAGATCATATTGCTCAAGGACATAGTCCTCGGTACGCGTGATGTTGTTGCCGAATGGAGGGTTCGCACCAATTTTTGTTACTTTTCCCACGTAGAAGGTTTTTCCGCCAACCTCTTTTTTCTCTAACCCGTATAGAGATTTCAATCTATCGGATTGATTGCAAGTCCAATTTTGGGGTGGTTCTAAAATATCTTGATCGAAGACAACAGCATCTTCAATGCCGTTCATTACCAGGTTCATTTCGCAGGCGTTAGCAAGATTACGATTGATATCATTAGCAACGATGTTGTTTATTGAAAAAACGCCCTGTTCCCGACGAATGGTCTCTGAAAAATCACCTTTTCGCTTGCTGTATTTTTTGGAAATGGCATTTTTCCCGGCTTCAAGCATTGAAGTAACAAATCCGCCTGAACCGCAAGCAAGATCTGTGCAAATATCTTCCGGCTGAATGTCAAGCATCGTAACGGCTGCATCAATCACCCCGCGCGGCGTAAAAAACTCGCCTTTGTCACCGCGCAGATTCGAACCGACTATTTCCTCATAAGCAGCGCCTTTAACGCTGGCGCTGGTCTCAAGCAGAGAATAGTTTTGAAGTTCACATACAATTCTAGCAAGTGAAGCAGGTTTAATATTGATAGATTCTCCTAAAATGCCTTTATACTTTCCGTGAAAAAGTCGCTTGTACAGTGCATTGATTCTTGCATAAATTTTCGAAATACCATCTTGTGTTTTGCATTCACTTTGAGAGGCATAAAAATCAGCAAACTCTTTATCCTCTCGTTCATCTTCAATTTTTGTTTCGATAACTTTTAGCAGCTCCCAGAATGCGGTCATTTTATCTTCGCCAGAAGTTGCAATAATATCATGGCACTTTTTGAAACGCCACCTCAGGCTTTCGGTTGTTGCAGGTTTTAGATCATTTAGGCGAGGGCCCTTATCATCCGACTCTTCCTGGCCGAAACGCGGAATATCAAAATCCGTCCGGGAAACAGTTCCACTTCCGATACCGGCTCTTTTCACAACTTGACGTTCACAGCCTGGGCCATTAGTCCATAAGCCATACAAGCACGCAGGGCAGACCGCGACGTAAGCAATTAACTGTCCGACGCCATCATTTTTATCATTCAATTTTACTTGTGCCGCTTTGCATTCAACAATCAAGACGATATTTTCTTGCAGATGCTTTTCTCCTTGCTTGAAAATAGCAATATCTACTCGCTTTGACTCTGAACCGACCTTTACAGTATATTCCGTTTCCATGTCAGAAAATACGTAATCATATTCAGACACAAGAGCTTTTAACATCTCCTGTCGAACATATTCTTCATCCGTAGCTTTTCTCGGTTTTTTTGCAACGGGATCATACAGATAGCCTTCTTTAATGCTGCTCAAAAGATACACCTCACTTATAGTGTTGGACCTCGTGGTATATATTTTATCGCATCCTGACGAAAAAAGCAACACTAATATCAGAGTGCGCCCCCAACAGCAGGAACCTTTATATCTGTGAATTTGCCGCTGAATAGAGTGTAAAAAATCAGGCCTTTACCTAAAGCTGCTCCAATGCATCGGCGCTTTTGATGTGCCGCCCTCGCCGGAAGATCCCGGGGGCCGACGTTATCATGGAAACGAGAAAAGGCGTAGCACTCAGCTACGCCCCGGAACAGGTTGC
>ERZ835980.4311-NODE-4311-length-9957-cov-30.197536_pt1 | contig 9957 bp, 6 predicted proteins | sample MGYA00519943_ERZ835980 | MGnify/ENA primary metagenome ERZ835980 (study PRJEB31850, sample SAMEA3708791) | human gut metagenome | biome: human gut; feature: human-associated habitat; material: faeces | place: China | collected 2014 ... | reverse complement strand
GGATAATGCGGCTTATCAGAAGTCTTTGCAGACTTCTTTCCCTTCTTAATTTTTCCCTCTTTGATGAGTCTTTCCTTTTCAGCACGGATACGTTCGAGCAGCACCGATGCTGGCTCATCGTTGGGATCTTGTGGAACGAGCTTGCCGTGAATAGCAAGGTCGAGTATCTTTTGTCTTAATGCTTTTGTGTCCATTATTAATTCGTCTATTAATTTTAAGATTTATCTTCTTTTGAGAAGAACTGACAGAATTCCCTTAATTGTTGTTGCATTTTTTCTTGCGGAATTAAGATACGCTTATATTCCGCCACCATCGTAGGACTCATGCTGCGACTCATAGCATATTCAACAACAACCTTGTCCACATCAGGACATAAAATGATGCCTATAGAAGGGTTCTCGTTGGAACGTTTCACATCACGGTCAAGAGCTTCAAGGTAAAACTCTAATTGACCAAGATCTCGAGGATGGAATTTGGTTTTCTTCAATTCCACCGCTACAAGTGCCTGGAGACCGCGATGAAAAAACAGCAAGTCTGCCTTATAGGTAGATACACCAACGGTGAGCGGATACTCTTGATCCATAAAGATGAAATCTTTACCTAATTCGAGAATAAATTGCTTCATATGCTCTATTAATCCATTCTTCAATTTGCTTTCATTGTATTTCTTTGGCAACCCAAGAAAATCTAAAAACACTGTGTCTTTAAACATAATAGGAGCATCAGGATATTGCTCTAATAATCCCTTCGACATATTACTTTTATTTCCGAGAAGATTGGAAAAAGTATCATTGTCAACACAGCGCTGCATCTCTCTTTTTCCCAGTTTTTCTTTATGTGCATAAAGAATATAGAATAACCGTTGTTCATAACGCTTACAACGACATAGTATTTCTATATGGTTAGTGAACGTTGTCAACTCCAAAATTTTAGGCATTTGTGCAGCCACTGGCTGCACAAATGCAGCAGCACCATTTTTTGATTGTATTGCCTTACTTTTCGATACTAATTGTTTTACTTCAATTTGTGCAGCCAATGGCTGCACAAATTCAGCATCAAGATACTTATTTACTATCGTAGTAAAAGTTTCCGTAGAATATTCATCATAGAACATCACCATATTATATATGTTTCTTCTACTATATCCTTTTATCTCAGGATGTTGAGAACGGATATATTCAGATAGTTGGGAAATAACCTTGCTTCCCCATTCCTCACTTTTTAACTTCTTGGAAACATAGGCACCTACATGCCACGCTGTGAGCAGCATCTCCTTATTGACAGCCATAGACGCTTTACTTCGATGCTGAACTATCAGATTTACGACTTCAGTAAACTGCTGTTCGATGTTAGTGTTTATCAAACTTTTGTCCATTTTATACCTCCTTTATTCCACTCAATAATTTCTCCAACTCGCTTACGGCCTTGCTGATATTCATGCTCTGTTCCTTGATGTTTGACATCAATTGGCTCAATGGTAAATCTTCAGTATCATTACCCTGTTTTATCCAAGTGATATCAAGACTTGTCTTGTCACGAGCCATGATTTCATCAATGCTATACTTGTGCCATCTGCCAGATGGGTTCTTGTCTGCATCATATGTCTCTTTGCGGGCATTGATGTCCTCAGCATGATAGCAGGTTACAAAGTCATCGAGGTGGTGACGCTCTAACTTGTTCGTAGCCAAGGTGTGTTTTACACCAGTGCGATAGTCGTAGAACCAAATATTCTTAGTTGGCTGTCCCTTGGTAAAGAATAGTACGTTTGCCTTTACTCCCTGTGCATAGAAAATGCCTGTAGGTAAACGGAGAATGGTATGGAGATTGAAATCCGACAAGAGTTTCTTGCGGATGGTCTCTCCTGCGTTGCCTTCAAAAAGAACATTGTCTGGCAGGACTACTGCTGCACGTCCGCCAGTTTTGAGCATCAGCATCATATGCTGAAGGAAGTTGAGCTGGTTGTTCTTGGTTTCAACATAGAAGTCTGGACGATTGATTTCAACAGAACCGGCAGGGCGTGTGCCAAATGGAGGGTTGGCAAGGATGACATCCACTAAGGTGGAAGGTTCTTTCTCCAAAGAGTCCTCGCATACGATAGGGCTGTGGTCTGTGCCTATACCATGAAGATAAAGGTTCATGGAGGCAAGTGTAACCACAAGTGGGGTGATGTCATTGCCATGTAACGCTTTGTTGTTCAAAAAGTCCAATTTATCACGATTCTGGCTTTGTTCCTTCATGTAATCGTAGGCAGCAAGCAAGAAGCCACCAGTACCACAGGCGGGGTCGCATACAGTCTCACCAATTTGGGGTTGCAAGCAGTCAACCATAGCTTTAATCAGTGGACGTGGGGTAAAGTACTGACCAGCACCACTTTTTTTATCTTGACCATTTTTCTCCAAGATGCTTTCATATATAGCACCTTTTACATCACCATCCATGATGAGCCATTGCTCTTCATCTATCATAGTGATTACCTTCTTAAGATAGACAGGTTTGTCAATCTTGTTTTGTGCTTTGGTATAGATGGTGCCGATGAGGTCATCTTGTTGACTTAATAGTTTGAGTGTACTCTCATATTGCTTTACGAGATCATAGCCATCCAAGCCTGTCAAGTCTTTCCATCTATACCCAACAGGTATGGATGAATCCTCTCCAAAGAGTTCCATATTCTCGTCATCCATCTTTAAGAAAAGAAGATAGGTGAGTTGTGTGATGTAATCTGTAAATCCTACTCCGACTCCTGCTAATGTCGTAGCAAGATTCCACACCTTTTTTGTGAGCGTTTGCTCTGTTGTTATATTTTTTGCCATATCTATATACTATGCAGTTGTTCTTAATACTATAAATTTATATACGGAATCCAAAGCCTCGTCAGCTTTCTGCATGTTTCCGAAAGCTGCAATCAATTGGGCTGCATGGGTGACATCGTTCTTCCTTATCTCTCGCACGTTGCAGGCTCCATTGGCTGCGATGTATTCCACGATCTTGCCTATCAAATCCTTCTGCTTCGGTGTTATATCCATTTGTTTTCGACCATACCAAAGATTAAACATACTTCGAGCCGTAGGATAGGCACTTTCCAGTTTTTCGGTCTGATGGTAAGCGAAGCGTACCAGTTGGATGATGTTGGTAAGAGCCTCCGATTCTTCCTTTTTGACCGTGCGGCGTACTTTATCACCATATACGATGGCGTATGAATTCCATAAGAGCTTTTGTGCAAAGCGGTTGTTCTCCATCTTCAACTTGTTTTCCAAGTCCTTCAACATGGAATAAGTGATAGGTTCGCCCTCGTTATTATATAGAATACGTAAAGCTTCTATATCATCACAGTGGTCGCAGCAATATTGCTCAAATGCATCTGTGGTACTTTGAGCCTCTTCTATAGAGAAACCTTTGGATATGAGCGTATCTTCTCCTGGCATCAGCGTATTGACAAAACCAGCTGCAAGAATCAGAATGTACTTACGGACATTGGCATGATTAGCTATCGGAGATACCAAACCCTTACGTTCATTGTTAGGTTCATTGATATCTACGTATGGTGGCAATTGTGGCTGGTGCTCAGGATCGAGAGCATTATAGATGCGTTGAGCAATTTCCTGCATGTCATCATGAGCGATGCGGACAAATTCCTGTCGCTGTACATTATCTGCCTTATTGTAAAGTCTGGATAATGTGGCAGCAAGTCGCTTGAGGTAATTGTCTGGCAGATTTCCATGAGCGATACGTTCCAATAGTTCTTTTAAGGTGATGGTCTCTGTCTCAGGACCTTCATACTGACCTGGTATGATATGCTCATGTTCGGTTACTCCTACTGCATCAACTAGGAAGAAACAGTCTTTGCTGATAGCATTAGGTGTCACGTTGCGCAGCTGTTCGTCACCTATTGTCCGGACTCCACGACCTTTCATCTGTGTATAGAGGGGAGCTGAAGCCACATCACGCATAAACATCACGACTTCCAGAGGCTTTACATCTGTTCCGGTTGCGACAAGGGTACAGGTTACGGCAATGCGAAAGTCCTTGTCGTTACGAAACTGGCGTATCAGTTCATTGCTATCTCCTGCCGAATAGGTTATCTTCTGAACAAAGCGGTCATCCGTGCGTCCAAAAACTTCTTTAGCAATTTGAACGATATTTGTTGCATGGTTCTCGTTGAGCGCAAAGATGAGGGTCTTTGGCAGATAGTCCATGTTAGGCTCTCTTTGAGGGTCATTGAACATTTCTGTATAGACAGCATCACGATAAGTGGAAAGAATAAGTTTTATCTGGGCAGGGTTGATGATGCTTCGATTTAACTCTTCTTTCGTATAAGTCTTCGTTTCCTTTGTACTTACGGTTTTAACTTCACCAGTGTATCGAGTCTCAACTTTGGTTTTCTGACCTTGCATGATAGCTCCACCTTCTTCAGTTACCTTTGTTCTGATTCGGTAGATACGGCTATCGACGTTGACACCATCTATGATTGACTGCTCAAGTGTATAGTTTACAACACGGTTGTTGTTGAAGAATGCCATCGTTTCAGGAATTGGTGTCGCAGTAAGACCTATAAGACGAGCTGTATCAAAGTATTCTAGCACCTTGCGCCAGTTGCCATAAATAGAACGATGACACTCATCTATAACAATAAGGTCGAAGAAATCGTGTGGTAAGTTTGGGTTGTCTGGTAATGTTACTTCACCATCAGATGTATCTTCATCGTCATCATCTGTATCCGTAATCTCTTCTCCTTTTAAGAGTGAGAATAATCTTTGTATGGTACAGATAACCACATTGCTGTCTGTTGGTACTTCAGCCGACTTCAACCTGTTGACTGCATAGATAGTATTGAAGGCATCACCAGTTTCCGTAAGGCGGAATGTGCCAAACTCTGTTTCTGCCTGTTTTCCGAGGTTATTGCGGTCAACAAGAAACAGAACACGACGCATAGGAGTATAGCTAAGCATGCGATAGGCCGTGAGACATGCCGTATATGTTTTGCCGGCACCAGTAGCTAGAACCATCAATGCACGATTTTGCCCTATACGGAAGCTCTTCTCCAATTCCGTGACTGCCTCATATTGGCATTCTCGCAGACCTTTCTTATTCAATGTAGGAAGTCCGGCAAAAGGGTCGTCTATACCTAACATCTTTACTATTTCCTTAGGAGTAAGAATGCGGCTGATAGTTTCCCATTCTGAAATTTCACGATGTCTATAATCAAAAAACTCTATTTCCTTGCCATTTGATTTAAAAAGGAAAGGCAAAGGTTTTTGCCAGGCTTGATAACAGTCAGGTACACTCTTTGCATATGTGATAGCCTGTTCACTCACAATATTGGAAGAAATATTAATTTCTTCTCGTTTAGCTTCGAGCACACCGACAGCTTTCCCATTGATAAACAGGAAATAATCTGCTTCAAGATTGCCTTTGAGCAATCCCTCACGAATAGCCACGGCTGAGATGGTAGGCTCGTATTCATCTCGATTGACAACCTTCCATCCTGCATCAGCAAACCATTGGTCTATTTTGACTCTTGCTTTTTCTTCTGGCGTCATAGTTTTGTTTCCTATTATTTTAGCTACAAAGATAATGATAATATTTCACTTGACCATTTATATGATTCACTATTTATACTTTTTTGTCTTTTCCGAATGAAAATAAGTATAAGGGATAAAGGGAAAGTGCATCTTTCTTCATTATATTACAGGAAATGTTTTTCTAAAACTAATACCACCATTGCCACACTTCAAGTTAACCAATTGTTTTTTTAGATATTTAAGCGTTGCAACAAGGGCATTTTCTATTATCACCTATTGCCACCTATTGCCACACTCGGACGAAAAACGGGGGATTCTCAGCGAAAAAGCAGAGGAATACTTATTGTTTTCGCAGAAAAACATTAAAAAAGTGGAGAAAAAGGCTTGCGGTTTCGAACATTTTTTGTATTTTTGCAACCAACAGGAAAAAATCCTGCCGATTCCACCTAGAAGCTTACGACTCCTGTGAAACCACTTTATACACATTTAACCCAAAAACCAATGACACAAGCAGATTTAGTCAGACTCTACTTCAACAAAGAAAGTGCTTACAACTCATGGGACTATTGCTTCAACCAGCAATGTCCACTGGCTCAGGAATGTGCACACTATCTGTCCGTAACCTACAAAAAACCGGAACAGACCAAAGGCTACGCCATCTATCCCGATGCCTACCACGACAACAAGTGCGAACATTTCCTGCAGCTGCAGATGATGAAAATGGCATACGGCTTTATGGATATTCTTGAAGAACTGAAGCGTAAAGACGAAGCCAGTTTCAGAGTACACATGACTTCCTACTTCGGAAGCAAGACTTCATACTATCGCTATAAATTAGGACAGACAGGACTCGTGCCTGAACAGCAGCAGTACGTGCTGAAATGGTGCCAGCAACATGGATACACCAACATGAGGTTCGACCGCTATGCAGAAGAGGTCAACTATTAACAGCCGCACGCCAATAAAGATTTTAACCCACGTACATGGTCACTCGTACCCGTGTACATGAGTATCCGTACCCATGTACACGGGTACGGATGACCAACACGATGAGCACGGATGACCGAGACGACGGGCACGAGTGCCCGGCATAGTCGGGCACATTTGCCCAATGCCTTGGGCAAAGCTGGGCAAAACCATCGGCAATCCTAAGTATCACCCTATCAATAAATTAACAGAAATATGAAGTTTACTATTACAAGAATCAACAAGCAGAACAAGTTGATGGTCAGTTCGAAAACCGTAGAACGGTTTCTGGAGCGCATCGCTAAAGATGATGCCAAGCTGAGTGTCACCAATTTCAGAATGAGTGTGCCGCTCATGGAGGCCGACTACCAGTACTACAAAGGCATCAAGGAATGGCAGCACGTTTATCCAGCCGCAGAATTCAACAAGGATGAAAGCGGCAATCTCGTCTTCCAGAAATCAAACGGGCTGGTGATGCTCCACTTCATCAACCTCATGTCGGACCAGGAAAAAGATGCCGTCAAGAAGACGGTCAGTCTGCTGCCGATGACCTTCGCTGCCTTCGAAGGAGCCGACGGCAGAAGCCTCATCGTGCTCGTAAGCATCTGCGATGAAGAAGGAAAAATCCCGACAAAAGAAGTCGACGCCGACTTACTCTACCAGTCTGCCTACGAACAGGTAAAAACGCTCTACCAGTCGCAGGTACAGGCAGCCATCAAACCCGAAAAGCCATCATTGACATCCAACTTCATGCTTACGCTGGATGCCTCTCCTTATTATAACAGTAAGGCAGTGGCGATGCGCATCTCCCAAAATATGAAGAGGGTAGCCTCAGCCCCTAAGAATGTAGACGATTTAAAGACATACGATGACTATGAATTTCTCTACCGCAAGGCAGCAGAAGAGACGAAGGAAGAGATGAAAAAAGCCAACATCTCATGGCAGAACGATGAAGACCGGTTCCTTGCCGGTTTCTCAGCCATCGCCATCAAGCTCTGCAACATGGGCCTCAGCGAAGAAGAAGCTTTCATCCATATCCGCCGCAACAACTGGGGACATGTGACAGAAGAGAAACTCCGCCAGATAGTGGGCACCGCTTACGATACCCATTCCAAAGACAGAAAGACGGAGGAATCAGCCTCAGGCAGAAAAGGCCGTGCCGAAATTCTGCAGATGATCAGATACCTGGAGAGCCGATATCAGTTCCGGTACAATACCGTGATGAAATATACCGAATACCGCCCGAACAATTCATGGGTTGGCGATTTCAGACCGGTGGATGCCCGTGTGCAGAAAAGCATGACGCTGGATGTTCAGATAGCCGACATCCACGTAAGCATCAAGGATGTAAGGAATTTTCTAGAGTCAGACCGCATCAGAAACTACAGTCCGATAGAGTCCTATCTCTATGACTGTCTGGGAAAATGGGACGGCAAGGACCGCATCCGTGCCCTGGCACGAACCGTACCTACCAACAATCCTCATTGGGAAGACTGGTTTTACACCTGGTTTCTGGGAATGGTTGACCAGTGGCGCGGCATGTATCGCCGTCAATATGGCAACAGTACCATGCCGCTGCTCATTTCCAAGCAAGGTTACAACAAGAGCACCTTCTGCCGCCGTCTCATCCCTACCGAATTATCGTGGGGCTTTACCGACAATATGATTCTGTCAGAAAAGCGTCAGGTATTGCAGGCAATGTCACAATTTCTGCTCATCAATCTCGATGAGTTCAATCAGATTTCACCACAGGTGCAGCAGGGATTTCTGAAGAATCTGCTGCAGTTGCCTACGGTGAAAATCAAGCCGCCATACGGAAGTCATGTACAGGAATTTCCTCGTCTAGCCTCCTTCATTGCCACGAGCAACATGACCGATATTCTTTCCGACCCATCCGGCAACCGCCGTTTCCTGGGAGTAGAACTGACGGGACCTATCGATGTGAGTGGCAGACTGAACTATGAGCAACTTTATGCGCAGGCGATGCAAGCTTTGGAGCGTGGCGAAAAATCCTATTTCGATGCCAAGGAAACCGCCATCATCATGCAACATAACAGACAATTTGAGCAGATTTCGCCAATTAAGCAATGTTTTCTGCAGGTTTTCGAGCCTGCAAGTACCCCGGAAAATGGCGAATATCTGATGGCAGCCGCCATTTTCGACATTTTGAAGCAGAAATTCGGCTCTTCTCTCCAGGTTTCGAGTATACAGAAATTGGGCAGAGAGCTCCAGAATATTGAAGGTTTGAAGAACAGAAGAACAAGATTTGGTACTGAGTATCTGGTAGTTAGGAAATAACCTACTCACTTTCCATCTCATTCCCTCATAAAAAGAGTGTGGCAATGCGTGGCATTAGGTGGCAACAGAAATACCGCTTACTGCCACGCATTATTCACTTATAATCAGAGAGTTAAATGCATTGGTGACAGATGTGACAATAAGAATAGAAAAACAGCACCATGTAGAGTGGTTGTTCGGATTCCGAACAACCACTTTTTGCTTTACCATTCGCATGTATTGGCAATTGTGCAGAAATCATGAACTTCATTATGCGAGTTCATCCACTTCATTTCACGACTTCATCTACTTCATTTCACGAGTTCATCTACTTCATTGAGTTGACACATACGGCTGCGGTGGCTGAAGGAGACGACTGAGTTAGCAGAAGGAGACGACTGAGTTGGCAGAATGAGACGGCTGCATTAGACGAAGGAGTCGAATACAGTGGCTGAAGGAGACGAATGCGATAGCTGAAGGAGTCGAATGCAGTGACCGGAGGAGACGAATGCTGTGGCAGGAGGAGACACATTCTGAACACTTATAACTAGAGATTGCGGTATAATACTAAACTGAGTCCACTTAAAAAAGTCCCGAATCATATTTTTTGTCATTGTAACTTATTGACAATCAATGGCACGTTTTCGTAAAAATGACTTTTTCAAGTGGGCTCAGAAAATAAAATCTGTTTTCTGTTTCAATCCACACACCCACGAAGGGTGTGACTATCAAGTTCAAAAAGCTAATATGGATTATACTGAGTTTCAATCCACACACCCACGAAGGGTGTGACTCTACTTGGGTTACTGGTTATGATTCTCGTTTTTTGTTTCAATCCACACACCCACGAAGGGTGTGACTTGGCAAGGTTTTGATGCTATGTATGATGCACGTATGTTTCAATCCACACACCCACGAAGGGTGTGACCGCCTAGTGGTAAATCTTGGCTTGATGCCTATCGTGTTTCAATCCACACACCCACGAAGGGTGTGACGTTTTGAATGCTTATAATGGTAATTTATTTAGTGTTTCAATCCACACACCCACGAAGGGTGTGACAGCCAAAAGTCTCCTCAAACTGAGCACGGAAATTGGTTTCAATCCACACACCCACGAAGGGTGTGACTAGAGGAATGTATGCCGGATTACGTCCTGTGACAAGTTTCAATCCACACACCCACGAAGGGTGTGACA
>ERZ835980.4309-NODE-4309-length-9960-cov-4.032105_pt1 | contig 9960 bp, 12 predicted proteins | sample MGYA00519943_ERZ835980 | MGnify/ENA primary metagenome ERZ835980 (study PRJEB31850, sample SAMEA3708791) | human gut metagenome | biome: human gut; feature: human-associated habitat; material: faeces | place: China | collected 2014 ... | reverse complement strand
GACATTCCTCAAGTATCTGTGAATAATACACAAATAAGAGTAAAAAACGAATATCTACAAGACATTCGTTTAAATAGTCAAGAAATAGAATTAGAGCTTTATTAAAGCTCTAATTCTACATGATATATTTTACCCCACATATAGATTTGATAAAAATAGGCAAGGAGTTGTGGTCCCATCATGAGTTGACCAAACCAAGGAACTTCAATACTTTCGCTGTTTTCAATAAAGTGTTTAAGTTTTTTAATATCAAAAAGTTGATAAAGAATGTTATTTTTATCGTTAAGTGTTTCTAAGAGAAGGTTTTTAATGTAAGTAAGGAAAAATGGAGAATGAGTTTTAGGGTAAGGATTTTTCTTACGATTATAGATTTCTTGAGGAAGGAAGTCTTTGAAAGCATCACGTAAAACAGCTTTTTCTTGTTGATCTTTAAACATATAGGTCCAAGGGACATTGTACATATATTCAACGATTTCTTTTGAAGCGAAGGGTACACGAAGCTCTACAGCGTTATACATAGATTGGCTATCACTCCGTGTTAAGAGTGTTTGCATAAACCATTCAATGTTTAAATAAATCATCTTTCTTTTATTGGTATCATAAAAGCTTTGATCGAGGTAGTCTATTTCATTAAGTGATTGATAATATTTACTTTGAACATATTCTTTAATGTTCAATTTTTTTATATTTTCATTAAGAAGTTCTAATCTTTGATCAATATCTCTAATCCATGGAAATGAATCTAGACTATAAAGTTCTTTTTTATAAAACCAAGGGTACCCTCCAAAAATTTCATCTGCACACTCACCAGATAAAACGACTTTATGATTTCTTTTAATTTCTTTACAAAATAATAGAAAACTAGAATCAATATCAGCCATTCCTGGAGCGTCTCTAGCCATTAGACTTTGTTTTAAAAAGATAATTAAATTCTTTTGTGATAAAACGACATTATTGTGGTGACTATGATAACGATTGACCATTAAATCAATATAATCACTATCTTTTGTAAGTTGATAATCATAGGGTTGAAAATATTTATCTTGGTCTAAGTAATCAATACTATAGGTTGAAATATGATTGACGTATTGACTGCTTATAGCTGTAATAATACTCGAATCTAAACCACCAGATAACATACAAGAAATAGGTACATCACTTAATAATTGTCTTTGAATACTTTTATTTACAAGGAAGCGTACATCTTGAACAGTTTCTTCATAACTTTTTAGATGTGCTTTTTTTTGTAAAGACCAATATCTTTCAATCATTAAATGCTCACCGTCAAACCATAAATAATGAGCAGGTCTTAAACTATAAATATCTTTATAAAGTGTACTTCCTGGTGATAAACTAGGGCCTAAACCTAGTAATTCTTTAATTCCTGTTTTATCAACAACACATTTTCCAATGTACATTAAAATAGCTTTAATTTCACTTGAAATGATTAAATCATCATCTTTTAAATAATAAAAGAGAGGCTTTACACCTAAATGATCACGACAAGCAAAGATTTTATTTTCATAAGATATAACAAATGAAAAGATACCATCTAACATATTTAAACATTTTTCTTTATAAGCAATAAAACTGACAAGTAAAACCTCACTATCACTTTGACTATAAAAATGGAAACCTAAATCAATAAGATGTTTCTTTAATTCATTCATATTATAAATTTCACCATTAAAAATAATGCGATAAGTAATATCTTGATAAGTATATTCTAAAGGTTGCATACCTCCTTTTAAATCAATAATTGAAAGACGGCAATGACCTAATAAAACATGTTGATCAAAATAAGTTCGCATATCATCAGGACCACGATGGTCTAATAAATGGAGCATTTTATTAAATTTTCCACAATCATCTAAGACATTTCTTTGTTGATTATATAAACATAAAATTCCACACATCATTATTCACCCTATACACTATATGACATAAAAAAAAGAATATGAAAAAACAGTCCGAAGACTGTTTTCATTATTCCTTATCTTTCTTTTCACTTACAACTTCTTTTAAAGTAGTTGCTAATCCTGCAATTCCTTGTAATTCACTTGGAATAATAATCTTAGTAGCATCACCTTTAGATAAGTTTTCTAAAGCTTTAAAACCTTGTAAAGTGACATAAGCTTGATCTGGATGTGCATCGTTGATATAAGTAATACCTTTTGCTTGTGCTTCGTAAACTAAACGTAATGCTTCTGCTTGACCTTCGGCTTTAGCGATGGCTGCTTCTTTTTCAGCTTCCGCTCTTAAGATTGTTGATTGTTTATCCCCTTCAGCATTTAAGATAGCTGCTGTCTTTTTACCTTCAGCTTGTAAGATAGCTTCACGTCTTTCACGTTCAGCACGCATTTGTTTTTCCATTGCTTCTTGAATATCACGAGGTGGAATAATGTTTTTAACTTCTACACGGTGAACTTTGATTCCCCATGGGTCTGTTGCTTCATCAAGAATACTTCTCATACGTGAATTAATAATATCACGAGAAGTTAAAGTTTCATCTAATTCAAGATCCCCAATAATATTACGAAGAGTAGTTGCTGTTAAGTTTTCAATAGCGTTAATTGGACGATCAACTCCATATGTGAATAAACGTGGATCGGTAATTTGATAATAAACAACAGTATCAATTTGCATTGTAACGTTATCTTTTGTGATAACAGGTTGAGGTGCGAAATCAACAACTTGTTCTTTTAAAGAAACTTTGTTGGCAACACGATCTAAAAATGGAACGAGAATATGAAGACCAACACCACATGTACGGTTATATGCTCCAATTCTTTCAACAACATATGCTTTTGATTGAGGAACAATACGAACCGAAAAAGCAATAACACTTACGATAATAAGTGCAACAATAATGATTAAAGCTAAAGTAATAATATTCATTTTCTTTCTCCTTTATTTATTAATTTTTTTAACCACAAGATGGGCACCTTCTACGGCAAGTATTTCACAATAATCACCAACTTCTAAAGTAGAATTATCTAAACTCGAAGCAGCCCACTGCGTAGAAAGTACTTTGACTTCGCCTCTTGTGTCAGCATCAATTCTTTTTAACACTAAACCATGTTGACCAATGACACGATCATAGTTGGTACTTACTGTTTGTGTTTTTAAATACTTTTTCGCAAGAGGTCGACTTGCAAAAATACAAATAATACTCAAGATGACAAAGACAACAATTTGTATTGTTTGACTTAATCCAAGAGCATACGCTATTAATGCGCCAATTCCTCCAATTGTAAACCAGATACTTACTAAGTCGATCGTGATTAATTCAATCACGGCAGCAATAATTGTAATACCTAGCCATATCCACAACATCATATCTATACCTCCCTTATAGATGAACTGTTAAAATCTGATGAACAACATCAAAGTTTGCAGGATACTTAATTCCTTGCTTATCACTTAAATCTAAATGATAGTCTCTTGCGAGGTTTTCAATAAAGTTTTTATTAGAAACGCGCCCATAACTTTTACCTATTGAAATACGATGTAATTGATCTTTAGGATAAAGACCTTCATCAATTGCTGTTTTATCAACAGGTTTAATTCCTAATAAATTATTTTCTTTATCAACACCTAATAAAACATATTGAACATTTTCAAAATTTTTACATGCAGCGGTGTTTAAAGTGAGATTTGTACTATAAATAGTCACTGTTTTCTTTGAAATTTCATTTGTTGACCATACAAATGCCATAGCTATCATCCTTTCTACTTGTATTATATTATATATATTATTTTTATTCAATATATATTATTATTAATATTATTTATCTCTCATCACATCACTTTTCATTGAAAAATAAATGAGGTATAATCATTGAAACAGGAGAAGAAGATGAAAAAAATATTAATTCTATTTTTACTTTTATTATCGGTAGGATGTCACAGTAACAGGTATGAAGATACGTATTATTTAACCTATTTTTATGTAGAAGATTGTTTGAATTGTCAACATTTTAAAAAGAATGTTCTACCAGCAATTAAAAAAGAATTTGGTAAACATATGAAAATCAAAGCCTATGATATGGATGATGAAAAGACTTTTGATGAAATGAAAGCAAGTTATCAAGAACATATTGATCAAATTATTGATTTTAATGAGGATGATTATGGCTATGGACCAATGGTCTTTTTAGAAGGCTATTTTGCTATTTTAGGAGCAGGAAACGAAGATGATTATGTTGAACATCTTGTTAGAGCTATACAAGGAAAAGAATTGAATGAGGCTTCTGAAATTGAAACGTATTATTATTTGAAGGATGGAAAAGTACAAAATTCTTAAAAGTTATTATCAATTGAAAAGGAATATGTTAAACTTTAAGGAGAAAATAAAGGAGGAAGTGTTTATGTCAACACCACATAATCAAGCAAATAAAGGAGATATCGCAAAAACTGTCTTAATGCCAGGAGATCCTTTACGTGCAAAATATTTAGCAGAAACGTATTTAGAAAATGTTAAACAATTTAATGCGACAAGAAGCATGTTTGGCTATACAGGAACATATAAAGGAAAAGAAGTTTCTATTATGGGTTCAGGTATGGGAATGCCTAGTATTGGGATTTATAGTTATGAATTATTTCAGTTTTATGATGTAGAAAATATTATTCGTATTGGTTCTTGTGGATCATTTAAAGAAGATGTTCGTTTAAGAGATATCATTATTGTACAAGGTGCTTGTACAGATTCAAATTATGCACATCAATATGAATTACCGGGAACATATTCAGCTATTTCTGATTATAGTTTATTAGAAAAAGCTGTAGAAAAAGCAAAAGAAAAGAATTTAACTTATCATGTAGGAAATGTCCTATCTTCTGATTTATTCTACCATGCAGATAATAAAGCGGATAAATGGATTAAAATGGGATGCCTTGCTACAGAAATGGAATCTTATGCTTTATTCGCAAATGCAGCTTATGCGGGTAAAAAAGCGTTAACTTTATTAACTGTTTCTGATTCATTAGTTACAAATGAAGAAACAACAGCAGAAGAAAGAGAAAAAACATTTACGGCAATGATGGAAGTTGCTTTGGAGATTGCTTAAGTGTTAACAAAATTTGCCTTTTTTGATTTTGATGATACTTTAATTCATGGGGATTCTGGTGGAAAACTTTTAAAATATTATTTAAAAAGGCATCCACTTTCTGTTTTTAGATTATTAAAGGTTGTTTATCATTATGCTCTTTATTTACTTAAAATAGAGCCTTTAAATAAAGCAAAATCAGCTTGGCTTTATCCTTTAGATTATATGAATGATCAAGAAATCGAAAAGTTTTATCAAGAAGCATTAGAACCTTGTTATTATTTAAATGTAATTGAAGAATTAAAAAAGAAAAAAGCAGAAGGGTATATAATCTATATATGTAGTGCTTCGGTAGAAGCATATCTTCGTTTTTGTAAATTACCTGTTGATGAAATTTTAGGAACAAAGACTTTGATCGAAGAGAATAAATATACAAGTCAAATGATTGGAAATAATTGTAAGAATGAAGAAAAAGTAAAAAGAATCCAAGAAGTGATAAAAAATCATAATCTAGAAATAGATTATGACTTATCTTATGCTTATTCGGATTCTTTACATGATATTCCTATGTTAAAGATGGTAAAAAATCGTATTAAAATTGATACCAAAGATGGACATATGTCATCGTTTGAAATAGAGTAGCTTAGCTACTCTTTTATATTTAAGTCTGTAAAGAAAAGCATAATATTAATGAGTCCCGCTATTCCTACAACGATATAAATGAGCATTGATAAAAAACTATTTTGGCCAAATAAACTTTCGACTAAATTAAAATTAAATAAGCCAATAAGCCCCCAATTAATAGCTCCAATAATTGTAAAAACAAGGGCTGTTTTTTGTAATACGTTCATTTTCTTAACCTCCTTAAATAGATTCTATCCAAGAAATTTTATTTTATACATAAAATAAATAAAAAAGAATAATTTAATAAAGGAGGGATTGATTTGAAAAAAATATATCTCATTATTAGTATTATTGTTATCCTAGTTGCTGGTTTTTTATTTTATCGGATGAAAGGAAACTCTTTAAAATCAACATTAGAAGAAGCAAAAAAAGTAAATAACTATCAATTGGTTTGTGATATGGAAATGAGTCAAAATGATGAATTAAAAAGCTATGAAGTAAAAGTAGAATATTTAAAAAAAGAAAAACAAAAATATTATCGAGTAGAGCTTTATGATAAAAGTTTAAATCAAGCACAAATTATTATTCGTAATAAAAAAGGTGTTTATGTTTTAACACCAACCTTAAATCAAATGTTTAAGTTTCAAAGTAATTGGCCTGAAAATAGTCCTAAACCTTATATTTATTCTTACTTAATACAATTACTTGATGACAATAAAGTTAAAAAGATTGAAAAAGGCTATCAAATAGAAGCAAAAGTCTCTTATCCAAATGATCCGCGTATTGTAAAACAACAAGTCATCTTTGATAAAAAACTAAAACCATTAATTGTTTTATGTTTAGATAAAGATGAGGGTGAAGTTATTTCTGTAAAAGTGAATGAATTTAAAACAAATGTAAAATTTGATCAAAAACATTTTAATCAAAATCAAGCTTTAAAAGAATCAAAAAACAATAATCGTGTTTCAAGCCAACTAGATGTTTTATATCCAGTTGCTTTATTAGGCTCTAAATTAGAAAGTGAAACAGTTTCAACAATTGAAGGAGATAAAAATCATATTTTAAAATTTATCGGGGATAAAAACTTTACTATGGTAGAAAGTTTAGCAGGGGATCAAATGATACAAATTGAAAAAGAAGAAATTGTTGATTTAGTCGATGGTTTTGCTTATTATCAACCAGGTAAATTAACAATGATTCATCAAGGTGTTTTGTGTTCTTTATATTCAAGAGATCTTACCAAAGAAGAAATGGTTTCAGTTATGACAAGTATTCAATCTTCTTCAACAAAATAATATTTCAAATTGAATTATTGAAAGGGTTGGATTATACTATTGTTTGGAGGTGTCGTTTATGAATTTAAAACGTGACACGTATGCAATTGTTGATTTAGATCATTTAAAATATAATGTAGAATTAGTGCATAATGAATTTAAAAGACCGTTAATGGCTGTTATTAAAGCAGATGCTTATGGTCATGGGTATAAAGAAGTGGCTAGTTTTTTAAAGGATATAGATTATGTAGAAATGTTTGCGGTAGCAACGTTACCAGAAGCTATTGAATTAAGGGAACTGGGAATTGATAAAGGAATTTTGATTTTAGGAGCAATTCCAACAAGTAAAAAAGATATTGATTTAGCAATTAAATATGATATTTCTTTAACAATGGTTTCAGTTGATTATTTAAAACTTTTAGAAAACTTAATTGATGAAGGACAAACTTTAAAAGTGCATATTAAATTAGATACAGGTATGCACCGTATTGGTTTAATGTCTAAAGATGAATTATCAACATTACTAGAATTAATTGATCCAAATAAATTTGATGTTGAAGGAATCTTTACGCATTTTGCGACAGCAGATGGAGACGACGAAGCGTTTGAAAAACAAAGAAATCTTTTTTATGAAATGATTGGTAACTGTAAGTTTAAATACATTCATTGTTGCAACTCAGCGGCCATGACGTATCATCATGATGAAAAATCAAATATGGGTAGATTAGGAATTACAATGTATGGATGTTCACCAAATGGTGAAGAAGAAACAAAATTCAAACAAGTTATGTCACTTTATACAAAAGTAGCAATGATTAAAAAAATACCTGCCGGTGATAAAGTGGGTTATGGCTTAACTTATACCGCTAAAGAAGATGAATATATTGCAACTTTACCAATTGGCTATGCAGATGGATTAATTCGTAAAAACCAAGGACGTAAAGTTTACATCGATGGTAAATATTATGAAATTGTAGGACGAGTGTGCATGGATCAAATGATGGTACGTGTAGATAAAAATGTGAAGATTGGCGATCAAGTAGAAATCTTTGGAGAACATATTTCTTTAGAAAGTATGGCAAAGGACTTAGATACAATATCTTATGAAGTGTTATGCTTGATTTCTAAACGTGTGCCAAGAGTTTATGTACAAAATGGACAAGTAAAAGAACTGTTATAAAAAAACAAACTCAACGAGTTTGTTTTTTGATTATTTAAATAATTCTGCAATTCGGTAATAAGATAATGCTCCAGATTTTTGAGTTTTTACTTTACCGTTTTTTATAACGAATGTTGAAGGTACTGTTCCATCATCTGTTTTAAATGTTTTTTGAATATAAGATGTTGCATCTTTTTCACTTGCAAGATTGACATAATAAATATGATCACTGTGATTTTTTTCCAAATATTTTAAACATACATCTTTATAATTAAGAGTTGTATTATCACTATCACTTCCAACAACAACGACAAAGCTATCTTTAGCTTTTATTTTTTCTACAAGTTTTGTTTTGTTAATAGTTGTAAGTTCTACATGTGTTGCTTGTCTATAGGCAAATAAAGCAATAAAGATGACAAAAACAAGTCCAAATACACTGATTTCCTTCCAAATCTTTTTTAAAAATCCCATAGAAGTTCCTCCTTTTTATACTTTACTATAATAACAAATTTCCCCTATGGAAACAATAAAAAAATAGCCCAAGGGCTATTTCATTCTAGTTTTCGCAAAGTTCCAAGTATCTCTGCACATATCATCAATACCTTTTGTTGCTACCCAACCAAGTTCTTCTTTCGCTCTTGTTGGATCAGCGTAGCATGTTGCAATGTCACCAGCACGACGAGGTTTGATTTCATATTTTACTTTAACGCCATTTACTCTTTCGAAGGCATGAACAAGTTCTAAAACGCTATATCCACGACCAGTTCCTAAGTTACAGATATGTAAACCTGGTTTGTTGTATTTTTCAATAGCTAATACATGTCCTTTAGCTAAATCAACAACATGGATATAATCTCTGACACCTGTTCCATCAGGTGTATCATAATCATCACCGAAAACTCCTAAACATGGAAGTTCGCCAGCAGCAACTTTCATGATATAAGGCATAAGGTTATTTGGAATACCTTTAGGATCTTCCCCTAATAATCCAGATTCATGTGCTCCGATAGGATTGAAATAACGTAATAAAGTAACAGACATTTCAGGGCAAGCATGTTGAACATCTGTTAGGATTCTTTCCATCATGGCTTTACTTGAACCATAAGGATTTGTTGTTTCTCCTAATTTACAATCTTCAGTTAATGGGACAACTTCTGGGTCTCCATAAACGGTTGCACTTGATGAGAAAACGATATTGTTTACATGATATTTCTTCATCATCTTGGCAACGATTAAAGTTGTTGTTAGGTTGTTTGTATAATATTCAATTGGTTTTTCAACGGATTCACCAACCGCTTTAAAAGCAGCACAATGAATAACGGCATCTAAATCATTTTCTTTAAAAACTTCTTCCGTTTTCTTTTCATCTAAAATATTAAATTCATAGAACTTAACTTCTTTACCAGTAATTTCTTTAATATATTTTAAAACTTCAGGTTTTGAATTAGAAAAGTCATCAATAACAACAACATCATGATTGGCTTGTAATAATTCAACACAAATGTGGCTACCAATATAACCAGTACCACCTGCGACAAGTACTTTCATTTCTTATCCTCCATCTTTTTTCTCTACGCCTTTATTATAACAAATATAGAAGGGGATTCAATAAAACAAAAAGATACAAAAAGGGTAATTTTAAAAAAAGAATATATTTTTTTTAAAAAGTTGTTGACGATAGAAAAAATAGATGCTATTATAAGTGAGCACTGGTCGAGGAGGCTTAGCTCAGTTGGGAGAGCATCTGCCTTACAAGCAGAGGGTCAGCGGTTCGAGCCCGTTAACCTCCACCATTTTTTTAAATGCCGGCTTAGCTCAATTGGTAGAGCAACTGACTTGTAATCAGTAGGTTGAG
>ERZ835980.4302-NODE-4302-length-9975-cov-4.380645_pt1 | contig 9975 bp, 10 predicted proteins | sample MGYA00519943_ERZ835980 | MGnify/ENA primary metagenome ERZ835980 (study PRJEB31850, sample SAMEA3708791) | human gut metagenome | biome: human gut; feature: human-associated habitat; material: faeces | place: China | collected 2014 ... | reverse complement strand
TGCCGGACGGCTTTTTGCGTAATGTGATAGATCAAATATTATTTTTTCTGGTTTGTAGGCTCCGAAAAGCCTTGTATTTACAGTGTTCCTAATAGGAAGTAATCATATGAAGAATACAAGGAAAATCTCCGCAGGAATGCCCGCAACTTCCGTATCACCGATGATGACCTGGGCACCGGTGGCCCAAAGGCGAAGTTTCAGGCCAATATGGCTGCCATCCGTCTGCTGAAAAATTTGGAGCAAGAGGGGTTACAGGCCAGCCCGGAACAACAGGAAATTCTATCCCGCTACGTTGGCTGGGGCGGTCTTGCGGATGCTTTTGATGAAAGTAAGCCCACCTGGTCGGAGGAATTTGCCGAATTGCGCTCCACGCTTACCCCGGAGGAATACACCGCCGCCCGTGCGTCTACCCTGAACGCCCACTACACAAGCCCCACGGTCATCCGTGCCATCTACGAAGCCGTCGGAAATATGGGCTTCCGAACCGGCAATATCCTGGAGCCGTCTATGGGCGTTGGCAACTTCTTTGGGATGCTGCCCGAGGAGATGCAAAGCAGCCGTCTGTACGGCGTGGAGCTGGATTCCATCAGCGGGCGGATCGCCAGACAGCTGTACCCACAGGCCAATATCACCATCGGCGGTTTTGAAACCACCGAGCGGAAGGACTTTTTTGACCTTGCCATTGGCAACGTACCCTTTGGGCAGTACAAGGTCAACGATCCCGCCTACAACAAGTTGGGCTTCAATATTCACAACTATTTTTTCGCCAAGGCGCTGGACCAGGTGCGTCCCGGCGGCATTGTGGCCTTTGTGACCAGCCGCTATACCATGGACGCTCAGAACCCCAATGTCCGGAAGTACCTTGCCCAAAGAGCGGAGCTGCTGGGCGCTATCCGGCTTCCCAACACCGCCTTCAAGGCCAACGCCGGTACGGAAGTGGTTTCGGATATTCTGTTCCTGCAAAAGCGTGAACGGGCACTGGATTTGGAGCCGGAGTGGGTGCATCTGGGGCAAACCAAAGACGGTTTCGCCATCAACAGCTATTTTCTGGAACACCCGGAAATGGTCATGGGCAAAAACAGCTCCGAAAGCACCGCCCACGGCATCGACTACACCGTGGAGCCCTTGGAGGATATTTCTCTTGCGCAGCAGCTCCATGAAGCGGTACAGGACATTCATGGCAGCTACCTGGAAGCGGAGCTGCCTGATCTAGGCGATGGCGGTGCAATTCAGGACACCATTCCCGCTGACCCGGATGTAAAAAACTATTCCTACGCTCTTGTGGATGGAGAGGTGTATTTCCGGGAAAACAGCGTTATGGTGCGCCCGGAGCTGAGCAACGTGGCCAAAGAACGGGTCAAAGGTATGATTGGGCTGCGTGACTGTGTTCGAGCACTCATTGACCTTCAAATGAACTACCTGACTCCTGACGCTGATATTCGTGAAAAGCAGGCAGATCTGAACAGTTTGTACGATGGCTTTTCTAAAAAATATGGTCTCATCAATTCCAAAGGAAATCGTATGGCCTTTTCAGATGACAGCTCCTATTACCTACTGTGCAGTCTGGAGGTGCTAGATGAGGACAACAAGTTCCTTCGGAAAGCAGATATGTTTACAAAGCGCACCATCCGTCAGGCCCGCGCTGTCACCTCTGTAGATACCGCATCGGAAGCTCTGGCCGTATCCATTGCAGAGCACGCCTGTGTAGATATGGATTATATGTCCCAACTGTCTGGAAAGTCTGCCGCCGATCTGGCCGCGGAACTCCGTGGTGTTATCTTCCAGGTTCCTGATTTTTCTGAGAATTCCATTCCACACTATGTCACGGCAGATGAATATCTTTCCGGCAATGTACGCAAAAAGCTTGCCCAGGCAAGACAGGCCGCCCAAAAAGATGCGGTATTTCAGGATAACGTTGCTGCATTGGAAAAGGCGCAGCCAAAGGATTTGGATGCCTCTGAAATCGATGTCCGGCTGGGCGCTACCTGGATTGATAAAAAATATATTCAGGAGTTTATGGAGGAACTCCTTCAGCCGCCTATTTATCTGCGTCAGTCCATCCAGGTCAACTATTCCTCCTATACAGCGGAATGGAACATCACAGGGAAAAAGAACATCAGTTTCCGGGACGTAAACGCCAACACCACCTACGGAACTTCCAGAATCAATGCCTACCAAATTCTTCAGGAATCTCTAAATCTTCGTGATGTCAGGGTCTACGATACAGTGATAGATGAGGACAAGAATGAACGTAGGGTATTGAACCAAAAGGAAACAACCCTGGCACAGCAGAAGCAGCAGGCTATTAAGGACGCATTCCGTGAATGGATTTGGAAAGACCCGCAGCGGCGGCAAACCCTGGTTCAGCTCTACAATGAGCGTTACAATTCTGACCGTCCCAGAGAATACGATGGTTCGCATATCAATTTTGGCGGAATGAGCCCGGAAATCACATTGCGGGAACACCAAAGGAATGCCATCGCCCATATTCTGTATGGTGGGAATACGTTGCTGGCCCATGAGGTTGGCAGCGGAAAAACCTTTGAAATGGTCGCCGCAGCCATGGAAAGCAGGCGCTTGGGGCTTTGCAGCAAATCCATGATTGTGGTTCCCAACCATTTGATTGAGCAGTGGGCAAGCGAATTTCTGCGGCTATATCCTTCCGCCAACCTTCTGGTTGCCCGGAAGAAGGATTTTGAACCAGCCAATCGAAAAACCTTTTGCTCCAAAATCGCCACCGGTGAATATGATGCGGTCATTATCGGGCACTCCCAATTTGAAAAGATTCCCATGTCCTTGGAACGTCAGCAGGCAGTGATTGAGCAGCAGATTGCAGAAATTGAGGAAGGCATTGAGGAGTTGAAAGCCAGCGGAGCTGAGCGTTTCACGGTGAAATCGATGGAACGCACAAGAAAGTCCCTGAGCGCTCGCCTGGAAAAGCTGATGGACGGTGGACGGAAAGACGATGTTGTGTGTTTTGAACAGCTGGGTGTAGATCGCCTGTTCGTGGATGAGGCACATGGGTACAAGAATCTTTTCCTCTATACTAAAATGCAAAATGTCGCCGGAATCTCAACCACAGATGCCCAGAAGTCTTCTGACATGTATATGAAGTGCCAGTATCTGGACGAAAAAACCGGTGGTCGAGGTGTTATTTTTGCAACCGGAACCCCCATCAGCAATTCCATGACAGAGCTGTACACCATGATGCGGTATCTGCAAAGCGATACGCTCCGGGAAAAGGGATGGAGCCATTTTGACTGCTGGGCTGCCCACTTCGGTGAGACCAAAACCGTCATTGAGCTTGCGCCGGAGGGAACCGGTTATCGAGCAAGAACGCGGTTTGCCAAGTTCTATAACCTTCCAGAGCTTATCAACATCTGGAAAGAAGCTGCGGATGTTAAAACAGCTGACCAACTGAATCTTCCACGCCCAGAAGCGATTTATCACAACGAGGTTGCCAAGCCCACCCAAACACAGAAAGAACTTGTCCAGGAGCTTTCCCAACGTGCTGCCGCAGTGCATAGCAGCAGAGTCGATTCCAAGGATGACAATATGCTCAAAATCACCTCCGATGGTCGAAAGCTGGGATTGGATCAGCGAATCATCAATCCGTATCTCCCAGATGAACCCGGAACAAAGGTCAATCTGTGTGTTGACAATGTGCTGAGAATCTGGCGGGAAGGTGCCGCCGACAAGCTGACCCAGTTAATTTTTTGTGATATTTCGACACCGAAATCCCAGGCTCCTGTCAGAAAAACTTTGCCGGAACAGAGTGACTTTCCTAGCACACAAAGGACCGATCCGCTTGCCGCACTCAATTCCTCCGATTCCTCCTTTACGGTCTACGATGACATTCGTGGAAAACTGATTGCGGGCGGCATCCCGGAGGAACAGATCGCGTTTATTCACGAAGCCAACACCGAAGCCCGCAAAAAAGAACTTTTTGCCAAAGTGCGTACCGGGCAGGTGCGTGTTTTGATGGGCAGCACCTTCAAAATGGGTGCCGGTATGAACGTCCAGGATCGACTGATTGCCTTGCACGACTTGGATTGTCCCTGGCGTCCCGGCGATTTGGAGCAGCGCAGTGGACGCATCATTCGTCAGGGAAACCGTAACAAGCAGGTACACATCTATCGGTATGTCACAGAGGGAACCTTTGACTCCTATCTGTGGCAGACAGTGGAGAATAAGCAAAAATTCATCAGCCAAATTATGACCTCAAAATCTCCGGTGCGCTCCTGCGATGACGTGGATGAAACCGCTCTGTCCTTTGCGGAAATCAAGGCATTGTGCGCCGGGAATCCACAGATTAAGGAGAAGATGGATTTGGATATTGAGGTTTCCCGGCTGAAGGTTCTAAAGGCAGACCATCTGAGTCAGCAGTTCCGCATGGAAGATAATCTTCTAAAATACTTCCCGGAACAAATTCAAAAGCTGCAAAGCATCATCGCCGGACTGGAAGCAGACATTCATCTTGCAGAATCCCATCCGCATCCGGAGGACGGGATTTCTCCCATGGTCATTGACGGGAACGCACTTTCGGACAAGGAGGCTGCCGGAATCGCCCTGCTGGATGCCGTCAAAAAGGCAATCGGATTGGAGCCTGTTTCAATCGGCACTTACCGTGGCTTCCATATAACAGCCACATTGGAAAATTTTGGAAAAGACCGTATTCTGACTTTATCCTCCGCGCTTTCTCACCAAGTGACCCTCGGCAATGATGCCCGAGGCAATCTTATTCGGATTGACAATGCGCTTAGAGAGCTGCCGCAGCAGCTGACCACTTCCAAAAACCAGCTTGAAAATCTTCAATCGCAGATGGAATTTACAAAGGCAGAATTAGGCAAGCCATTCCCGCAGGAAGCTGAATTGGCGCAAAAGAGTCAACGGCTTGCAGAATTGAACGCACTGTTGGACATGGACGGCAAACAAACCACGGAGCGAGATGAAAGCAAAGCCGCACCAGATGAGCGGCCTTCTGTTCTGGAGGATTTGCATCGTCGCTCTGCATCCATCCCGCCCCATAAGCACAGCGATTCCAGAAGCCTGGAGGAACGCACATGAGAGAAAAAGATCAGATGCTTCATTTCCGTGTAAGCAAGGCAGAGCTGAACGCAATCCGTGAGAAAATGCAGGAGCTTGGTACTCACAATATGGCAGCCTATCTGCGAAAAATGGCGCTGGACGGATATTGTATTCGGCTTGACCTTGGCGACCTCAAAAAGGTTGTTTCTCTTATGCGCTACGCCAGCAACAATCTGAACCAGTACGCCAAGAAAGCAAACGAAACAGGGAGCATCTACCTGGAAGATATTCAGGATTTGAAAATCCGCTTTGAGCAAATCTGGTCTGAGCTAAAGGAGATTCACATCCGGCTTGCCAGTATTGAATGACAGCGGATTAGATGCCTGCCCTCAGTGCGGCATCCTTGCGTTTTGAAAAACAATGCCCTACAATACAAGGGAAAGGAGTGCAAAGTGTATGTTTGCTCTGATAAAATTTCCGTTTAAGCTGCTATCCCTGCCGCTGATGGCTGTCTTTTCTATTATGGCTTTCCTCGTGAAAATTCTCAGCAATCTTTCCGGGTATGTTCTCAGTCCATTGATTCTTTTCGTTCTCGGCTGTGGAGTTTATTCTGTGGTAAGTCAGCAATGGAACCACGTTTTTCTCCTTGGTATTATTGAGCTTTGCTGCATCGCCGCGCTATTTGGTGCTGTCTTGGTCGAAACTTTTTTGGACTGGTGCTATTCCATTCTGAAAAGTTTTGTTCAGTCCTAAAGGGGTTTTATCATCTGGCCACCTTGCTTTCTTGCAGGGTGGCCTATTTTTACATTGGAGGATAAAAAGGAATGGCCGCCACTCGGCTGATTGCACTGCATATCAACAAAGGAAAAACAATCGCCCAGAGCCTAAAGGATCGGACAGACTATGCACAGAATCCAGAGAAAACCGAAAAGGGGGAGCTGGTCACTGGGTATCAATGTGACCCCATGACAGCCGATGAGGAATTTCTGCTTTCCAAACGTCAGTACCAGCACATCACCGGCAAGCATCCCAAAAACGATGTGATTGCCTACCAAATCCGCCAATCCTTTAAGCCTGGAGAAATCACAGCGGAAGAAGCAAACAAGGTTGGAATGGAGCTTGCCGAACATTTTACCAAAGGAAAGCACGCCTTTCTCGTTGCAACCCATACAGACCGGGCGCACATTCACAATCATATTATTTTCAACTCCACTTCGCTGGACTGTACGCACAAATTCAAGAACTTCTATTTTTCTGGGCTGGCTGTCCAGCGGCTCAGTGATATTATCTGCATGGAGCATGGGCTCTCCATCATTGAGAACGTTCCTTATTCCCAGCGTGCGAAGAAAGCAGTTCGGGAAAATCGTGTTTCCCATCGGGATGTTCTACGGGGATTGATCGATTCAATTTTGAAGGAGCCTCCTAAAAATTTCCCTGACTTTCTTTCTCGGCTTGAAGAAAACGGATATGAAGTAAGGCGTGGAAAATTTATTTCCGTCCGGGGAAAAGGACAGCAGCGTTTTATCCGATTATGTTCTCTCGGGGAAGGTTATACGGAAGAAGATATTCAGGCCGTAATCTCCGGGACAAAACGGCACCATTCCAGGAAGAAAAAGCCCGTCATTTTGGAGAATCAAAAGTTCAAGCTTCTGGTTGAACTTGATGAGCGGATTCGTGCCAAGGGGCCCGGGTATCAGCGGTGGGCAACCACATATAATCTAAAGCAGATGGCCAAAACCAGAATTTTCCTCAAAGAACAAGGGATTGGTTCCATGGAGGAGCTTCGGGAAAAAGCAGATACCGCCGCATCTGAGTTTGACCGCATTGCCAAGGATTTGAAAGCCGCCGAACAGCGGCTGGTAGAAATTGCTGCCCTGAAAAAGCATATTGTAAACTACGCCAAAACGAGAGATGCGTATATTGCCTATCGGAAAGCTGGGTATAGCAAAACATTCTTTGAGGCCCACCGTGAAGAAATCACGCTTCACAAAGCGGCAAAGGACGCTTTTGAAAAAATGAACGTCTCCAAGCTTCCAAAGGTCAAAGCACTTTCCGAAGAATACGCTTCTACCCTGACGCAGAAAAAGGCCCTGTATGCGCAGTACAGACTTGTCAGAGAGCAGATGCAAGAGTATCAAAAGGCACTTCACAACACAGAGGTGTTCTTTGAACTGTCCGAAAAAGAAGCTGCCTGCCACCAACGCGAGCATGAAAAGGAGAACTCCGAGGAACCCAATCATAGCTGAACATTGGTATCCAACGAAAAACGAGGGCACAGGAACAGAGTGGCAAACTGTTTCCTGTGCCTTTATTTTTCTATTTGGATTTCTTCAAGCATTCTGCAAGAATGCGCAGCCACCCCGCAGCGCCGGGATGCTCTTTGGGGCTTGGGGAATTTTCCCCAACAAGCATTTTTCGTCTGGGTGCTACCCAGACACTGCTTGCCACTAGAAATTCATCTCGTTTTTCCACGCCTCTGGCGTGTCATTTCGTAACTCAGTCTCACCAATTCCTGAATCTGATTTTCTGGTACTGTATCATCCAGTAAAATGGTGATCCACTGCTCCTTATTCATGTGGTAAGCCCGAAAATATCCGGGCTGGCCTAATAATGAACCGATAATTCTTGGGTCACATTTTACATTCAACGCATCAACGACACCATCACCAGGCAATCCCAGCTTGGAACGCTCTATCTCCATTACCAGACCGTACCACTTCCGGCTGTCTTTGTGTCGCAGCACAGCATTCCAGTCTTGCCAGGGATAGTCGGGGGCTGTGTCGTATTCTTCCTTGACCCACTCAAACAACTGCTTTCTTGTCATGCGCTATCCCTCCTTTATCGGCACCCGATTTCAAATTATATCTGTTAATAGAATATCATATTGAGAATCTCCGAACAACCCAATCGTGAAAATTTAGTCTTTCTTTGCCAAACATATTTTGTGCCAATATCGATAGCGAATATTTGTTCGGTATGTCAATTGAACAGGAAGCGGTTCTATGGTATAGTGTAGTCCAAGGAGCTGATACACATGATTCAAAAATATAGAGTTGGCGACATTTCCTATCTTATCGAAAGTGGCCGCTATATCCGGGAGGGTAAAATCACCTATATCTGTGGTGACATCATTACCTTCAAATTCACAGACTGCAGAGGAGCTACCAAGGTAAAAGCACATCGGCTATTCCCCACGGAAGAAGCCGCTATGGGCTATATTGATAAGAGCAAAACCCTGACCTCCAATCACCTACGGGCCGTGATTGGATAGCAGAATATCTCCAAAAGTCAAGTCTTGTTTTCCCTCTCTCTGATGGTATAATGAGTTCCAGTGCGCAACACAGGAGGAATGACTTTATGTCTGTAACCATCCACGCCCATACGCTTCAAGAATATTTAGACCAAGCCACCCCGGTGCTGATGGAGATTCCCGGATTGTCGGAGCTGCTTCATGCAGATGGCGATAGTTATGATCGGCTTGCCGAAAAATATCCCGATGCTGTATTTGCTCTGATGGCTATGAACAACCTGTTCCACCATGACCAGGAATTTTCGGAAATCCATCAGGAAGCGTTTTCCTCTATTCTGGATGGAGAGAACATTCCCTCTGTGCAGTTTCGATACAACCGCCGTATGGACGCTTACCTGCAATCGCATTTGTGGGATGATTAATTTATGGAACAAAAGCCAATAAAGCCATACAAGCAGTTAAAACAAAAGCAGAAAGCAAAAATTTCCGACTATATGTATTTGGAAACACAATGATAACCAGATACAGCACATAGTATATGGTCCCCATGGCAAAGCAGGCATAGGCGAGAGATAAAATCAGGAGGCTTCGGTTCCTGTGCCGAATGGAAAGAATACCGGCAGCGACACAGGCGCAGAGCAGCACCGTGATCTGAAAAAGGTTATCAATGAGTTCAAAGTTCTCCATCTCCGGCATCCTCCTGCTTCTGTCGTTCACATCTCCGATGCACACGGTATAAAAGAACCGTCACGCAAACTCCAAGAAGAAACGCCAACAGCCCCATCATGATATAGCCAAGTGCGGCGTGGCTTCCTATCAGGCTTGCCGTTCCCGAAGAATGGACGATGCTTCCGTCCGCTGCGCCCTTCATCAATCCCGGCATCATTGCGCCGATGCCGATCACCAAAAACAGGCAGGCCGCCATGCAGACTGCATATAGCCCTTGTTGTTTCTTTTTTCGATGCTCTTGTTTAATTTCCGCTGTCCGCCTGTGGATCAGGCGGGCACGTTCCTCACTTGTCCGCATAAGTAAATCCCTCCTGCTCCAAAATCACTTTCAGGCTTTGTTTTCCACGGTAGACCAGTTTTGTGATCTGGCTCTCACTTTTGTTCATGACCGTTGCCGCATCGCGGTAGCTCATATCTTCAAAATAGACAAGATAGAGTGCTTCCCGGTATTCTGCTTTCAGCTTTTCAAGCGCATCATACAACTGGCGATCCCGTTCGCTGCGGAGAAGATCGATATCTACAAGGGAGTCGCTCCTCGGCTCAAAGTCCAACTCATCCAAGCACAGAAATGCAAGACGGTGTTTCTGCTTATGTCGAAGCGCAAGGTGACGAGCGGTTTTGTAAAGATATGCCTTAAAACTGCCCACACCCTCAATCGGCCGCTCCTTTGCGAAAAGCTGTGAAAAGGCCTCGATCATCAGATCCTCCGCCTCGTGGATGTCCTTTATGTATCCATTTATGTAAAGCGTCAGCGCATCGCCATAGCGTTCCGCCAGCAGATCGGCAGCCTTCTCCTCGCCGTCCAGATATCGCCGGTACGCGGTTTCATCGGAGATCATATCCACCGCCTCCTTCCGTGGCTTTCCTGCGCGGGTCGGACGGCTTTTCCGCGTTTTCCGGGATCGCCCATGAACGCCCGAACCGGGACGCGCCGGGGATCCGCCCCTCGGCGCAATATTGGTTGACCC
>ERZ835980.4298-NODE-4298-length-9986-cov-13.848454_pt1 | contig 9986 bp, 4 predicted proteins | sample MGYA00519943_ERZ835980 | MGnify/ENA primary metagenome ERZ835980 (study PRJEB31850, sample SAMEA3708791) | human gut metagenome | biome: human gut; feature: human-associated habitat; material: faeces | place: China | collected 2014 ... | reverse complement strand
GTTGTCCCTTCGAAGAAATTCCCACTTCTAATGAAATGAAATTGCCACTTTCAAACACCATAATTGAAGGAACAGAAGTCACTGAATACACAGTGAATAATGTTTCTTTTTCCTCATCAGTTAATATTGTAGTATCAAGCACGTAAATATCTGAATTTATTTTATTTGAAGATGAGTATTCATTAAACTCTGTAACAAAAGTTTGACACCCTTTACAATCTGGTCTCAACAGTAATACATAACCATTAAGACCTTTAGAATCTGAGCTATTCGTCAACTGATCTATAGTGATTGCATATAAATGAACTGATGTATCATCCAAATTTAGTTTGTCAATAGTACTTTGATCCAAAGGTATTTTCGTGTTTTTACTACATGACGATAGAAGAAGAAGAATTACTAAAACGAATACTATTTTTTTCAACATAAAATCTCCTTCAAAATATTATTGATGGAAGACTAAATGTCACCGTCCTTATACCTTGCATTATTTTGATAATTCATATTTGCTCCTCACAAACATATATGTTTACAACCGCAGTTTAGCATAAAACATGACAATGTCAATATCTTTACATATCATTTATTGTACATAGTATTTGCCAATTATTAGCTTTTAGTAAGAGTATATTCCTGAGCTATTCTAATCATTATACATGATATTTATTTTCATTATAAGTCTAGAATTTTTATAAATACTACCTATACTGGAGAGCTGAACTGAAAAGTTAAATTCCACTTTCGTATACACAGAATAGAATTTACTATTTCACCTACTTCCAGTTGATTTTACTCTTTCAGAATGTTTTATTTTTCTCAGCTGGATGTGTTGCCTCCCAGAAAGGAGATCATACCATGGCAACATCAAACAAGAATTTACATTTAACTGATGACGAACGCAGAATCATTCAACGCGGTATTGAAAACAATTCCTCTAAAAAGTCCATCGCAGATACACTTGGCAAAGACAAATCTACAATTGGAAAGGAAATCAAGAATCATCGAACCCTCTCTTACAAATCCAAGTATCCTGTCGAGTGCGCTGATGCCGGGAAATGTCCAAACAAATATTCACACCATTGTTCTAGGGAATGTCCTGCCTTCAAGCCTTTCATCTGTAAAAGACGTGACCGTTCTCCTGGTGCATGCAACGGCTGTGAGAGATACAAGCGCTGCCGGTTCGACAAGTACAAGTATGAAGCGGATGCTGCACAGAAAGAATATGCTGAAATGCTCTGTGATGCACGTGCCGGTGTCAACGCTACATTCAATGAAATCAGAGATCTAGGTCTTCTTATCAAACCTCTGCTGGAACAGGGACAGTCTCTATATGTCATCTGTCAGAACCATCCGGAAATCAAAGTATCCGAAAGAACGCTGTATACGTATATCGAAGATGGCGCATTCCAGGATGCGGGTGTTTCTATCACCAATCTCTTCTTCATTCTGATATCGAAAAGATATGAAAAGACAAGTACTATCATAACTACAGATTTGATTTTCTCAAAGTGTGCTGATATTTTCGTCGAGCCGATACTGACCAACGCACTACTGAATTGTCTGCTTCACCACTGTTCTGTAATCAGTATCAATGGACCTTCGAGTAGAATGAAGGATCAGCTGCAGAATATGACAGATCAGGAATAGAAAAAGTACAAAATAAAAATGTAGGTTAATGAACATTATTACTTTGTACAAAAGCTACATTTTTACATTGACTTTAGCAATCTGTCAGCACAGTTTCTGCATAACTAATTTCAACTTCAAGTTTTTCTTTTAAAAGTGGAATTTAACTTTTCAGTTCAGCACTTCTGATATTCATACAAGGTATTGTACAGACAAATAAAAAAAACATGCCAATAAAGCAAACCGCGGATGGCATGTATGATAAATATGCTATTTTTCAATAGTCAATCATCATTTCCATTAGTTTTATTGTTATTTCAAACAGATCTTCAGTCTTGTTTTTTTCATTTTCCATAAATATAAAAAGATTGGTGTAGTCTTTAAGAAGATCCTTCTTGAATCCTTTATGCTTTCCCAGAAAGAACTTATATCTGCTGCAAAGCTGGTCTACTGGCTTTAAATGTTCATAGGCTTCCTCTGTATTTGATTTATACATTTCTCTGCTTAAATCCATCTGTGAGGCAGTGTAAGTCAATGATGTATCTTCATCACCTATAAGAAGGCTTCCAGGCATTATATGCTTTTTGCATATTTCATAGTTCTTTATTCTTTGCGGTCTACCATGATTCACTATTAAAGCAAATGATTTTTTCGTGTCAGTCGCAATCAGAATACATATTTTATTTCTTGATATACCTCTAGGCTGTTTTCTGACTTTTTTGATCTTGCCTATTTCATCTTTATATTCAATTTTCGATGTATCTTCATGAACATATGTTTCATCTATGAATACAGGACTTTCAAGAACAATATTATCCTGATAGATTTTCAGTGCTTTAAATATCTTTTTCATCCACGCAGATCCAGTAACTGTCGATATTTTAGCGGTTGTACAGGCAGCTGCTACTGAAGTTCCATTCAGGATACATTCAAGAAATGCATACCATGCTTTTATGTTTATTTTCGATGAAAAGAACAGTGTGCCGGCTGAAATATTAAAATTCTTTCCGCAACTTTTGCTTATGAATCTTTGTGTTCCATTTCGGTCTTTTCCGTTTTTAGAAATATCTGATGAATGACATTTCGGACATTCTATCTTTTTGTCCTTTTTAAGTAGGCTTTCAAAAGATTTAAAGTCATGAACATGATATTTCTTATAATCATCAAGTATTCTGGTTAAAATCTGTACTTCAAAAATATCCTTGCTTTTCTCTAAAAGCAAAGACAAGTCCTTATAAGAGGAACATCTGGTCTGGCGGTTCATATATTCCTAATATCTTTAAGCAATAACTCAGTTAGGATTTAGTCGCCAGACCAAGACCGAAAGGACTGAGTTACTGCTTAAAAACATCCTTTCTCGGTCTGGCTCTTATACTATATGATGTTTATTTATAAATATCTATATCCGCGGTTTGCTTTATTGGCATGAAAATAAAAAAAAGCAAAGACCTGGCAACGTGCTCGATTCACCGTAAGGCTATTTTTGCCGCTGATGTGCTTAACTTCTGTGTTCGGGATGGGAACAGGTGTGACCACATCGCTATCGTCACCAGATCTTTACTTCTGAAGGTCATTCCTTCAAAACTGAATAACAATCTCTATACAAACCTATAACTCTTTCTTCAAGTCGCTGTGTTCTCTCGCGTGAATAAACCTTCGACCTATTAGTATCAGTCAACTCAATACATCACTGTACTTACATCCCTGACCTATCAACCTCGTCGTCTTCAAGGGGTCTTATTTGCTTGAAACAATGGGAAATCTAATCTTGGAGTCGGTTTCACGCTTAGATGCCTTCAGCGTTTATCCGGTCCGTTCTCAGCTATCCAGCTGTGCCACTGGCGTGACAACTGGTGCACCGTAGGAACGTCCACCCTGGTCCTCTCGTACTAGGGGCAGCTCTCCTCAAATTTCCAACGCCCACAACAGATAGGGACCGAACTGTCTCACGACGTTCTGAACCCAGCTCGCGTACCGCTTTAATGGGCGGACAGCCCAACCCTTGGAACCGAATCCAGCTCCAGGATGCGATGAGCCGACATCGAGGTGCCAAACCTCGCCGTCGATGTGAACTCTTGGGCGAGATCAGCCTGTTATCCCCAGGGTAGCTTTTATCCGTTAAGCGACGGCCATTCCATTCTGCACCGCCGGATCACTAACACCGACTTTCGTCCCTGCTCGACCTGTTTGTCTCGCAGTCAAGCACTCTTCTGCGTTTGCGCTCGTTGAATGATTTCCAACCATTCTGAGAGTACCTTTGTGCGCCTCCGTTACTCTTTGGGAGGCGACCGCCCCAGTCAAACTGCCCATCTGCCACGGTCCTGTATCCGGATCACGGATATCAGTTAGAATTCCAGTTGAATAAGAGTGGTATCCCAACAGTGACTCCTCGTAGACCGAAATCCACGTCTCATCGTCTCCCACCTATCCTGTGCATATCCAACCGAAACTCAATAGCAGACTGCAGTAAAGCTCCATGGGGTCTTTCCGTCTAGTTGCGGGTAACCTGCATCTTCACAGGTACTAAGATTTCACCGAGTCTGCTGCCGAGACAGTGCCCAAATCATTACACCTTTCGTGCGGGTCAGAACTTACCTGACAAGGAATTTCGCTACCTTAGGACCGTTATAGTTACGGCCGCCGTTCACTGGGGCTTCGGTTCAATGCTTCGCTTGCGCTGACAAATCCCCTTGACCTTCCAGCACCGGGCAGGTGTCACCCCCTATACTTCGCCTTGCGGCTTGGCAGAGAGCTATGTTTTAGTTAAACAGTTGCTAGGGCCTATTCACTGCGGCTCTTTCGAGCACCCCTTATTGCTAACGTACGGGGTCAATTTGCCGAGTTCCTTGGCAACAGTTCTCTCGCTCACCTCAGGCTACTCGCCTTGACCACCTGTGTCGGTTTTGGTACGGGCCGCTATACAATTAGCCTTAGAAGCTTTTCTCGGGAACTGGTATCTCTCTCTTCACTACTTGATCGCTCGTTCATTCGGTCCAGAGCTCTGCATCCTGCAGCGGATTTGCCTGCTGCCTGCTCCTCTCTGTCCTGCCCAATCCATTAAGGGCTCGAGGTAACCTTTTCCGTCACTCCTTCAGTTGTATCGCGGGTACTGGAATATAAACCAGTTGTCCATCGGCTACGCATTTCTGCCTCGTCTTAGGTCCCGACTTACCCAGGGCGGACGAACCTTCCCCTGGAAACCTTGGTCTATCGGTGTGCAGGATTCTCACCTGCATCTCGCTACTCACACCGGCATTCTCACTTCCAAACGCTCCAGCACTCCTTACGGTATGCCTTCTATGCTGTTTGGAACGCTCCCCTACCACTTATACATTTCTGCACAAATCCATAGATTCGGTACTACGCTTAGCCCCGGTTAATTTTCGGCGCAGAGATACTCGACTAGTGAGCTGTTACGCACTCTTTCAAGGATAGCTGCTTCTGAGCTAACCTCCTAGCTGTTTGCGCGTCTCCACATCCTTTTCCACTTGGCGTAGATTCTGGGACCTTATCTGATGATCTGGGCTGTTTCCCTTTTGACCATGGACCTTATCACCCACAGTCTGACTGCTGAATATTCTTGCCCGGCATTCGGAGTTTGATAACATTTGGTACGGCTAGGTGCCGCCCGCATATTTTCAGTGCTCTACCTCCGGGTAGATTCGTTCAACGCTAGCCCTAAAGCTATTTCGGGGAGAACCAGCTATCGCCGTGTTCGATTGGAATTTCTCCGCTAGTCACAAGTCATCCGCCAACGTTTCAACGGGGGTCGGTTCGGTCCTCCAGCTGGATTCACCCAGCCTTCAACCTGCTCATGACTAGATCACTACGGCTTCGGGTCTATCTCATCGTACTTGCCACCCTCTTAAGATTCGCTTTCGCTTCGGCTCCGTATTGTCTACTTAACCTCGCACGATAAGATAACTCGCCGGTTCATTCTACAAAAGGCACGCCATCACACGTTAATGTGCTCTGACTTTTTGTAAGCATACGGTTTCAGGTTCTATTTCACTCCGCTCCCGCGGTTCTTTTCATCTTTCCCTCATGGTACTGGTTCGCTATCGGTCATATAGGAGTATTTAGCCTTACCGGATGGTCCCGGTTGCTTCCGTCAGGGTTCCACGTGCCCCGACGTACTCAGGATTCCAGTCGCACTCTTCGAAATTTCGTCTACAGGGTTTGCACCTTCTCTGACTGAGCTTTCAATCTCATTCGACTATCTCTCAGATGTTGCTTTTTCTGGTCCTACTACCCCAGTTCAAGACTGGTTTGGGCTCTTCCGATTTCGCTCGCCACTACTTTCGGAATCACTTTTGTTTTCTTCTCCTCCAGGTACTGAGATGTTTCAATTCCCTGGGTTTTCTTCTCGCAACCTATGTATTCAGTTGTGGATAGCCACGCATTTCCGCATGACTGGGTTTCCCCATTCGGATACCCCCGGATCGTTGTCTGTGTACGACTCCCCGAGGCGTTTCGCCGTTTTCTGCGTCCTTCTTCTGCTCTATATGCCAAGACATCCACCGTACGCTCTGCTTCGTTTAATCACTTCTTGCTTGAGAACTGTTAACTATTTCTAGTTGACTTTAGTTAATCTTTTCTTCACAACTTTTCAGAAAGACCTATCTGTTTGTCTTTCTTCGTTGTTATTCAGTTTTCAAAGAACATCCTTCTGAGAGGAAATCCTCTCAAAACTGAACAGGACTCTTCCACATTCCTCCGAACGTGTCAGACGATCTGTCGCTGATCGTCCCTTCTGTACTTCTCTTTCTCCTTAGAAAGGAGGTGATCCATCCCCACGTTCTCGTAGGGATACCTTGTTACGACTTGACCCCAATCACCAGCCCTACCTTCGACGGCTCCTTCCTTGCGGTTAGGCCACCGGCTTCGGGTATTGCCAGCTCTCATGGTATGACGGGCGGTGTGTACAAGGCCCGAGAACGTATTCACCGCGGCATGCTGATCCGCGATTACTAGCGATTCCAACTTCATGAGGTCGGGTTGCAGACCTCAATCCGAACTGAGACTATCTTTCAGTGATTCGCTTCAGCTTGCGCTGTCGCTGCACGTTGTAATAGCCATTGTAGTACGTGTGTAGCCCAGGCCATAAGGGGCATGATGATTTGACGTCATCCCCACCTTCCTCCGGTTTATCACCGGCAGTCTCTCTAGAGTCCTCAACTTGATGTTAGTAACTAAAGACAAGGGTTGCGCTCGTTGCGGGACTTAACCCAACATCTCACGACACGAGCTGACGACAACCATGCACCACCTGTCTCCTTGATAACCTCTATCCTGTCTCCAGGATTTTGCAAGGGATGTCAAGGCCTGGTAAGGTTCTTCGCGTTGCGTCGAATTAAACCACATACTCCACCGCTTGTGCGGGCCCCCGTCAATTCCTTTGAGTTTCACACTTGCGTGCATACTCCCCAGGCGGAGAACTTATTGCGTTAACTGCGGCACTGAGTTATTCCCCCAACACCTAGTTCTCATCGTTTACGGCGTGGACTACTAGGGTATCTAATCCTATTTGCTCCCCACGCTTTCGTGCCTCAGCGTCAGTCTCTGTCTAGGTAGCCGCCTTCGCCACCGGTGTTCCTCCATATATCTACGCATTTTACCGCTACACATGGAATTCCACTACCCTCTCCAGTACTCTAGCCTGCCAGTATCTATGGCTTTATGGGGTTGAGCCCCACGCTTTCACCATAAACTTAACAGGCCGCCTACGCACCCTTTACGCCCAATAATTCCGGATAACGCTCGCTACCTACGTATTACCGCGGCTGCTGGCACGTAGTTAGCCGTAGCTTTCTGGTAAGGTACCGTCACTCATCTATTCTCTAGATGCCGTTCTTCCCTTACAACAGAGCTTTACAATCCGAAGACCTTCATCACTCACGCGGCGTTGCTCGGTCAGGGTTGCCCCCATTGCCGAAAATTCCCTACTGCTGCCTCCCGTAGGAGTCTGGGCCGTGTCTCAGTCCCAATGTGGCCGTTCAGCCTCTCAGCCCGGCTATGCATCATCGCCATGGTGGGCCGTTACCTCACCATCCAGCTAATGCACCGTAAGCCCATCCACCAGTGTCTCTCACCTTTAATACACAGATCATGCGGTCTGTGTACCTATCCGGTCTTAGTCCCCGTTTCCAGGGATTATCCCGGTCTTCGTGGGCAGGTTGCTTACGTATTACTCACCCGTTCGCCTCTATTTCCGTCCAGCAAGCTGGACTTCTATCGATCGACTTGCATGTATTAGGCACGCCGCCAGCGTTTATCCTGAGCCAGGATCAAACTCTTCATTTGATTAGCTCTTCTATTGTGACAGCTTCTCGCTGTCTTTCTTACATAAACTTATTGACGTTCGTTGTTTCTTGTAATGTGTCTATTTCCTGTTCAGTTTTCAAAGAACTTCCTCACTGCCCTTTCGAACAGTGCTCGATGAGTATATCATCTTCCCGCTTCCTCTGTCAACATGTTTTTTGTTTTTTTTGTGTTTTTTTGCTTTTGCTTACAAATTCAACGTTTATGTAACTCTTTTAATCAGGCAAAAGAAAAAGATAAGAATAAAATCATTTTTCAAATAACTTTTATTTCTTATCTCTTTTCATTTTCATATATTGTTTCTCGCATTGCAGAATTTTAAAAATTCCACATTTGGATCCAATATCTCTGTCACTCGAATAATCTTTTATTCAACTGTCACTGATTTTGCTAAATTTCTTGGTTTATCAACATTTAAGCCTTTGGCTACTGATAAATAATATCCAAGTAACTGTAAAGGAATAATTGCCAATGATGTTGTGAAATAAGGATCAGTTTGTGGAATATATACTGTAAAATCTGCCGTGTCTTCAATGGAATAGTTGCCATATGATGTCAATCCCATTAAATATGCACCTCTAGACTTTACTTCTACCATATTGCTTCTTGTTTTTTCAAATAGTTTTTTGTCCGTACAAATTCCAATTACTAGCGTTCCATCTTCAATCAACGAGATAGGTCCATGTTTAATTTCACCAGCTGCGTATGCTTCTGAATGAACATATGATATTTCTTTCATTTTAAGAGAACCTTCTAGAGAAACTGCATAGTCTATACCCCTTCCAATAAAATACATGTCTTGTGCATTTGCATATTTACTTGCGAACCACTGAATTCTCTCCTTATCAGAAAGTACACGTTCCATTTTTTCAGGAAGAGTTTCCATTTCTTCAATTAATGATGTATATCGATTTTCATCAATTATTTCTCTATATTTTCCAAGCTGAATTGCCAATGCGTAAATTGCAATCAATTGTGCACTATATGCTTTTGTTGTGGCAACCGCAATTTCAGGTCCTGCCAATGTATAAAATACATAGTCTGCTTCTCTAGCAATAGAAGATCCTACGACATTTACAATGCCAAGTGTTTTTATATTCATTTTTTTTGCCAGACGCAATGCTGCCAATGAATCAGCTGTTTCTCCAGATTGAGAGATTACTACAACAAGATCGTTTTCATTCAAAATCGGATCTCTATATCTAAATTCAGATGCAAGTTCAACACGCACAGGAATTCTGGAAGCTGATTCAATGACATATTGTCCAACAACTCCAACATGATATGCAGATCCACATGCGACAATAATTATATTATTTAACTTTTCCGCTGTTTCTTTATCAATACCTACTTCACTTAGGTCAATCTTTCCATCTTTAATGACTGATTTTAATGTATCTTTTACAGCTTTTGGCTGCTCATGAATTTCTTTGATCATGAAATGTTCATAGCCATTTTTTTCTGCAGCTTCTGCATCCCAAGTTACTTCTTTTGGTTCAATTTCAACTTCTTCTTGATCTAAATTAAAGAACTTCACACTGCCTTTATTCAATTCAGCAACTTGTTCATTCCCAATATAATAAACAGTCTTTGTGTAATTTAGAATTGGAGTAACATCAGAAGCAAGATAACTTGCTCCTTCAGCAATCCCAATTACCATTGGTGAGTCTTTTCTTGCGGCATAGATAGTATCTGGATAATTTTTAAACATGACTGCCAATGCATAAGAACCTCTAATTCTCTGCATTGCGTGTGTTAAAGAATATAATGGTCCTTGATTATATTTCTTTTCATAATAATCAATCAGTTTCACAGCTACTTCTGTATCTGTCTGTGAATAGAAAGTATATCCATGACGTAATAATTTTTCTTTTAATTCCTGGTAGTTTTCGATAATACCATTATGAACGCCTATTACATTATGATCATCACTACAATGAGGGTGTGCATTTTTTTCACTTGGCTCTCCATGTGTTGCCCATCTGGTATGACCAATGCCAATTGTTCCCTTCATTGCTTTTCCATCGTCTGTTTTTTCA
>ERZ835980.4274-NODE-4274-length-10022-cov-40.020066_pt1 | contig 10022 bp, 9 predicted proteins | sample MGYA00519943_ERZ835980 | MGnify/ENA primary metagenome ERZ835980 (study PRJEB31850, sample SAMEA3708791) | human gut metagenome | biome: human gut; feature: human-associated habitat; material: faeces | place: China | collected 2014 ... | reverse complement strand
ATTTCACTTGCTCCTTTAGTTTTGACAAATGAAGCTTTAATCTTCTCCCAAAAATAAGCTAAACCTATTTCATCTAAAAATTTCATAATCTATTGTTTTAAATTGTTATTTACTAGTAATATCTGTTATCTGTTCCTCCGTGATTGCTGGAGGGAAGTCCTTCGTCACGATGTCGGTCACTCTGTTTGAAATATCCTTGTAGATGTCCGTGCCGAGTTTTTTTGCTGTCACGCTGCCGTCTCTGATGTTTCCAGTTGATATACAGTCCTCGGTCAGATGGTCGTGTTTGACCGCTCCCGGTTGTATTTTATCTGAGGTCACACAATTGGATGCTAGGTGTCTGTTCTTTACAGAGCCATCGGCAAGCTTCGCTGCCGTTATCGCCCCATCCGCAATTTGCGCTTCCGTTATTGTTATCTTGGCGAGTTCACTCTTGATAATCCTAACGACCGCATCGTTCTCCAGTTTATCGTCCATCATGGCAAGCATCCTGCTTAACTCGACAACGATGTCGTAAATTTCCGTGCCGACACGCACCGCTGTGTTTTCTCCAACCTGCGTTGCATCTCGTATCAGCTCTGCCATACGGAGCATTTTTTGAATATCCTCGTTCATGTCTTATGTGCTTTTAGTTGCCTATTGCGTGAATGTGTGCCCTTGTTCCTCGCTGTGCCTTCACTTCTCCTTTCGAGGTGAATGCCTTGAGATATTCGAGTGCATCTGATAAATATCTTTCTGCCATGTCCATGATGTCGTTGTATTGCTTGTTGTTCGACAAATCTTGAACATGGTCTGAATAATCGTCTCTGTGGCGCATTCCACCTGCTCGGCTTATAATTGTGCCATCTGCGCGAAAAAGCCTCGCATACGTGAAATAAGCGAGTGCCTTGCGTATTCCACTGGTGTACTTCTGTACCTTGGTTTCGTCTTGGCTGCAATCGCCCTCCTTCTTGGTGGAGTATTCGCCACCGTCCAGGAATACCGCAGGCTGGAAATCGGGCAAGACTGAATCGTCCCACTCTCCCTGCTCGGTCGCTGCCTTGAACCGCTTCCACCCGATGGCTGGTATGATGTTCGCATCTTCGCATTCTCGAATGTATGCGTTCACTTCATCCTTATCTAGGTGTACGCTGGTCGGTCTTGCCAGTTCTCGGAACTGATCAACCGTGATAAGTTGTTTTCTTTGTTCTCCCATAGGCTCAATCAATTAATCTATAGTGTTGTTTCCTGCCGCTTCGCTGCTAATATACTTCAACGGCTGCAGCTTGGGGTCTAGGTTCTGAATGGCAGAATCGTGCCAGTTCTCGAAAATCTTTTTGAAGGCTCGCTCGATGAAACGCTGCTCTGTCGTTACCTCTCCGGCATAGTACTCGTAGGCATCCTGCATCACCTTCCCACTGAATCCAAGCTTGCCAATACGAATTGAGTAGAAGAGTTCTTGGTGGAACTGTGCGTAGATGCGTTCAATAACGCTGCTGTCTGTTACAGAAAACTCCTTGTCGAAGTTCTTAGTCGGGAAGGCGACAACCTTTGGTTCGTCTTCCTCGTTCTCAACCTCTACAGCAAGAATCTTCGCTGTGTTCTCGTCCCCCTGGAACTGCAAAAGGTCTTCATCGGAAATCATCTGTCCGCTCTCCACCTCTTCGCCTTCCTCGTTGAACTTCGGAACGCCTTTTTTTGTTACAATCATACACGATACGAGGAAGTTGTTGCGGACGTTTCGCATCTTGACGTTACCCAGTCCCTCATCGGTCGAAATCTCCGTGATGGCTGAATCGTAGCTGGCGGTCGGATAAATAAACTGTCCGTCTAGGCTCTGCCACAGAATCTGCCCCTTGTAGCTGTCGATGCCGCCAGCGTTCTCAATCTGTTCAAGAACGATGTCGGGGTCGGGATTGAAGACGTTGATGCGCTCGATGGTCTTCTCGTTCACCATCAACCGCTTTCCGTTCCTCGTTTTCTTCTGCTCCCAGTCAGGATGCAGCAAGACGTGCGCCACGCTCCCCTTGTCGTCCGTCTCTTCTAGTCGACAATTTTCGAAGGGTACGTGGCTCACGCTCGACACCTGCCCTAGAACGTTGTAGTTAACATGAAGGGCAAAGCCTCCAAAGCGTGCGAGGTCTTGCGCTACGTTCCGCAGTAAATCGTCTGCCGTGTCCCCTTGCTGGTTCATCGCTAACGCTGCGATAACATCGCTATCGAAGCCGTAGCCCTCAATGAATCGGGCGTAGCGGTTAAGGCACAGCATTGCCGTACCGCTGGCTTCCGTGATGCGTGCGAGGTTCTGCGGATATAGATTATCATATCCGTATGCCTGCATCTTGAATCGGCTGACGTAGCCAATATCAACCCTTCGCTTTGGCTTTTTAACTGTTTTAACGTTCATACTGCTTGTGTCGTTTTACTTGTTGTTTTGTTACTCTTCCTTGCCTGCTTTCTCGGCTTGGTCGATGTCTTTCTTCTTGTCGCTGCCTGCTGCTTTTTCGGCAGGATCTTTCCCTGCGGTATCATCTGCACCGCTGTCGCTGTCTGCTGGCGGCTGCTTGTTCTCGATGAGTTCATCACTGGGTATCTTCTGAAAGTAGCTTTCCATGTGTGGGTACTTCGTCAGATATTCATGCGCTACCTTGTCGGTCAGGTTCTCGTTAGTGAAAATCTTACCATGGTAGAAATCCGGGCAGGAAATGATAAAACCTGCCTTCATTGCGTAATTACATGTTTTTGGCATTGCCTTTTCTTTTTTGAGTTTTAGATATATTTCTATCAGAGCATCGTGGTAACACTGCTGGCAGGTTGTCGGGACAAACCGCTTTCGTGTTACCTCGAAGTAAAGAGTTTCGATAACCGCCTTGTCGGTTGCATCAAAGGGACTGTCGAAACGTTCCTTCAACTCCCCGACCTTGGCTGTTGCTTCCTTGTATGTCATAGGCTACGCTGCTGCTTCCGTCAGAAGGCTCTTATACTTGGCTGCTGTGGTCTCGCTGTCTGTGTCGAAGAAGAAATAAGCTGCCTTCGGTACGCTCTCCTCTTCCAGCGTGATAAGCCAGCCACCCTCGGTGTCGTCTGAGTACTTGTCGTTCTCGCCTGCGCTTGCCTTCAGTGCCTGCGCATATCCGAACACCTGATACTCTGCCTTTCCGTCCGCTCCCTTAGAGAGGTTGCGAAGGATGATAACGAACTTTCCGTTCGCCAGTCCGTCAATGACGTTTGCGCAAACGTCAGGTGTGTTAGCCAATACCACGACTGCTACGGTGTTCTTCCAGCTGTTGCGATACGTGCCAACGGTCAGCTCAGTCTTGGTTCCAGTGAATGGCTTGCTGCCTTCCTGCCGGATAGCGTATGCTTTCTTGCCAGTCTTCAAAACTAATGTTTTAATTATATTGCCCGCTACAACGGACTTGGTGAAGTCAATGTCGTCTCGGTTGATAATAAGTCCATCGCCCTCCAGTCCCTTTGTTACCTGGTCTTCGCAAGGGATGATGATGTCCTGGGCGATAAGGCTCTCGCAAGTTGTTGTCATATTAATTCGTTTTAAATTGTTATATCCCCAACACCGTTTTGTGGGTGTTGAGGATTGTCAAAATAACTTAATACTAAACTGAAAATTTGGAGCGATTAGTAAGCTGCATGGATCATGTCCTCTTCGAGGAGAGCCGTTCCAATCTTACCTGTAGCATAGAGATAGTTTCTGCGATCCTTCTGGTCGAACCAGATGTCGAGGTCGCTGATGAGTGCATCGGCATCAGTGCCCACCATAAGGTGCTTCGGGTTGCAGAATACCGCACGGTGTGGAAGGTTGACTGTCGTCTCGCCCTTCTCGTATGCGTTAATCATTCTATCCCAGATGCCGACACGAGCAATCTTCACTCCGTTGTAGGTCGCTAAATCGAATCCATCGAACACCTTCTCCCACGGCATAATATCGTGGTAGGTCTGCTTGATGTCGTAGGTCAATGCGTCAGCAAGCGAGCGTGTCATAAGCAACACGGCATCGCTATCGTCAACGATACGTGTGTCCACGTCCATCAAGATGGTGTCAACGAGTGTTGTAGCCGTACCCTTTTTGCGCAATGCTGAAACCTGCGCTGCTGCCGTGGTCTCGCTGTTGGCTGCGATGGTGGTGTGGTTCTTTGCTGCTGTGGCTGTAAAGATGCGCTTGAAGAGACCGTCACAGACGTTGAACATATTAACGTCCGATCCTGCTGTCAGCTTGCCTCCACCTTCACCTGCCAATGCTGCCGCCTTGTCACCGAACCAGCCGAAACGCCAAATCATCTGCTGCATGGCTCGCTGGAGTGCATCGGTGTAGATGGTCATAAAGTCGGTGCTGGTAAGGTCGCCAATGGCTGTGCCAGTCTTCAATGAATACTCAGCGATGGTTCCCTTCAATGCCTCGTAGCAAATCTTGATAGGGATTTCCCACTGCCCGAGTTCCCAACGCTTCTGAGAGTTGGCGATACCCTTCTCTTCGTAGGTAGGGTCGCAACCGCCACCTGCCTTACCGACCATTTCCATCTCACCGATGAGTGCGATTGGATCATCGTTCTTGACCTTCATGATGTTCACGAATGAAGAAAAATCCTCATCTTGGTAGAAGGTTTCCTGCACGGCATCCTTGATGCTTGCGAGGTTTTCTGGCTCGAGTTTAAGGTTCTCGAGTTGCTTTTTTGTAAATCCTGCCATTATTTTCTTTTGATTTAATGGGTTAATACTTGGTTACTTCTTGCCCTTTTTGTGGAGCTTGGCAAGTCTCTCCTTGATGGCGTTCTTGCCTTCCTCGACTGGGTTCACGTTGTCGCCTGCGCCTTTGCCGCTTGGCTGTCGCTGCGCTGGCTGGTAGTGGCTGCTGTAGCCTGCCAACACCTTCTCAGCACCGCCTGCCATCTTCACGGCATTCAGGATGCGCATGTCTTCCTTGCTCTTTGCGAGTTTCTGTGCGCCTGCCAGCTGCGCCTTGGTGTCGTTCAACTGCTGCTTGAGTGCTGCTACCTGCTGCTTCAACTTGGCTACGGTGTCGTTGTCGGTGCTTGATGCGCTGCCGCCTTCACCGCCTTCACCGCCCTCATTGTCGGTGTCGTTGTCGGTGTTATCTGCGGTCTGAATGTCGGTAATTACACCGTCCTCGACAACAATTGTCTTACCGTCCGGCATTTCAAACGTTCCGTCCGGACTTGCCTTGTCGCCAACTTGTGGATCTCCCTCTTCACGCTCAACGGTCAGTGTCTGTCCGTCTGCTGTGTTGAGTTCCATCGCCTTTGGCTCTGCCTTGGCTTGCGGCTCTTCCACCGCCTGCTCTGCTTCCTCCAGTGTCTTCACGCCCAACTTGGCGAGAATCTTGTCGAGGAGAGAAGCCTTTACTTCTGTTTTCTTCTCCATTGCTTTTGGATTTTGTTGTTTTGAATTAATAAAATTTTCTATGTTGCGTTTTGATGCGCTTGCGCTGAGTGCTGGAACGGTGCTGCTGATAAGACCTAGGCGCAAAGCCTCGCTGGTGTTGATGAAGATGTCCTTATCCATCAAGGCTTGAATCTCTTCCCGGTCGCACTCGCACCGCTCTACGTATGCGTCCACCATCTTATCCTGCCACATCTGCATTTCCTCGCCCAGGTTCTTCAAGTCCTTTGCGTTCAGCTGGTCGCCCAACCCCCAGCCAGGAACCCACGGATTATGCAGCAGGAAGGCAGCGTTCTCGTATGCCTTGCGGCTCTCCTTTGGTGCTGCAAGCATGATGATTGTTGCCATGGATGCTGCCTTGCCCTCCACGGTGCAGGAAATCTTCTTTCCGCTCTGTCGCAGTCGGTCGTAAATCGCCCAACCTTCGACCACAGAGCCGCCATTGCAGAAGATGCGCATATCGATGGAATCATCGTCTTTCGGTATGCTTGCCGCAAAAGCATCTATATCCTGGAAACATACGCAATCGCCTCCCCACCATTGATACCAGAACTTATTGTCTTGGCTGTCGATGTCGTTGTATATTCTGAGTTTTGCCATTGAATCGTGATTTTTTAAGTTTTAAAACGCTGCAAAGATACGATATTTTTCAATATGTTTATCTCGTAAGCAGTTAATTTTTCTAAACAAGCCGAAATTTTGCGTTCTAAGCGGCTTTTATTGCCTTTGGTGTGTAACCTTACCACCTTTAAGCGAAAACCGCTCAGAACGCAAATCTTGAATAAATAACTACACTTTAAATCCTGCCGATATTCTCTATCGTCTGCACTCTACGCTGGGTTCGGTTTATTTCCTCAACGCTCACTACTGGCTGTGGAGCCATCTGATACCCTCTTGCTACAGCTGCCGCCAGCATATCCATACCGATGTTGCTGCCTCCGTTGTTAACTACGATAGGAACACCACCGCCTAGCTGGTTGAATGCGGATAATATCGGGCTGAACATCGAAGTCGCCTTGGCGGTCATTACGCTCTCGCCATTACTAAGCCTTGCCGGGATGCTGTCGCTCGTTCCGGTTCCAGAGCCTTGGACGTAGCCACCAGTGGAAAAGCCCTTGACGGCTGCTTTCGCTCCGGCAAAGGCTGCCTTGGTTAATGCCATCATGCCTGCTGCACTGGCAACGCCAAACCACGACTTTTCTGCCAGCTCATGTGCCAACATCTGTGCATAGTAAGCCGTGATTGCCATCTCAATCGCATCAAGCAAAGATGTGAGCATGGATTTCAAGAAGTTGTGGAAGGATTTGTCTTGCTCATTGAAGAAACTAGACAGTCCATCGCCCAGCGTAGAAATCATGTTAGCCATCATCTGCTGGCGTTCACCGATTTTCTGTTGCTGCTTCTTGTTCGAATCGTCTGCCAGCTGTACCTCTGTGTCGTGGAGTTGCTGCTGGAGCTGCTTCTGCGCTTCCGTGTTCTCTTGGGTCATTGCTAGCTTCTGCTCTAGGAAAGCCTTATACCGCTCCAACTTGGCTGCGTTGTCGTTCTCCTCATCGCTAGTGCCACCACCCAATATATTTGCATCCTTGCGTGCCTTCTCTGCGTTCTCGAACTCCTTGTTGAGTTCGTCCACAATTTCCTTCGCCTGGTTCTTGATGTCCGCTTTTGCTTTTATCATGATGTCGAGAAGTTTTGCCTGCATTTCCTGCGCCTTTTCCGCTCCAATTTGCCCTGCCGCCACGTATGCGTCAATGCTTCGTGACACCATGTTCTTCTCCAGCTGTTCGAGGTCGTTGCTGTAGTCTCGCTCGTTGTCGTACATGCCTGCGAGGTATCGCTTCTTAGCGTCCATCACTTTCTCGTTATACTGATACTGGATAAGCGCAATCTGTGCCTGCAATTCTTTCTCCTGCTTCTTCCTGCGCTCGGCTTCTGCCTTAGCTTCCGCTTTCTCCTTTGCTCTCTGTGCCTTGGTCTTGGCAGTGCTGCCATTGGCTGCTGCTGGTGTCGTTCCCTTGCTTCCGGTCACTGGCTCGCTGCTGGTCGCTCCACCGTTCACGCGGTCTAGCTTTATGTGTTCGAGCCTTCCGTTCACGGTGTTCTCGAATCCGTCAGCAAATGAATTGCCTATCTCGATACCAGCATTCTTGATGTCCTGCCATGCTTCCTTAATCGTACCGGATATGTCAAAAATCTCTTTGAATCCCTTCTGTGCCTTGGATAGGTCGAAAGTCACGATACCTTCGAGAATATCAAGCATGCCCTTGGCTGCAAAGCCCATCCTCTTGAATGCGTCTATTCCAAGATTGCATACGAGCTTGATTGCGTTCCACATCAAGCGGAAACTTGTGCCGAGCGCATTGATTATCCCTCGCAACAGAAGGCTGTCATTGTACCAGTCGATGAAGTAGTTGATTGCCTGCACAACTCCCTTGATAACTGCCGTAAGTGATTTCTTTGCAATCGTGCTCAACTGAGCCTTCATGGTCTCGAATCCACCCCCGGTGTAATCAAAAAGAGAAGCCATTGCGTCCTGCAATTCCTTGGTTGCGTTCAATTCGTCCTCTTGCGCCTTTGCAATATCCCCGGACTTTGCCTTCACTTTATCCATGTTCAACTCAACGTCACCGAGCATCTCGATATACGCCAGTCCGGCATCCTCTCCCGGACCACCGAAGATGTTGGCAATTGCGCTGCCTACAGCGGCACTTGATTGTGGGAGTTCCTTCAACTTATTAGCCACCTCTTGCATAACCTGGAATGTGGTCTTGCTTCCGTTCTGCAGTTCTGTCTGTACTTGCTTGGAAGAAATACCTATTCCGTCAAGTGCAGCTGCCGTAGCGGTTGTCATTTCTCGCAGTCGTAGATTTCCTTCCTTGATGGTATCAACACCCTTGTCGCTGAAGATACCCTCCTTGGTCGCTTGCGTTGATATTGCCACCATTTCTTCTGCATTCAGTCCGGCTTCCTTGAAGTATCTCGGGTATTCTTTAATCGTGTCGAGGAACTCACCGTTGGCGTTTGCACCGCTCACCAGTCCGTCTTGCATAATCTTCAAACTATCAGAAACGGAAATACCGAAAGCCTTGCTCATTGTATTAGCAGACTGCATCGTCTCCGTGAATTCCAAACCGAATGTATTGGATACCGCAAGAACCTCGTTGCGCACGGATTTCATTTCGTCCCCGGTCAATCCGGTGAACTGCTGCGTCAGTCGTGTGGCTTCCATCAATCCCTTGTTGTAGTCATACCACCATTTGAATGCCATTCCTGCGCCTGCCACACCTGCCATAGCGAGGAAATAAGGGTTGGTCAATAAGGAAAGAGCCGTATTTTTCAACGCACCAAACTTTACCTTTAGGTCTTCCACGGACTTTCCCATTTCCATAACCTTTCCGATTCCAGTATCATTAACAACATCAAAACCGAAAAACTCGGTATTTTGTAGGTCGTCAGCCGCCTTCATCATGGAATCGTAATAGCTGCCGACACTGCGCTGGAATCTTCCAGTAGCCTCCTCAGCCTCTTTCAGCTCCTCTATCAAGTCTTGGATATGCTCCTGCATCTCCTGACCCTTGGAACTATCACGCTCGGCACGGCTCATCTCATCGTAAGCCTTGGTGGCATTGGAAAGCTGGGCACGCAGCTGCTTCAAGCTGCCTTCCTGCTCGTTCTCTGTGCGCACGTTGTTCTGGATCTCCTTCCGCAAGGTGCGCACGTTGTACTGATACTCCTTGATGGTTGCGTTGATGGCTTCCGTCTGCACCTTCATCTCGTTGGTCGTGATGGTCTTGTCTTTTTCCTGCTGCTGCAAGTCCTTGATGCTTGCCTTTAGCTGGTCTATCTTCTCTTTGTATCTGATGATGCCATAGATTGCATCCTCGTACTTGACCTTGATGTCAAGAATCTGCTGTCTGTCTTCACTTACCATAGTTCTTTCTTTTTAGTTGTTCAACTCTATCATTGTAACCTCACAATATCCGCTGTTTGTTGTCTTGATTTCAAGAACCGCAAAATACGCTCCGTACTGGGCAAGGTACACTGGCTTCGTTTCGTCAAAATCCAGAATATCCAAGTCCGACAGATTGAGCCGCTCTGTGATTACGTGCGCCTTGGCGATGCTTGCTGCAAGCTGCTTGTACTTCGTATCGAATATGTTCTGAAGATCAATACCGAATCGCAGTGCCGCTTGCTCCTTATCATCCCTAAGCGTCATTATTCGCTCCTTGCATCCCTTATACTCTCCACCATTCTTCATACCGAAAGAATCCAGTGTTCTTATCGGTATGCGGTTGTCATCGCTGGCTGCAAAAGGTAGCGTCCACGTGTCCTGCTCATAGCCCAAAGTCTGGTTGCTGATTGCGAGGTCTGCATCATAGTCCCCGGTTGTCTCTTCGTCTTCCTTCCACTTGTAGCGGTTGTGTTGCATGAAGTCTGAAACGGAATACTCGCTTTTTCGTGGCGACCCTTGGCGATCATACGGAATGAGTTTTCCGCTCCAGTCGTAGGCGTTCGCCTTGTTTGCCCAAACTCTGGTAAACATGATAAACTGCACTTGCGTGCTGTTGGTCAGTTGCTAGGGTGTCCAGTTTGTCGTACTAAAAACGCACTGGATTAGCCCTGTTTAA
>ERZ835980.4265-NODE-4265-length-10046-cov-2.980883_pt1 | contig 10046 bp, 13 predicted proteins | sample MGYA00519943_ERZ835980 | MGnify/ENA primary metagenome ERZ835980 (study PRJEB31850, sample SAMEA3708791) | human gut metagenome | biome: human gut; feature: human-associated habitat; material: faeces | place: China | collected 2014 ... | reverse complement strand
CCTTTACATCTTCTTAATTAAGCATTTTTTGCTATTGTAGCAATTTCTGTAAATGCTTTTGGATCATTTATAGCAATTTCTGATAACATTTTTCTGTTTACTGTTACATTAGCTTTCTTTAATCCAGCTATTAATTTGCTATATGTTGTTCCATTCATTCTTGCAGCAGCATTTATTCTTGCTATCCATAGTTTTCTGAAATCACTCTTTTTGTCTTTTCTTCCAACGTATGCATATGATAATGATTTTAATACTGCTTGATTTGCATTTCTAAATCTATAGTGTTTTGCACCATAATATCCTTTTGCTTGTTTTAATACTTTTTTATGTCTAGCTCTTGTTGTCATTGCTGATTTTACTCTTGCCATTTATTATTCCCTCCCTATTTTAGTTACCATATGGTAATAATTTTTTAATTGTATTTTCACATGTTTTATCTGCATAAGCACCTGGGCGTCTGCTTGATAATTTTTGTCTTTTTGTTTTGTTTGCTAATAAGTGTCTTCTATTAGCTGTTGTTCTTTTTACTTTACCTGTTGCTGTTAAAGAATATCTTTTCTTTGCAGCTTTGTTTGTTTTTAATTTTGGCATTGTAATTGCTCCTTTCAATTGTTTTTATATTATAAGCTTTAATTAGCTTTTTTAGCAAGTATAATAAACATATTTTTTCCCTCTAATTTTGGGGCTTTTTCAACTACTGCTACATCTTCAAGTTCTTTGGCAAAATCGTTTAATACGTTTTCTCCCATTTTTACATTATTTAGTTCTCTTCCTCTAAATCTAACAGTAATTTTTACTTTGTTTCCATCTTCAATAAATTTCTTTGCATTTTTTGCTTTAAATCCAAAGTCATGTTCTTCAATATTTGGAGTTATTCTTAGTTCCTTTGTTTCTTGAATTTTTTGTTTTTTCTTTGCCTCTTTTTCCTTTTTAGCTTGTTCAAATTTGTATTTTCCATAATTCATTATTTTACATACCGGAACTTGTGCATTTGGTGAAACTAATACTAAATCTAGTTTCTTTTCTTCTGCTATCTCTAATGCTCTTGCAATTGGTAGCATTCCTAATTTTTCTCCATTATCACTAATTAATTGAACTTCTTTGGCTTTTATCTGACCATTTATTGGTAATTCTTGTTTTATATAAAACACCTCCTAATGTTTTGCAATTTTCTTTATATAACAAAAAAATTGACTTCGATACAAGTCAATTCCACATAAATATAGATATATTTTTCAACATAATAATAAATCTAAATTTCTAACCTTTTCCCTATGAGTTAAGGTGAGAAGTGGAAACTTCTTCTTGTAACAATAATTATTATACAACCAGTATTAACCCTTTGTCAAGCATTTTCTGTAATTTTTTCATATTTTTTCTTATTTCACTTGAATTTATTTTATATTTGTTATATTATAATGATAAATTATTGAGAATAAATACCTAGGAGGAAAAAATGGCAAGAAAAACTAATGATTTAGATAAATCTTCAAAAAATGAAATTGATTCAAAAAAAATTCACACAAAATTAGAAACAAAAAAAATACCAGCAAGTGTAAAAACTATAATAAAAACTGCTGAAAAAAATATAAAAAAATTGGAAAAAACTTCAAAAAAAGTTTCTGCACCATCTTCAAAAGCAGAAAAAAATAAGGTAAAAAATACACGAACAAAAAGAACTGCAAAAACAAAACCTGTATCTATAATTGAACATTATGAATTACCATATAGATATAATGAAACTATTGTAAAAATTCTTTATCAAACACCTAATACATTATTTGTATATTGGGACATTTCAGATAAAGATAGAAAAAAATATCTTGAACAATATGGAGAAAACTTCTTTGAAGTTACACACCCTATTTTAATAGTTCATAATGATACATATAATTATAGTTTTGAAATTCCAATAAACGATTTTGCTAATAGTTGGTATTTAAGAGTAAATGATAGTAAATGTAATTATAGAGTTGAACTTGGAAGAAAACCAAATTATATTCCTCAACCACAAATAAAAGTTTCAAATGTTGATGAATCTCCAGCTGATGAAAAAATTGAAACACCAAAAACAATTTATACAAATTATATATATATATCAACATCAAATTTAATAGAATTACCTAATGATCACGTTTTATTTAAAACAAATGAAAATAATACTATTAAATTTAGAAATGTTAAAACAAAACAAGAACAAAACATACCATTATATGACATAATTAAAAATTTACCAGTTGCAGAAGGTTCTGAAATACCATTAGTAAGTAAAGAAATTTTAGAAGGCTTATATTCTGCTATTTACAAAAATGAAGATACATCATTTTTTGAAAATATTAATAACCCTTCTTCTGGTAATCCATCTTCAAGCAGTATGCCACATAGTTAAAATGTCGTAGGTCTTCCCTACGACTTATTTATTGAATAAATAATAAAAAAAATCAAAATATTAAGGAGTAAAAAAATGCAAAAAAAAGGATATGTAAGCTTCGTCTTACATGCACATCTTCCATTTATACATCATCCAGAAAGTGATGATTATCTAGAAGAATCTTGGTTATATGAAGCAATTTCAGAAACATATATACCATTATTACATAATTTTCAGAAATTAGTTGATGAAGGAGTTAAATTTAGAATCACAATGTCTATGACCCCACCACTACTTTCTATGCTTGATAATAAATTACTTCAAAAAAAATATATTCATTACCTAGAGCAATTAATTGAATTGTCTGAAAAAGAAATAAAAAGAACTGAAGGAAATGAAAGAGTTAATAGATTATCACATTATTATTATGATAGATACACATCTGATTTACATTTCTTCAAAGATGAATGTAATTGTAATTTAATTGAAAAATTTAAATATTTCCAAGATATTGGAGTTTTAGAAATAATCACATGTGGTGCAACACATGGTTACTTTCCTATATTATATGTTACTGAAGAAACTGTCAGAGCTCAAATTGCAGTTGGTGTTCAAACATATGAAAGATATTTTGGAAGAAAACCTCGTGGAATTTGGCTTCCTGAATGTGGATATGTTCCAGAAGCAGACAAATATTTAAGAGAATTTGGAATTGAATATGCAATAGTAGAATCACACGGTATTTTATATGCTGATCCAACACCTGTTTATGGTACTTGTGCACCTATAACATCTCCAGGAGGATTAACTTGTTTTGGACGTGATATGACCTCTTCTCAACAAGTATGGAGTTCAATTGATGGATATCCTGGGGATTTCAATTATAGAGAATTTTATAGAGATATTGGTTATGAAGCTGATTATGATTATATAAAACCATATATTGCTCATAATGGTGTTCGTGTTCATACAGGAATTCGTTATTATAGAATTACAGGAAAAACTGAACAAAAAGATATTTATGATATTCAATGGGCTAAGGATTCTGCTGAAAGACAAGCAGGGCATTTCTTAAATTCTCGTACAGAACAAATTGAAAATGCATCAAAATATATGAATGTTCCACCTATTATTTTATGTCCTTATGATGCAGAATTATATGGTCATTGGTGGTATGAAGGTCCATATTGGTTATATATTTTATTTAAAAAGATTTATTATGATGAATGTAATTTTGAATTAATTACACCATCTGAATATATTGACAAATATCCAAATATACAAGTATGTACACCATGTCGTTCAAGTTGGGGTGCTAATGGATATAGTGGCGTATGGCTTAACCCTACAAATGATTATGCACATCGCCATCTTCATAAAGCTGGAAACAGAATGGTTGAACTTGCAACTTCATATCCTAATGCTACTGGAATTCAAAAAGCTGCATTAAATCAAGCTGCTAGAGAATTATTACTTGCTCAAAGTAGTGATTGGCTATTTATTATAACAAATGGTACTATGGTTGATTATGCCAAAAAAAGGATTAATGATCATATTGGTCGTTTTACAAAATTATACAATCAAATAAAAAATAATAAAATCGATAAAATATTTTTAAAAGATATTGAGAAAAAAGATTGTGTATTCCCTGATATTGATTATCATATTTATACAAAATTAAATTAGTTCCTAAACATAGAGTTTATACTCTATGTTTTTTTCATTCTCTATTTTTCAATTTTATCAACTAACTATATAAAGTCCAAGTTTCATTTTTTTATTTTTTGAATATTATATCTTAGTTATTGTATAAACTTTATTTTTTCGTAAATAATATACAAAGAAAAAAATGAGAAAGGATTGTGTGATGAGTTCATTATGTATAAAAACTAATAATGATGAGATTTTAAAATACCTCCAAAACGAATTCAAAGATTTTAATATGTTAAATGTATCATTTTCTTCTAATGAATTCAAAAATTATAGAAATGTAATAATTCATTACAAAGGAACTGATTTTGAACTTTTTTACACAAAACTTGCAACAATTTTAAGTTATCTTGTAATTGAATATTTTGAAAATTCTATCATAAAAACAATTTTAATTTCTAATTATTTTTACTTTGATAATTATGAAATCGAAAAAATTTTAAAATTATGTGAAGAAAATATTTGTGATGATTATGAATTTTCTTTTCAAAGTAGAGAAATGTTATTATTTGATGCTTTTTTTGATTATATATCTCAAAATAAAACTATTATTTTAACTGGATTCATAAATTTTAGATTGACAGCATATAGAACTTTATTAAATGAGTTAGTAGATTTTTCTGTTGAAGAATATATAATTGAAAAAGAATATTTAGAATTCATTTCATTATTAAAATTATATGTTAATTCCCAATTACCTGTAACTCCTATTATCCATTTAGTTTCTTTAAACTTAGGAATATTATTGCTTGATGAAAATCTAAATATTCTTGAATTAGATAAAAGCAATCTAAATACAAAATATTTATCAGACATAAGTTTTTCTGACAATGATTATGTATTAAATACTTTATTAAACCTATTACCTAGAAAATTATATTTGCATCTTGCTAATAATTCTCCTGAAAATTTTGAATTTATAAATACTATAAAATTGGTTTTTGAAAATAGAATTGAAATTTGTACAGATTGTGATATTTGCAATTTATATAGTAAAAGAATAACAACTTCTAAACAATAATAGAAGCTGTTATTTTTTACATAATAACTTAAATTGCAAAATTTATTCCTCTAGCCACAATATCTTTCATGTTTTCAATTAAGTCATCAATTTCTTTTGGTGTTACTATCATATTATACTCTCCTACATTTAAAGCTTCTTTTACTTCTTCATATTTATCATCTTGTTGTAATTTATTAAGATATTCATTAGATTCTGCTTTTTCTTGAAGCCTATCTATAAAAATATCTATTCCATCAGATACAAGTGTTGCTAATTCTACAACAGTAGGAATTCCTATTGAAATTATAGGAATTCCTAAAGTTTTTTCACTAATTTCTTGTCTAGTATTTCCTACTCCAGCTCCTGGAACTATTCCTGTATCTGAAATTTGAATTGTACTACTAATTCTATCTATACTTCTTGAAGCAAGTGCATCAATTACTATTAATAGTTTAGGTTTAATATTTTCAACAATACCTTTTAATATTTCAACTGTTTCAATTCCTGTCGTTCCTAATACTCCTGGTGCAATTGCACTAACAGGTCTTGTTCCTTCTTCAACATATTGTGGCAAATATTTTATAAGATGTCTTGTTACATCTATTTCATTTATAACCTTTGGTCCAAGTGCATCTGGTGTTACATATATATTTCCAAGTCCAACTATTAATATATCTTCTTGCTTATTCACATGAATATTTAACATTTCCTTTAATTCATTAGATAATACATCTGAAATCTTTTTAATCTCATCATCATCTGCAAGTTTTAAACCTTTTACATCTATTGTTATATAATTTCCAATTGGCTTTCCAATTGCTTCTTCTCCATTTTTATTTGTTATTTTTACTTTAGAAAGTTTTATTTTTTCATTTATTTCTTTTTCTGTACTTTCAACACCATCAATTTCATTGAGTTTATTTACTTTTTTATAAATATCTCTTCTTTCTAAGGCTAAGTCTGTTCTAAAATTATACATAACTATCCTTTCCAATGCTAAAAAAGCATTTTATCTTTAGTATTTCTATTTAAATATCATTTATTCATTAAAACAAGTATCTCTTCCATTTTCTCTTGATTTTGTACTATTTCATACATTTTCATATCATTTTTAAATTTTCTATTTTCTGTAATTGTAATAGCCCATAATACTACACAAATTAGGAAATATGCAATATTTCTAAAATATAATATTGCTATACTACAAAAAAATGTTAATAAAAACATAGATATATTAGATATTTCATTAATATATTGTTTTGATTTTTTATTTCCATATTTTATATGTAATATATATTTTAATATTCTTCCTCCGTCAAGTGGATATATTGGTAATAAATTAAATAATAATATTAAAATATTTGAATATACTGCATCTTGTTTATTTATAAGATTGCAATTTATGTATGAAAAAATTATAGCTAATATCAAACTTAGCATTGGTCCGGATAATGCAACAATCATTTTCTTTATTTCTAATAAACTTCCGCTTCTTAATCTTTTTATTTATGTCATCAGGATTAAGTTTAAAAGAAATAGACAATCCATATGGCAATATCTCTAAATTTTCTGGTTTTAATTTTAATATCAGTCCAGCAATAATATGACCAAATTCATGTAATGTACAAAATATCAACATTGTTAAATATACACTTATTTGATTTGTAAATAAAAACAAAATCAGAAAAACAATGATTTTCAAATCAATTCTTACTCTCATAATATTCCTCCAGGAAAAATAACACTTTCATTTAAACATATTCAAGTGACTCAAAATTATGACAATTAAAATTCAAGTATTAATTCTGGATCTATTAATCTATTTTGATATCTTATTTCAAAATGTAAATGTGGACCTGTTGCATTTCCTGTTGCTCCTACTTCAGCTATTTCTTGACCTTGTTGTATTATATCACCTTCATTCACATATAATTTACTACAATGTGCATATATAAAAGTAGCATCACCATTTTGTATTTTTAAATGATTCCCATAATCACCTTTCGATGAATTTAATATAACAGTTCCATCTGTTGCAGAAACTATCTTAGTTCCTGTTGTTTCTGCCAAGTCAATTCCAGTATGATTTTTGGGCACTGTAACTGTTGTAGGATTTCTTAAACCATATCTTGAACTTATTGTTCCATTTATAGGTTTTATTATACTAATATTTTCTTTTACAAAATTTGCATCTTGTTCCATTTGACTTAACTCAATAACCTCATTATTTTCTTTTTCGATATTTTCATTTAATTCTTCACTATTTTGTTTTTGAATTTCTTCTATTTCAGACGTTTCTCCTATTTGCAAATCAATATCTTCTATAGCTCCTCCTATATTTTCATCATTATTTTGAATATCATTTATTGAATTTTCTTCATTATTTTCTGTGTTATCTGTTGATTCTGTGCTATTTTGTTCATTGTTATTAGTTTGAATATTTTGAAAAAATTTTTCTATATTACATTTTAAATTAGAATATATTTGTGAAAAATTTATATCTGTATTTAATATTTCTTTTGTTTTTTGTTTCATATCATTTGAAAATAAAGAATTTGTATTATTTATGCAATAAAATATTCCATATGCAATTAAACATATTACTATTTGTGTTAATACTTTTCTTTTTAATGTTCTTTTTTTATTTGTTCTTTCAGTTATATTCTTTTTATTTGATTGAATATTATCTTCATTTTTTATATTATTATAATCTCTATTTAATGTATTATAATATCTTTCTTCAGCTCTTTTTATTCTTTCTTCAACAGATATATTTTTTTCCATACTCTTTTCCTTTCACATAACAATATTTTTTATTAATGTTATGCTAGTCTAAATCTTTTTATGTTATTATATGAAATTTATTGTTAAACTGATTATAAAAAGAATTGTTATTACAACACTATACTTTTTCAAAAATTTATCATTTATTTTTTTATCAAATATCTTTCTATTCTTGCTAGATTCTACTCTTTTCACATAGTCGTTTACAAGCATCTCAGCTTCTTTAAATATTATGTCTTTAGATTTTCCTTGAACTTGACTTAATTGATTGGATTTATTTATAACATCTTTTGCTTTTATTTTTGAATTTTCCTTAAATATAACTATTGCTTCTTCAATCATATTTGATGGTAAATTTTTTAAAACAACCATATTTTTCATTTTACTAGTTTCCATACTTATATTAATCCTTTCACTTGTAAGATTATATATTCTAATTTTTTCCAAGTAAAAGTATTTTATTCAATATTTTCTAATAATTATAATTAAGATCTTTTTCTTCTGCTTGTACACATCTTCTATAATTAGGTTCGTTTTCTACACATGTTATAAGTGTTAAAATGTTTTCTTCTGTATTTTCTAAAACGTCTATGTCTGTGTCTTTTATTATTTTATTTTTGGTAACTTCATATATTCTATTTATTTCATTGTGTATATATATTATTTCATCTCCTTCTCTTAATTCTTTTAATCTTGAGAAATAGTTTACATCATACCCTCTATTATGTCCCGCTAAGGCTACATTTCCTTCTTCAATTGGTGTTTCTATAAAATGTCCTACATATTTATTTAATGTTTCTTTATCTGTTCCATTGCTTATACCTGCACTTAATTCTATTTTTGGAATTTTTATTTGCCATATATTATTTTCAAAATTTGAATTTTCATATATATTATTTTCATTTTGCAAAGATTTTGTATTAAGTATTTCTACTCCTATTTCTGTATTTGATTTTATCTTTGTTTGAACTTTATATATAAAAATTTGAATTATAAAAAAGAATATTATAGACACAACAAATAAAATTCGAGATATATTACATTCTTTAATTTTCATTTTCTCACCTCTTATTAGATATTTTTTATTGAGTCTTTTTCGAAAAAAATTTTTTTGAATTTTAAACTTTAAAGATTTTAATTACATAAATATGTTAACATCTCAATTAATGCTTTGTCAAGATTTTTCGATAGACGATTTTCGACATTATTTTATTATAACAATTCCTATTTTGTGTATTGCAGAATTTTGTCTAAAATGATATTATTAAATAAATGCTATATGAAAGGATTTAAAAAATGGAAAAAGAGATAGATTTAAAAGAAAGTTTTGATTTTTATGATCAAACATACTTAAAAACATATAATCTAAATAAATCAATTAGATATCAATTAAACTTACTAGATTCTTTAGATATGTTTACACGTAAACATTCTGAAAATGTTGCAACTGTTACTTGCAATTTATGCAAAAAATTACATTGTACAAAGGGGTTCACTGAATATTGTGTAACTTGTGCTTATATACATGATATTGGTAAAATGTTTATTTCTCAAAATATTTTACAAAAAAATGGCAAATTAACAGATGAAGAATTTGAAATAATGAAAACTCATACTACACTTGGTTATCAATTATGTCTAAAAGATAAAGCTTTAAGACCTTATTATGCTGGTCCTTATTATCATCATGAGGCTCTTGATGGAACTGGCTATCCTCAAGGATTATTAAAAAAAGATATTCCTTATGAAGCTCAAATAATAAGAGTTGCTGATGAATTTGATGCTATTGTTAGTAAACGTCAATATAAATCTCATATTAATATTTCAGATGCTTTAAAAGATGCATCGCTAGCTGCATCAATATGTGTGACACGAAAAGGTGCAGCACCATCAATTCCTTATAAAAAAGAAATAGAAAATTTGATTTGAGTATACAATCGGTAAAATTCCCCAGAGACCGTTGATGTTTCAATTGTAGTCTCTGGGGGTGAATGAAAAATTATAAAAACTTATCCAACTCTTTTTCAACCTGTTTTCTCTTTTTGATCTTTGGATGATCAAAAAGACTTCCTTTGGCGATAACCATTTCCAGATTGCGCAGTGCACGCAAATCTTTGAGAGGATTTTTTGCAGTGACAATCATGTCAGCGCTTTTTCCTTTTTCGATCGATCCGGTAA
>ERZ835980.4260-NODE-4260-length-10057-cov-4.842631_pt1 | contig 10057 bp, 9 predicted proteins | sample MGYA00519943_ERZ835980 | MGnify/ENA primary metagenome ERZ835980 (study PRJEB31850, sample SAMEA3708791) | human gut metagenome | biome: human gut; feature: human-associated habitat; material: faeces | place: China | collected 2014 ... | reverse complement strand
TCCGCTTCCACGGCGGCATACTTCTTTTTGCCCACCGTCAGGCAGCCCACCATGTTGCCCAGTGCCACACCGGCGGCACCCACCAGTGCCGCGGTACCGCCGCCGCCCGGTGTGGGTGCTTTGCTGGCCAGTTCTGCCAGGAACCGGCTGCAGCTTTCGTTCATCATGTCCATGTGTACAAACCCCTCTCTGTCACAAACGCGTCCAGCCGCTGGTCGTGCTCATCCACGGCAGCGTGCGCAACGCGCTGAACTTCCAATGCAATGCCGATCTTTGCCGCTTTTGTGCAGCGGGGCAGGTAGCGGTCGTAGTAGCCTTTGCCCATGCCCACCCGGAAGCAGTCTGCATCAAAGGCAGTGCAGGGCACCAGCACCAGATCCAGCTGTTCCGGTTCCAGCAGCACCGACCGTTCCAGTACCGGGGTGCGGATGCCGTACAGCCCTGTCTCCCAGCCGTCCGGGCCGGGCACGGCGGCGCTGAGGGAGCAGTTTTCTCCGCACACCGGGTAGGCCAGCACCTTGCCCCGGCGGGCCGCTTCGGCGGCAAACCCGGCAAGGCCGACTTCACCCCCAAAGGCCGCATACAGCAGGATGGTCTGGGCATTCTGCACGGCGTCCAGCTGCCACAGCCGGGCACACAACGCCGCGTTGGCGGCGGCCCGCTGCTCCGGCGAAAGGGCCCGGCGGGCCGCTTTGCCGGATGTGCGCTGGGCCTGCTTTTCCTCGGCGATGTCCACACAAAACACCTCGTTTCATCTGTGATCGTGGAAAGCTGAAAAATCCACAAAATCGACAATGCATTTTTATACAAATATAATAAACACTTCAGTCCAAAAAAGCAAGCCTTTTGGCGAAAAGAGGATTGAAGGTTTTGCAGCTTTCTGCTATGATAATACAAAGCAATGCGGCCCAGTGTGCAGGAGCCGGGTGCTTGAACAAGACGTCGATCTGTCTGTATCAAGAGAGGGGTAACTGAAATGTACAAAGAAATGATGGATACCATCGGCCTGGTCAATACCATAGACCCGGAACTGGGGGCTGCCATGAACCGGGAGCTGACCCGTCAGCGCCAGAACATCGAGCTCATTGCCAGCGAGAACATCGTCTCGCCCGCCGTCATGGCTGCCATGGGCAGTGTGCTCACCAACAAGTACGCCGAGGGCCTGCCCGGCAAGCGTTACTACGGCGGCTGCGTCTATGTGGATGAGGTGGAGAACATCGCCATCCAGCGCGCCTGCAAGCTGTTCGGTGCCAAGTACGCCAACGTCCAGCCCCATTCCGGTGCACAGGCCAACCTGGCCGTCTACTTCGCCCTGCTGGATCTGGGCGATACCGTCATGGGCATGGATCTGTCCCAGGGCGGCCATCTGACCCATGGCTCCCCCGTGAACATGTCCGGCAAGAACTACCACTTTGTTTCCTACGGCGTCAATGCCGATGGCGTGATCGACTACGCCGAGCTGGAAAAGCAGGTCAAGAAGGTGCGCCCCAAGCTGATCGTGGCCGGTGCATCCGCTTACCCCCGTGCCATCGACTTTGAGAAGATCGCTGAGATCGCCCACGGTTACGGTGCATTCCTGATGGTGGATATGGCCCATATTGCCGGTCTGGTGGCCGGCGGCCAGCACCAGAGCCCGGTGCCCTATGCCGATGTGGTGACCACCACCACCCACAAGACCCTGCGCGGCCCCCGCGGCGGCCTGATCCTGACCAACAACCCGGTCATTGCCAAGCGCATCAACTCGGCCGTGTTCCCCGGCACCCAGGGCGGCCCGCTGGAGCACGTCATCGCCGCCAAGGCCGTCTGCTTCGGCGAGGCCCTCAAGCCGGAGTTCAAGGAGTACGCCCGCAAGATCGTGGAGAACGCTCAGGCTCTGGCCGCAGCTCTGCAGGAACGCGGCGTCAAGCTGGTGTCCGGCGGTACCGACAACCATCTGATGCTCATCGACCTGCGTGACGAGGAGTGCACCGGAAAGGATCTGGAAGCCCGTCTGGACAGCGTGCACATCACTGCCAACAAGAATACCGTCCCCGGCGAGACCCGCAGCCCGTTCGTCACCTCCGGCGTGCGTCTGGGCACTCCGGCGGTCACTACTCGCGGCATGGGCGTGGCCGAGATGAAGGTCATCGCCGACTGCATTGCCGACTGCATCTGGCACTACGACGAGAAGAAGGATGAGATCAGCGAGCGTGTGCTCAAGCTGACCCGCGACTTCCCGCTGTACGAGTGATCCTATCCCAGAAAGAAAATGAAGCCGCTGCGCAGAAAAAATACGCAGCGGCTTCATTTTTTGCGGTTCGGTTGCTTACTCTTCCAGTACCTGTGCCATGGCATCGTCCGCTTCCTGCTGGGTGATGCACCTTGAAACCGAAGTAGACGATGTGTCCCGCCCAGACAATGGCCATAATGGCGCGGCCCACGGGCACCTTGTCCATCAGAATGAACCCGGGGAGCATGATGGCCGTTACCGTGCCGATGAGGAGCGCCTTGGCCTTGCGGGTCATGCCGCGGCGGCGGAAATAGCTGCCGATGTACTTTTTATAAACGGTCGTGTGGGTGAACCAGGTGTGCAGCCGCTCGGAGCTGTTGGCAAAGCAGAAGGCCGTGAGCAGATAGAACGGCACCGTGGGCAGAATGGGCAGTGCAATGCCGATGGTGCCCAGCGCCAGGCTGATGCAGCCGAGGGCAACAAAAAACGCTTTTTTGAGAGGATGCATGACAAAGGTCCTTTCTGTGTCCGGTGAGATGTCGAATGTTAGAACGCACTAACTTTTGAGCAAAAAAGAAACGCCGTTCCAGAAGGAACGGTGCGTTTGCAAGAACAAACTGCATGGAGTGTATCATAAAAAATCCGTGTCTGTCAAGAGAAAATTTTTCCGGAAACGTTGTGTTCTGCCGCCGGGCGTGATAGGATAAAATGGAACAGAACGAATAAGGAGAACGGTATGGAACAGATGGGACTGCTGCATTTGTATTACGGCGACGGCAAGGGCAAGACCACCGCCGCCATGGGCCTTGCGCTGCGTGCACTGGGCAGCGGAAAAAAGGTGGTCATCGTGCAGTTCCTGAAGGGCGGCAAGAGCGGGGAGATCCCGCTGCTGGAGCAGCTGGGGGCCACGGTCTACCGGGGCAAGGCCGGGCAGAAATTCGTCTTTCAGATGAACGACGCCGAAAAGGCCGCCACGCGGGCCCTGCAGGACCGGAACCTGACCGTTGCCATGACGCAGGAAGCGGACCTGTTGGTGCTGGACGAGGCCGGCAGCGCCTGGGAACTGGATATGGTGGACAAGGACCTGCTTCGCCGGGCGGTGCTGCGGCGTCCCGCCGGGCAGGAATGTGTGCTCACGGCCCATGCCGCCCCGCAGTGGATGCTGGACGCCGCCGATTATGTGACCGAGATGAAGTGCATCCGCCACCCCTATCAGAAGGGAATTGCCGCCCGCAAAGGCGTCGAATACTGACCTTTGCACCGCACGGCTTGCAATTTGCCTACCGGTGTGATATGATGAAGCTGTACATTGCGCGCGCATTTCTGAGCAGCCCGGGCCGCAGGCCCAAAAAGGGGAACGCTCCGCACTGCTGCCGGGGCACCCCGACAGCATTTTGTTTAAAGCTGCGGTTAGTATTTCCTAACGTGCAGCAGCCCGCCGAACGCGCGCGGAAACCATCATGGAGGGAACAGACAATGATCGAAACAGTGGTAAAGGTAGACGGTATGATGTGCGGCATGTGCGAGAGCCATGTCAACGATGCCGTGCGCAAGGCATTTCCGGAGGCAAAGAAAGTGGCCTCTTCCCACACCAAGGCCCAGACGGTGATCCACTCGGAACAGGCTCTGGACGAGGCAAAGCTGCGGGATGTCATCAACGCCACCGGCTACGAAGTCAAGGGCGTATCGAGTGCACCGTACGAGAAAAAAGGTTTTTTCTCGTTTTTGAAAAAATAAACCCGGAAACCATTTCATGAGGGAGGCGCATCTGCATGAGGATCCTGGTGTACGGAGCCGGCGTGCTGGGCTGTGAACTGGCCCATGTGCTGCTGCAGAACAAAAAGAACGACGTGACCCTGCTGGCACGCGGGGAGTGGAAGGAGCGCATCGACCAGAAGGGTCTGGTCATCCGCCAATGGGCGCAGCGCAAAACCACGGTGGACCGGGTGCGCACCATCGACGTCCTGGCCCCGGAGGACTTCTACGACCTTGTGTTCGTGGTGCTGCAGGCCGGTCAATTGCCGGCTGTGCTGCCCGTCCTCAAGGCCAACCGGAGCCCCTACTTTGTATTCGTGGGCAACGACCCCCATGCAAAGCAGGTTCTGGAAGCCATGCAGCGCCCAGCCGACAAGGTCGCCTTTGGCTTCCAGAACACCGCAGGCCGCCGGGAGCGCGACCGGGTGGTCAGTGTGCACACCGGTGTGGGCATGACGGTGGGCGGTGCCACGGCTCCGCTTTCCGGCACCTTCCGAACCCGGCTCAAGACCGCCTTTGACGGAACAAAGTATAAGCTGACTTTCTACAGCGATATGGACGAGTGGCTCAAGTGCCACATTGCGTTCATTCTGCCGGTCTGCTATGTGTGCTATGCCTGCAACGGGGACCTGACCCGCGCCACCAAACAGCAGCGCGCTGCCATTCTGGATGCCGCCTATGAGGGCTGTGAGATGCTCAAGGCTCTCGGCATCCCGGTGAACGACGCAGAGAATACGGACTACTACAAACCCGGCACGGCAGGCCGCCGCAAGATGGACGCCATGGTGCTTGCCATGGCCAAGACTCCGCTGGGCCGCCTGTGTGCTTCCGACCACGCCATGCACGCAGTAAAGGAGATGCAGTACCTGGATGAAGCCTTTGAGGCTTTGCGCAAACAGGCCGGAACGGCCATGCCCATGTGGGAAAAGCTGCGCAACGAAATGCCTGCCTGGAACACCCTGCAGAAATGATCCTTCGGGCGCAAAGCCCCGCAAAAAGCCCCCGGCTCTCTCGATCGAGAGCCGGGGGCTTTGCTGTGTCTGTCCGGGAAGAAGATCATGCCTGATCCAACAGTTCCTCCGGGTCTTCCAGCACCTCCTCAATGGCGCTGTCATCCGGGTCGACCTCGCTGTCGGCGCTTTCCGTCAGGCCCAGCAGTTCCTTGAGCCGGTCACGCATCAGCACAAGGTTCCGGTCAAGGTCAGCGTCCTCATTGAGCAGGTCCTGTACCATCTCAGGCTTGTCAGTGATCACATCATCCACGCCAAGGCTCAGCAGGTCACGGGCGTCCTCCGCACGGTTGACCGTCCAGGCGGACACCGTCTTGCCGCGCAGATGGATCTGCTGCACCATGCCGGAGGTAATAAAGGTGGATTCCACGCTGAAAAAGTCGGCGGCAGGCAGGTCGTAATAGGTGCCCACGCCCAGCGCCAGAATATACCCCGTCTCGATCTCGGGGTCCAGCTCCTTTGCCTTGCAAAGGGTCTCGTAGCTCTGGGAGGTGATCACGCAGTCCTTTTCAAAGCCTTTTTTCCGGATGATGCGCACGGTCTCAGCTTCCAGCTCCGGGGTGGCGGCATTGGGCTTGATCTCGATGTTCAGCTGGATTTTCCCCTTGCACAGGTCCAGCACCTCTTCCAGTGTGGGGATCTGCGTACCGGCGTACCGGGCACTGAACCACCGCCCGGCATCCAGCTCCCGCACCTGTGCAAAGGTCAGGTCGTAGATGTTGGCGTTGCGGCCGGTGCAGCGGCGCAGGCTGGTGTCGTGGGTCACCATGACCACACCATCCTTTGTCATCTGCACATCCAGCTCGGCCCGGTCGCTGTGGTGGTCGATGGCCAGCTGAAAGGCGGGCAGGGTGTTCTCCGGTGCAGCCGTCGAATAGCCGCGGTGTGCCGTGACGATGGGAGCCGCACCGCCCAGCATGGTGCGCAGCTCATCATCCGCCGGCAGAGCAATATAAATAAAGGAAAGGCCGATTGTGACCAGCGTGACGCCGACCACCGCAGCGGCCAGCAGGCGACGGCCCTTCGCACGGACGGGCTTCCCATTCTGGGTATCCTCCGGCACGGCATCACCCTCCCGCAGACGGCGGTACAGCAAAAACAGGATGCTGCACTGCGCAATGGTGATGGAGCAGTCGAGCAGGAACTGGAAGAACGGCACCTCGACCAGCAGGCTGGCGCGGGACAGCGCCACCATGGCAGCGGTGTTCTGGAGCCCGATGCCCAGAATGACCGCGTACAGCGGTGCCAGTACGCACAGGGCCAGGCTGCCCGAACGGAGGACTGCCGAGAGATTCCAGCGCAGCAGAAGCAGCGCTGTGCGGAAAATTCGCTGCCGCACGAACCCGACGCTCTCCCGGACGGCCTGCCACAGGCTGCGGCGCTCCAGGACAAACAGGGGCAGCACCGGCGCACAGGAGAGGAACAATAGAACCAGCAGTACCACGATCGCCAGATACAGCACATGATAGCGTGTGGTGGTGCGCAGTACGCCCAGAAGGTACTCCGGTACGGCAAACTGGGTGATGTAGTTGGAGGTCAGGAAAAAGCTGGTGAAGGGGATGAGCACGGCGCTGTATACGAGGACCGGCCAGTTCTGCGGAAGAAATGTGTGCCGGATGTCCACCAGCGCATCCCGCAGCAGGGCGGGCAGCTGCACCGGTCTGCCGCTGCGGGCCAACTCCAGTCCGTGCAGCAGCACCGAAAATTCATACAGCGCCCAGAATGCTGTCAGCAATGCAATGACCACAAGACACAGGATGATGGCCGGGGAGACAAAAATGTCCGAAGCATTGCTGTTGTTCAGGTAATGCACGGGCGCGAACCGGAGTGTCAGCGACCAGAGCTGCTGCATCAGCGGGATAAACAGCAGGTTGGTTGCGACTGCGTACAGTCCGACCAGCGCCGGCAGGATGACCCCGGCATGGTGCAGCAGAGCACCGGCTGAGCGCTGCAAAGAATGATAGGTCTGGTTGAAAGCGTGCAGGGAAGAAGCGAAAGATTTCAAAGTTTGTCGGACCTCTTTTGCGTGGATTTTTGTTGTTTTCCGGGCGGGAGGATGGCATTGTCTGTCGGATTTTACCCGGATTTTATGATTCCGCAGGGAATGTAACATCAGTGTAACACAATTCTGACCAAAAAGATATGTGCGGATGGAGAGCACATTTACCAAAAATGAAAGAAAATTTTTTACACCGGTGCTGGGTGCACTGTAGGGGGCTTGCGGAAGCGAAAAAAGCGCAGGGCGATACATCGTTAAAAAATTATGGATTACAGCTGACAGATGTTGTTCTCGATGGATTTTTATAGAAAGTCTTGCAATTTCCTGGCAAAAACAGTATAATAAAACCAATTTTGAAAGCTCACACAGACAACCAGGAGGTCTTATCATGGCTTCAAAGATCAATAAGGGAGAAATCCTCGCCAAGTTTTTCGATGACGGGGAATACACCGCGCTGTTTGCCGATGGTGCGGTGAGTGCTGCCTGCGGCTATGCAGCAGGTCAGCAGGCATACGCTGTCTATCAGAACGGCGAGGCTGTTACCGTCAAGGACGTTGAGAAGAACATCAAGGTCCTGGAGATGGCCGCACAGACCGGCTGCCCGGTCGTCACGTTCTATAACTCGGTGGGCGCAAAGCTGGCCGAGGGCCTGGATGTGCTCACGGCCAATGCCAAGCTGAATGCGCAGATCGCAAAGGTTTCCGGCGTGATCCCGCAGGTGGCGGTGGTTCTGGGTGTGTGCGGCGGCACCAGCGCACTGAGCGCTGCCAATGCCGACGTGTGCATCATGGCCGAGGGCGCAGAGCTGTTCTTCACCGCTCCGTTCACCTCTGCCGCCAAGGGCGACAAGGTGGCTGATGCCGGCAGTGCTGCTGCCGCTGCCAAGGCCGGTGTGGCATCCATCGTGGCTGCCGACGCCGCCGAGGCTGCCGAGAAGGCTGCCCACATCGTGGGTCTGCTGCCCGCCAACAACCTGACCGGCCCTGCGATCTTTGAGTTCGAGCAACCCACTGCTGCTCTGGCTGCCGGTGCAGAGCCTGCCAAGGCTGCTGCCGCTGTGGTGGACAAGGACAGCACCGTGGAGCTGTATGCAGGCTTTGGCAAGTCGGTCTACACCGCATTTGCCACCGTCGGCGGCAACGCCGTGGGCGTTGTGGCTACCGGCAAGAACCTGTGCCACAACTGCGTGGCCAAGATCGCCCGGTTTGTGCGCCTGTGCGACGCTTTCAGCGTGCCGGTGGTCACCGTTGTGGACACCGAGGGCTTTGTGCCCAGCGTAAGCGATGACATCGCCGGCGGCATCCGTGAGGCTGCCCGTCTGGCCGCCACCTACGCCGACGCCACCACCGCAAAGGTCACCGTTCTGGCCGGCAAGGCTGTGGGCCCTGTCTACACCGCATTGGCTGCTGCGGACCTGCGCATCGCCGTCACTGGCTGCGTGGTCAGCGCTCTGGAGCCCAGCGCAGCGGTCAGCGTTCTGTACAAGGACGAGATCGACGCTTCCGACAACATCATTGCTGCCACCAACGCCAAGGCTGCCGCTTACACCGCAGAGGTGTGCAGCGCTGCCAACGCTGTGGCCTGCGGTGCTGCCGATATGGTCTGTGACGCTGCCAATGTGCGCTCCAGCGTGGTGGCAGCCCTGGAGCTGCTGAGCACCAAGCGTGCCGCCCGTCTGCCCAAGAAGCACGGCAACATGGCTCTGTAAGCATCCGAACGTTTTATCTGATACGATTTTGATTTGGAGGATTCTTCCATGAAGTACTACAATATTACCGTCAATGGTGTTGCTTACAGCGTTTCCGTGGAGGAGACCGCTGCAGGTGCTGCTCCTGTTGCTGCTGCCGCTCCGGCTGCCCCCGCTGCTCCCAAGGCTGCTCCGGCTCCCGCTGCCGCCCCGAAGGCTGCTGCCGGTGCCGCAGGCGCTGTTTCCGTCAAGGCTCCCATGCCCGGCAACATTCTGGACGTCAAGGTCAGCGCAGGTGCTTCCGTCAAGGCCGGCGATGTGCTGGTGATCCTGGAGGCCATGAAGATGGAGAACGAGATCCTGGCTCCCCAGGACGGCACCGTTGCATCCGTCAATGTCAACAAGGGCGACACCGTCAACTCCGGTGACGTTCTGGTTTCCATGAACTAAGGGAGAGGTGACAACCATGGCGAAAAAGCCGATCAAAGTGACCGAAGTGGTCCTGCGTGATGCGCACCAGTCCCTGCTGGCTACCCGCATGACCATGGACGAGATGCGTCCGATCCTGCCCGAGATGGACAAGATCAATTACTTCTCTGTGGAATGCTGGGGCGGCGCCACCTTCGACAGCTGCATCCGCTTCCTGGATGAGGACCCCTGGGAGCGTCTGCGCATCCTGCGCAAGGAGCTGCCCCACCAGAAGCTGCAGATGCTGTTCCGCGGCCAGAACATGCTGGGCTACCGCCCCTACGCAGATGATGCCGTGGAGTATTTTGTGCAGAAGTCCGTGGCAAACGGCATTGATGTCATCCGCATCTTCGACGCACTGAACGATCCCCGCAACCTGCAGACTGCCATCAAGGCAGCCAACAAGGAAGGCGCTCATGTGCAGGGCTGCATCAGCTATACCCTGAGCCCTGTGCACAACAACGAGTACTTTGCTGCCTACGCCAAGACCCTGGAAGAGATGGGCGCAAACTCCATCTGCATCAAGGATATGGCCGGTCTGCTCACTCCCTATACCTGCTATGACCTGGTCAAGAAGCTGAAGGAGACCGTCAGCATCCCTGTGGATATCCACAGCCACTACACCGCAGGTCTGGCTTCCATGTCCATCCTCAAGGGCATCGAGGCAGGTGCCGATATCATCGATACCGCCATGAGCCCCCTGAGCCTGGGCACCAGCCACATGCCCACCGAGAGTCTGGTCGCTGCCCTGCAGGGCACCGATTACGACACCGGTCTGGATCTGAAGCAGCTGAACGTTGTCCGCGCTTACTTTGCAAAGCTGCGCGAGAAGTACATCGCCAACGGCCAGATCAGCCCCAAGAGCCTGGGCGTGGATGCCAACACCCTGCTGTATCAGGTGCCGGGCGGCATGTTCTCCAACATGCTCA
>ERZ835980.4251-NODE-4251-length-10077-cov-5.583317_pt1 | contig 10077 bp, 7 predicted proteins | sample MGYA00519943_ERZ835980 | MGnify/ENA primary metagenome ERZ835980 (study PRJEB31850, sample SAMEA3708791) | human gut metagenome | biome: human gut; feature: human-associated habitat; material: faeces | place: China | collected 2014 ... | reverse complement strand
AAAATGACGGCCCAGATGGTATTGTAAAGGTTCAGTGCGCTCATCTCACGCAGCAAGGGGATGAGGATGACCTGCTTGGGCAGGGCCATTGCGCAGACGATGAGGGTGAAGAGCAGCTTGCGGCCGACGAAGCGCTTTTTTGCCAGCGCATAGCCTGCCATTGCGGCGGTGATGCAGGTGAGGATCATGGACATGACGGCCATGAACACGGTGTTGATCATCCAGCGCAGCGCGGCCGGAGCAGTTGGGCCGACGGAGAAATAGATCGGCTCTCCATCCGCGCTGAAAGAGTGGCTGAAGGGCACGGCCAGCTGCCACAGGGGTGCGCTCTTGCCTGCGAAAAGTTTCTGGTAGTTGGTCAGCACCCACTGGCTGGGCCACCACTCGGGGGTCGTGGAGTTGATGGCCGCGCCGGTCTTAAAGGAACCGGTGATGATCCAGTACAGCGGGAACGCGAACAGCACGGCCACGATGCTGATAAGAATGAGGGTCAGTATCATGTAAGCGCTCATCTTTTTCAGCTTGCTGGGGTGACGCTTCAACGGTTTCTGTTTTTTTGCAGTTGCAGTCATTGCCCGGCACCTCCTTTAATTATCCTGACTGCCAAACTTGAACTGGACAGCCGACAGGATGGCGATGATAACGGCCAGCACAACGCCCATTGCGTTGCCGTAACCATAGCGGTAGAGCTTGAATGCAGTGTAGTAGATGTAGTACATGATGGTATCGGTGCTGTGGTTGGGGCCGCCGGAGGTCAGCAGCTGGATCAGTGCGAAGCACTGGAAGGAGTTGATCGTAGTGATGACCAGAATGTACAGGGTGGTGGGCATGATGGCGGGCCACTTGATGCGCCAGAAGCACTGGAAATCGGTGGCACCGTCCACTTCAGCGGCTTCCACGATGGACTGGTCTACGTTGCCCAGTGCGGAAACGTACAGCACGATGGGCTGGCCGACAGAAGTAGTGAGCAGGATGAGGATGATGCAGCCCAGAGCGTATTTTTCATCGCCCAGCCAGTTGATGTTCTTGTCGATGAGGCCCACAGCTTTGCCCAGATAGTTGAAGATACCGTAGTAGTTGTTGTACATCCACTTCCACACGACGGTGACAGCCACCGAGCCGGTGACGACCGGCAGATAGAACACGCAGCGGAAGAGGCTGGTGGCCCACTCGGGCAAATCGACGATGGCCGAGCTGACCCACAGCGAGAACGCACAGGTCACAGGCACCGAGACGACCACGATGATGAAGGTGTTGCGCAAAGCGCCGATGAAGATGGGGTCTGCGAACAGCTCTGCGTAGTTGGCAAAACCCACAAAGACGTCGGCACGGTTCATGGTCGAGTCAAAAAAGCTCGTGACCACGCAGAGTATCATGGGGTAAATGACGAAGCCGAGAAAAAAGATGAGGCTGGGCAGAAGGAACAGGTAGGAAGCGATGGTCTCCTGCCGAACCAGTGCGCTGCTGCGCTTCGGCTCTTTGATGCTTGCAGTCTTTGCAGCCAAAGAAATCACCAGACCTTTCGTTCTGATTGGGTGCTTGTCTTACACAAAATGCCCCTCCCTCGCCGGGATGTTCGAGGGAGGGGCAGTCATTACTTATTTGCCCTCAGGCGGAAAAGCTCAGGCTTCGGCGGCTGCGGCTGCGTTGGCGTTCTGGACAAAGGTTGCAACGGAAGTGGCAACGTCTTCGCCAGTGCCTACACGCTGGAGCATGTTCCACCACTCGGTGCGGGCAGTTGCCCAGCCCGGAGTGATCTGGTAGTAGTCGCCCAGATAGGCCATGAACTTGGTGTACTCGCTCATGATGGCGTTGTCGGCGTAGATGTCGCCCACGCTGGCGCGGACCGGGAAGTAGGTGGAAGCCAGAACGCTGTCCTTCACCTGGTCAGGGTCAGCAGCGATGAACTCAATGAAGGTCTTGGCTGCCTTGACCTTGGCCTCATCGCCATTATCGAAGATGCCAAAGCCCCAGATGCCGCCGCAGAGCTTGGGGTCGCCGCTCTCGGTCGGGAATGCCATGGGCATGATCTCGTCGCCGCTGTTGGTCAGGCCGGCATCGTTGTTGTCGCTGTTCAGCTGCTGGGCAATGTTCCAGCAGAATGCCATCTGCAGCGTGCCGTTGCGGAACAGAGTGATCTCGTCGCCGCCGGCGATGGAAGCGTCAAAGTTGATGCCCTCGGTGTCGTACAGGGTCTGGATGGCCTTGATGTTCTCGGCAGAGTCTGCAGTGTACTTGGTGTGAGCGTCGTCGGTGAAGGTGCCGCCGTACATATTATTGATAATAGCGCGGGTACCCTGGTCGCCGCCCTGACCACCGCAGTAGATGGCTGCCACATTCTCGTAGCCGCCCTTGTACAGAGCGTCAACGGTGTTCAGGAAGCCTTCGGTGCTCCAGGTGTGCTTATCGGTGTCGAGATACTTGTCAGCGCCCACTTCCTTGACCTTGGTCATGTTGACGGCCATGCAGTGTGCGGTCATGCACAGGGGATACTCGTAGTAGTCACCGGCCTCGTTCTTGCAGGCGGATTCGACCGATGCGTAGATGTCCTTTTTGGCATCGTCGGTCCACAGGTCGTTCAGGGGAGCCATGACGCCCTTCTTGCCCCAGTTTGCGACCAGACGCTCCGGGCCTTCCATGATCAGGTCGGGTGCGCTGCCGCCCTCGATGGCGGTGTTGACCTGGTCATCGCCGTTGGTGTAGTCCAGATACTCCACGGTGACCTTGATGTCGGGGTACTTGGCATTGAAGCTGGAGATCAGCTCCTGCACGGTCTCATCCTTGCCCCAGCCGCCGATGGGGTAGGTCCACAGCTTGATGCTTGCACCGGAGCTGGCGGTGCCGGAAGCGGCAGCAGAGCTGGCTGCGCTGGAGGCGGGAGCAGTGCTGGAAGAAGAACCGCCGCAAGCGGCCAGTGCACCGGCAGCGCCCAGCATACCGGCAGCCTTCAGGAACGAACGGCGGGAAATGCAGTTTTTCATGATAGTTTCTCCTTGCTCTCATCAATTCACGTTGTGGCAGCGGCTTGTGCGGGCGGCTGCCTTTGATGGTTCCATTATAGAAAAATATTTTCATTCTGTCCATACTTCCTTTTCATAAATTTTTCATTTTGCAACTGTGCAGGTTGTACAAGATTGTGGGATATCAGAAAAAACACAAAAGAAAAGTGAAAATTGCTCGTTAAAAAAGTTACAAAACGGTACAAAATCGGAAAAATGAATGAAAAGACTTTTCGGCCTGAAAATCTGAAAAAGAAAGAGATTTTCAGAAAATGGGCCGTTTTTCCTCACTTTCTGTGCCGTCTGCACAGAAACCGGACCAAAAATGTGGGCAATGCGCCTCTTGCACACCCGGTTTGTTTCTTTTATACTTTTTGATGTAAGAAGGTGTAGGAAATAAGTCGGCGGCTGCCCTTTGTGCAGCGGTCGGGTAAGGAGAAGGAAATGTCTACAAATTTTTGGGAGCTGCTGCAGCAGCACCAGAATGACCTGACAAAATCGGGTCACATGGTGGCTGACTATCTGGTGCAGCACGCAGCAGAGGCACAGTATCTGTCCATCTCATCCCTGGCAAGGGAATGCAAGGTGGCAGAGGCTACGGTGTTCCGGTTCTGCCGGGCGCTGGGGTTTGAAGGCTACCATGAAATGCGCATTGCACTGGCACAGGCCAATGCCACCGGCGCACTGGTCAACCAGCGTGCGCCGGAGCCGGACGCCGACACGGCCACCTTGTGTGAGCACGCCGGTGCGCTGTTCATGACAGCCATCAATGGCACACAGAATGCCCTCTCACCGGAGGCGGTGGACAAGGCTGTGGCCCTGCTGCACAGCGCACGGCAGGTGTTCTGCCTGGGGCAGGGCGGCAGCATGCTGGTGGCCAACGACATCTGCGCCCGGTTTGCGGGCATCACCAACAAGTTCCGCACGGCGGGCGACAGCCACATGCAGGTGATGGCGGCCAGCCTGATGACGGAAGAGGATGTCGTGTTGTTCGTGTCCTACTCCGGTGCCACGCGGGATATGATCGAGACGCTGCGCACCGCCAAGGCCGCCGGGGCAAAGATCATCCTCATCACCCACTACGAGGACTCGCCGGGCGCAAAGCTGGCCGACATCGTGCTGCTGTGCGGCGCGCAGGAAAACCCGCTGGACTCCGGCAGCATCCCCATCAAGGTGGCGGTGCTGTATGTGGCAGAGGTGCTTCTGCTGCGTTATATGCTGGATGACCAGCAGCAGACCAACGAGGCACAGGACCGCACCACCGAGGCCTTGGCCGTGAAGATGCTGTAATTTCTCTGATCAAAAACACAGATGCCGCTCTGCGGCCGGGCATTCCGGCAGCCGGGCGGCGTTTTTTTGCAGCTGCGCAGAAACAGAAAACAGACGTTCCGGAGCATTTTTTCTAAAAATGCAATCTTTTTGCAAATTGGTCTTGCAATCGGGCAGGATATCGTGTATAATCATCCCTGCACGAAAATGCAAGCTGATTGCAATTTACTAAAATGAAGAAACCCGCTGTGGTTTTTGGGAGCGATATTTATGGAACTGTTTCTGGATGTTCTGGGCGAATCTCTGGTGGACACCGCCAAGATGCTGCCCTTTCTGTTTCTGGCCTATCTGCTGATCGAATACATCGAGCACCGCCACGGCGAGCGCATCGAAGCGCTGCTGGCCGGCGGCGGGCGCTGGGGCGCAGTGCCCGGTGCCCTGCTGGGCTGTGTGCCGCAGTGCGGCTTCTCGGCCATTGCGTCCAACTTCTATGCGTCCCGCGTCATTACGCTGGGCACCCTGATGGCCGTGTATCTGGCCACCAGCGATGAAGCCATCCCGCTGCTGGTGTCCATGCCGGCCTACTGGGACAAGCTGGTCGTGCTGATGGTCATCAAGGTGGTGTATGCTGTCATCGTTGGTTTCGTGCTGGACTTTGTGCTGCGCGGCATCCTGCCCAAGGGGCTGCGGGGCGGCTACACCGGCCATGCCGACGAGGTGGACTGCCACGAGGAGCACAACGATGAAGAGGGCAACGAGCGTCCCATCTGGCAGGCAGCTCTGCGCCACACGCTGGAGATCTTCGTGTTCATCTTTGCATTCAGTCTGGTGTTCGGCCTCATCGTGGAAGGCGTGGGCGAGGACGTGTTTGCCGACCTGCTGGGCAGTATGGGTTTCTTCCAGCCGGTGGTGGCGGCCCTGGTGGGCCTGATCCCCAACTGCGCCGCCAGCGTGTTGCTCACCCAGCTGTATGTAGAGGGTGCTCTGCGCTTTTCCAGCCTGGTGGCCGGTCTGTGCACCGGTGCCGGTGTAGGCCTGGCCGTGCTGTGGCGTGCCAACCCCTCCTGGAAGCAGAACCTGTTCATCACCGGCCTCACCTGGGCCGCCGGTGCCTTTGTGGGCGTGGCCATGCAGGTGATCGTGGCATTGTTTGCCTGATTCTGATGTAAAAGGGGCTGTTGCAAAATAGTTCTCTGAAAAAATATGCACAAAACCCGGAACCTCTTCAGGGCCAAAACGGCTCAAAAAGGGTTCCGGGTTTCTGCTTTTGCACTGCTTTTTGTGCAAGTTGCTATCGCATTCTTATTTTGCAACAGCTCCTTTTGGCGTTCTCGGCGGCCGGGGGCGCACCAGCTCCTGCCTCCTATTGACAAGGCTTTATGCCTGTGCTATTTTTACAATAGGAAATGATGGCCTGCGCGGCAGGAAAACATAGAATGTCTATAAGATTCTATAAGATAAGGAGCGTATCTGTATGAAACTGGCAATCGGCAACGACCACAGCGCGGTCGAAATGAAGAAGGAAATCAAGAAGTATCTGGAGGACAAGGGCATCGAGGTCATCGACGTCGGTACCAACAGCACTGAGAGCTTCAACTACCCCATCAGCGGCTACAAGGTGGGCAAGATGGTCGCCTCCGGCGAAGTGGACGGCGGTGTGCTGATCTGCGGCACCGGCGTGGGCATCAGCCTGGCCGCCAACAAGGTCAAGGGCGTGCGTGCCTGCGTGTGCAGCGAGCCCTATTCCGCCCGCATGAGCAAGCAGCACAACAACTCCAACATCATCGCTTTCGGCGCACGGGTCATCGGCGTGGAGACCGCTAAGATGATCGTGGACGAGTGGCTGAACGCCAAGTATGAGGGCGGCCGCCATCAGGTGCGTGTGGATATGCTGACAGAGATCGAGCAGACCCAGGGCCTGAAGGCTGTGGACGAGCAGGGTCAGTGAGTTTTCAGGCCGGGAATGCATTACGAAGCGCAGTGTGGTTCCGGTTTTTGACAGAAAGAGCCGCCCCATCCGGGGCGGCTCTTTGCTGTTTTTACAGGGAAAATGAGATTTACACCCACTCCTCGTTGAACACATAGTCGCCGGGGGCGGCATGGCTGGTCAAGGATGAGAGCGCGCCGCCCAGCACACCGTTCTCGTAGCCGATGCACTCCTTTGTCAGGCCGGTGACGCCATTGCGTGTTTCGTGCCAGCGGATGATGGAATCGTAATATTCATCGGTCGGTTCCCCTTTATATCATATAGCGGGGCTTACAGGCGGCCGTCTGCCACGGCGCGCCGGTGTTCGGCCAGGGTCAGCTGCCGCAGCACCTGCAGGCAGGGGCGGGTGTCGTCCTTGCGGGTGAACAGGCAGGTGGGTGCCGGCGGAAAGGGGAAGCTCAGCGGGTGGAACCACTCGGGCGGGTAGCCGTGGCTCCGCACCGGGCTCAGGAACAGGCATTTTCCGGCCAGCATCCGGACGTATTCCTTTTCAAAGTCGGGCACCATGAGCCACCGCAGGGGAATGTCCTCCATGCAGCGCCGTAACATGGACACGAATACGGCGTCACAGCTTTCAAAGCAGATGGTCTGCCCGGCCAGCTGGTCGGGGGTCAGGGTGCCGCAGGCACTCAGCGGGCTGCCGGGGCTTGCCAGCAGATGGCATTTGGTGTCGAACAGGGGCAGGCAGTCGATGGCGTCGCTCACCGGTTCCAGCAGTATCTGGATCAGGGCGTCCACGCCGCTCTGCAGAACCTCTTCCGGGGAGGTACAGGAGGTATCGGTGCGCACCTCCAGGTCACAGTCCGGCAGCTCCTGGCTCAGCGCCATCAGCAGGTCGTGGTACACAAGATCCCGCGACGCCATGGTCAGCGGCACCTGCAGCACCAGTTTTTCGCGCCGGGCGGGCCCGGCGGCCAGTGCATGCTGGAACGCCTGATAGCTCTGCCGGACGTTCTGGGCAAAGGCGGCAAACAGCTGCCCGGCTTCGGTGGGCTCCACCCGGCAGGTGGTGCGGGTGAACAACGGGGTGCCCAGTTCTTCTTCCAGTGTGCGGATCTGGTAGCTCAGGGTGGGCTGGGTGAGAAACAGCTGCCGCGCGGCAGCCGAAAAATTCAGTGTTTCATAAAGAGCCAGAAAACAGCGGATCTGACGATCGGTCATGTAAAGCGGGCCTCCTTTCCGGCATTTCCTTCATTGTAACAAAACCGCTGGGGAAGGTCAATGAACTTATAGAAAAAATACATAACTGAAAACCGGAAATTGAATTTCTCTTTTGGTAAAAATTTCACTATAATAACATCGTCAAAAAAAGCGTCAAACTGCGCAAGGCAGAAACGCTTTGGAAGAAAAAGAAGAAAGAAATAGAAAGGGTTCCGCACTATGAACAAGATCTCGCGCAGAAACTTCATCCGTGCATCGGCTCTCAGCGCTCTGGGCGCTGCCGCTGCAGGCGCACTGTCCGGCTGCTCCAACAACGCAGCCAGCAGCGCCGCCGCTTCCTCCGTGGCAAGCTCTGCCGCTGCCTCCGAGCAGCCCGCAGCCGCTGCTTCCGCCATCACCTGGGATGACATCTTTGCCACCAGCTACTCGCAGGCTAACCGCGGCTCCAACCCGGACGCCAAGGCTCCTGAGACCCCGGAAGAGTACATCGAGCAGAAGGGCAACGGCGACATCATGGGCTCCATGATGGTCGGTATGGTCGATTCCCTGAACATCCCGGAAGAGCAGTTCATGAACAACAAGCCCGCCTGGCTGGGCGATGAGCCCCAGCTGGCCGACAAGGTCGAGTACACCAAGGACTGCGAAGTTCTGGTCATCGGTTCCGGTCAGGCCGGTACTGCCGCCGCCCTGCGCTGCGCTGAAGAGGGCCTGAACACCATCTGCTGCGAAGTGCAGACCTGGGAAGAGTACGACAACTATGCCTGCGACCTGACCACCTACAACTCCAAGTTCTTCCTGGACAAGGGTGCCGAGAAGTACGACCCCATGGACATCTTCACCGAGTACATGGTCAAGGCTCTGGGCCACGCCAACCAGAAGATCGTCAAGGACTACGCCACCCGCTCCGGCGAGGCACTGGACTGGATGCTGGCTGAGCTGGACCCCGACTATGTTGCCAAGTACGCACACGCCGTGAACTACAAGGGCAACAAGCACTTCCAGAACCCCTGCAGCCACAGCTACTACTACGTCGGCATGACCCAGTGGCGTGATACCGGCACCGAGACCAACACCAACAACAATATGTGGCCGTACACCGTCCGTCTGCTGCAGCAGAAGGCTGTGGAGAAGGGCTGCGAGTACATCTACGGCGCACAGGGTCTGACCCTGGTGCACGAGAACGGCAAGGTCACCGGTGCCATCTTCACCGACATCGACGGCAAGTACTTCCAGGTCAATGCCGATGCTGTCATCGTGGCAGCCGGCGACTTCGGCGGCAACCCGGACATGCGTCTGGACCTGTGTGACACCCTGCGCAACCTGGCATGGTCCTACGGCAAGGACCGCACCGACGTGAACAACATTTCTTCCATGGGCCGTGACGGTTCCGGCATCCGCATGATGCTGTGGGCAGGCGCTACCATGGAGGCAGGCCCCCGTGCAGGTCAGGCAGCCGGCATCAACAGCCGCCCGTCCTTCCCCTTCGGCGGCATCTGGCCCATCTTCGGCAATGACGGCAAGCGTTTCTTCAACGAGACCATCACCCGCCACGGCTCCGTGGGCTACCTGGATATGATGCCGGAAGGCCAGAAGATGGTCTGCGTCACCGACTCCAACTGGGATGCTTACTGCGAGTATCAGGCCTACGACCATCAGGCCATGGACCGCAGCAACGACTACATGCTGGAAAAGGTCCGCAAGGATATGGCCAACTACAAGACCGGCCCCGACGGCTTCTCCGTGCAGGCCTTTGCCCGCTACGGCAACGACCCCACCACCCTGTACGCTGCCGACACGCTGGAAGAGCTGGCCGACATCATGGGCTATGAGGGCGACGCAAAGCAGGGCTTCCTGGACGAGGTCAAGCACTGGAACGAGATGTGCGATGCCGGTTACGACTCCGACTGGGGCGCAGACGCATCCATGATGCACTTCAAGATCCAGGATCCTCCGTTCTTTGCAGCTTCCTCCGTCACCGGCGGCAACCCCTCCGGCGGCCTGTGCCAGCACGCTGCAGTCTGCACCGATGGTGAGTACCGCGTCCTGACCGGTGCCAAGGCTCCCATCCCCGGCCTGTACGCTGTCGGCAACTGCTGCGGCCAGCGCTACGGTGTGCAGTACCACACCCCCACCGCAGGCAACAGCTGCGGCAGCGCTTTCGTGACCGGTTACCTGGCTGCCGAGTACGTCAAGAACGATCTGGACAACGGCATCGGCGGCGGTGAGAACGGCTCTGAGGAGCGCACCACCAACGGCCAGTACTATGCCGGCACCTACACCGCTTCCAAGAACTCCGGCTACAGCACCGTGACCGTCACCATGACCTTCAGCGAGGACGCCATCACCGACTGCAAGATCACCTCTTCCGGCAACGATGACCTGATGAAGGACGACCTGCGCAGCAGCATGGCCGCTGCCGTGGTGGACAGCCAGGGCGACACCAGCGTGGATGCCATCACCTCTTCCACCCTGAGCTTCTCGGTCAAGGCTGTGCAGGAGGCTGTGGCCGACTGCATCGCACAGGCAAAGGCCTGATCTTTTACTTGCCAAAACCGCACGTGCCCGGTAGAATAAGACCAGAACAGGGTTTGCTCTGACGGCACCGTGTGGGTTCCACACAATCGGTTTTCTTTTTTTCTTCTCGGTGCCGCGCCGGGGCCG
>ERZ835980.4250-NODE-4250-length-10080-cov-4.570274_pt1 | contig 10080 bp, 6 predicted proteins | sample MGYA00519943_ERZ835980 | MGnify/ENA primary metagenome ERZ835980 (study PRJEB31850, sample SAMEA3708791) | human gut metagenome | biome: human gut; feature: human-associated habitat; material: faeces | place: China | collected 2014 ... | reverse complement strand
GCCCACCGGCGCACTGGACAGCGAGACCAGCATCCAGGTCATGGAGCTGCTGAAGGAAGTGGCCAAAGACCGCCTCGTCGTCATGGTCACCCACAACCCGGAGCTGGCCCACCAGTACGCCACCCGCATCGTCCAGCTGAAGGACGGCGTCATCCGCTCCGACACCGACCCCTTCGAGCCGGACACCGCCCAGCTTGCCCCGCCGGTGCACAAGAGCATGGGCCGCTCGTCCATGTCTCCCCTCACCTCGCTGAGCCTGAGCTTCAACAATCTGCTGACCAAAAAGGCCCGCACCCTGCTCACGGCCTTTGCCGGTTCCATCGGCATCATCGGCATTGCGCTCATCATCTCCCTGTCGGCAGGCGTCAACCAGTATATCGACGACACCGAACGCTCCACCCTGTCCGAATATCCGCTGCAAATTCTCAGCAGCGGCATGGACCTGACCTCGATGCTCACCTCCGGCTCGTCGGCGTCCGCTTCCGGCACGACCGCCGAGGAAGGGATGGTCCCGGTGCGGCAGCTCATCACCCAGATGGTGGCGGGCATCACCTCCAACGACCTGAAGTCCCTCAAGACCTATCTCGAAAGCGACGACTGCACCATTGCCGAGGATGCCAGCTCCATCGAGTATTCTTATAATGTGCAGCCTCAGATCTACCGGGAAGACGCCGATGGCTCCATCCGTCAGGTAAACCCGGATTCCTCCCTCTCCAGCCTGGGCATCAGCTCCACAAGCTCCACCAACAGCATGATGTCCTCCATGATGAACACCAGCGTGTTCTATCAGCTGCCCGAAAGCGATGAACTCTACAACTCCCAGTACGAGGTCAAGGCGGGCCGCTGGCCGGAGAAGTACAACGAATGTGTTGCCGTGCTGGGTGCCGACGGCACCATCACCGACTATGCGCTGTACGCCCTCGGCCTGCGGGACAGCGCCGAGCTGGACAAGATGATCCAGCAGTTCGCCCAGAACCAGAACGTCGATGTCCCCACCGACTTCAAGACCTATCGGTACAGCGATTTCATCGGCATCCAGTTCAAACTGGTCAACGCGGCCGACCGCTATCTGCGCGACGACGACCACAACGCCTGGGTGGACAAGTCCGACGACAAGGACTTCATGAAGAGCCTTGTCGCATCCAGCGAGACCCTGACCGTGGTGGGCGTCGTGCAGCCCAAAGAGGATGCCTCTGCTTCCATGCTGTCCTCCGGCATCGCCTATCCGGCCGCCCTCACCCAGCACGTCATCGCCGCCGCAGCCGACTCTCAGATGGTCAAAGACCAGCTGGCCTCCCCTGCCATCAATGTGATGAACGGCGAGCCCTTCGGCACCGAAGACGCTTCTGCCTTTGATATGAGCAGCCTGTTCCGCATCGACACCGACATGCTCAAGAGCGCCTTCCAGTTCGACACCAGCAAGCTGAACTTCGACCTCAGCGGTGCATTCGATCTGGACAACGGTTCGGTCGATCTCGGCTCGCTGCTCGACCCCGACGATTTCCAGCTGGATCTGGACCTGACCGAAACGCCTGACCTGGACATGAGCATCCTGACCGACCTCTTTGCCAACATGGACCTTTCCGTCTCCGAAGACAAGATGCAGGAGCTGGCCCAGAAGGTTCTGGTCGGCTACAAGGACTATGTCATCGGGAACGGCATCCTGAACCTGAACAAGATCAGCTTCTCCCAGTACCTCAAGAGCGATGCCTTCAAGGCCCTGATGAACGACGCCATGGGCGAACTGTTCGACCAGGACGCCCTGCAGGCCCAGTTCTCGGAAGCCATGCAGACGGCGATGTCCACCCTCATGGAAAGCTACTCGTCCCAGATCTCCGAGACGCTGCAAACCCAGCTGGGCAGCGCGATGCAGACGGCCATGACCAAGCTGATGACCCAGATGAGCCAGAACATCCAGAGTCAGATGCAGCAGAGCTTCTCCCAGCTGGGCAGCCAGATGGAGAGCGCGCTGAAGATCGACGCCACAGCCTTCCAGAAGGCCATCCAGTTCAACATGAGCGAGGACGACCTGACCGACCTGATGAAGTCGGCCATGCTCTCCTCCACCGCCACCTACGACAGCAACCTGCAGACGCTGGGCTATGCCGACCTCGACGCCCCCAGCCAGATCAAGATCTATCCGCAGGACTTTGACCACAAGGCATCCGTCGTGGCCAAACTCGACGCCTACAACAACAATATGCGGTCCCAGGGCGCGGACGACAAGGTCATCCAATACACCGACGTCGTCGGCACCCTGATGACCTCCGTGACCGAGATCATCAACATGATCTCCAACATGCTGGTCGCCTTCGTCTCCATCTCGCTGGTGGTCTCGTCCATCATGATCGGCGTCATCACCTATATCAGTGTGCTGGAACGCCGCAAGGAGATCGGCATCCTGCGTGCCATCGGCGCGTCCAAGCGGAACATCTCCGAGGTGTTCAACGCCGAGACCTTCATCATCGGTCTGTGCTCCGGCGTGATGGGCGTCGTGCTGAGCGAGATCCTGCTCATCCCCGGCAATATGCTCATCCAGAAGATCTCCAACGGCACCAACGTGGTCGCCCGCCTGCCGCTGAACGCAGCCCTTGTGCTGATTGTTCTGGCCACCGTGCTGACCATCCTCGGCGGCTTCATCCCCGCCAAGGGCGCTTCCCGTTCCGACCCCGTCAAGGCCCTGCGGTCGGAATAAGTCACATCACAACGAAAAAATCCTTCCGGCAATTGCCGGAAGGATTTTTTGTTGTTTTGTGATTACCACTCGGTGTCGTCGGCCCCATCCGCACCCACGGTGGTGGCGACTTTGGCGCGGCGGAACATGCTCTCCACCACAGCGCAGTACTTATCGGCCAGGCAGACGATGATGGCTTCGCGGCAGGTGGGCACATGCCGGAAGGTCAGCGGCCACATGTGGCTCTGGATGATGTCCTGCTCCTTCTTCGTGATGTGGAAGTAGTGCTCCGCATTCACGCAGGCCGAACCGGGGTGCGAAAAGCCGTGCATCTCAAACAGGCGGCGGATGCCATGGAAGCTGCTCGTCTTGTGCCAGTCGTACAGGTAGAAATCGTGCAGAAAGCCGCCCACCGCCAGCGCGGTCTCGTCGGCACCCAGATGGAAGCGGCGGTTGAGCCAGAAGCTGACCAGCACCACATTTTTGCAGTGCTGATAGGTGGTCACGTCGCCATGCTGGATGAACTCCCGCATCTTCTGCACTTTGGGATGGTGGTCGTACTGTTCCAGGATGGTGTAAAGCTGCTCACGTTCAGTCTGAGAAAGCTGCATCGCTTGGGGTCCCTTTCCTCTTAAAAATCAACATCAGGAGCGGAGCTGGACGGGGTTGGAATTGCCGAAGTTCTCGGCGCTGCTGGGGTTCTCGCGCTTCAGGCTCATATCCACCAGATACTGCCGGCTGCCGTCGCCCATGGCGTCCAGCTCCGCGAGCTTGGCCTTGGCGGACTCCACATCCGGATACCACTGGATGAGGAAGAAGTTCTCTGCCTCGACGCCGTAATAGATCCACTGGCCGTCTGCCCGGAGCAGGTCGTCCAGATGGTCCACCTCTTCGCCGTCCGGCAGACCGAGGCCTTCCTCGGCATAAAGACTCTCCGGCTCCACCTGGAGCACCTCGATCACCTGAATGGCGCTCTGAAGATATTCATCCTGCGAGATGCTCTTGTCGGAGAGCTCCCAGCCCGTCAGGAATGCCTGCATCATCAGGTTCTTGACAGAAATTTCCGGCCGCATTGCCATAAATGTTCCCTCTTCCTTCCGGGCGGTGTGCCCGGCGTTTGTTTTCGCTGACCAGTATACGCTAAAATTTGTTGCAGGTCAACTATTTTTTCATGAATTTTTTGTAGAACTGTACAAATCCAGTTTATTCCAGATGGAAGTCGAAGGTGTCGTTCAGCCATTCCACCGCCAGCTGCACCCAATGGGCGCGGTGGGCGCTGGCGGCATCCACCTCTGCGGTGGAGATGCTGGTGCCGTGGACCCCTTTCTCAAACAGATGCGCCTCACAGGGGACATGGTTCTTCCGCAGCGCTGCAAGGAGGAGCAGGGTGTTTTCCACCGGGACGGTGGCGTCCTCCATCGTGTGCCAGACGAAGATCGGCGGTGTATCCGGCGTGATCTTCTCTTCCAGCCCGAATCTCTGGTGCTCCGCCCGGTCTTCGCTGCCCGAAAGCTGCACGAAACTGCCCCGGTGGGCATACTCCCCCGCCGTGATGACCGGATAGGCCAGCAGCACGGCATCCGGCTGCCGGCTGCGGTCTGCCGCCTCGCCGGGGCAGTCGAGCACCGCACCGGACAGCGCCAGGTGCCCGCCCGCCGAAAAGCCGCAAACGGCGATCCGGTCCGGCAGGATACCCCAACGTTCTGCGTTCTGCCGCAGCAGCCCGATGGCCGCGCGGAGCTGGCGCAGCGGCTGGTGATCCCGTGCCCCCTCGCCCACACTGTAGGTCAGCACGGCGGCGTGATACCCCGCTGCTGCAAACTGCAGCGCCACCGGGTCGGCCTCGCGGGCACTGACGTGTTCGTACCCGCCGCCGGGCACCACCAGCACCAGCGGACGGCGCAGCGCGTTCGGCATGGCCGGGTCCGGGCTGCGCAGATAAAGTTCCAGCTTCCCTCCACCGGGAAGCGCACACATTTCAAACTGCATCGAAGTCATCCTTTCCGACTTTGTCGGGACTATTATAATGGGTTTGGAGCTGGAATGCAAAGGGAACCGCAAACATTTCTGAACTTTTTATGAAACCCCTTGATTTTTGATGTGAAGCGGTGTATATTAGCACTCGAAAGTTATGAGTGCTAAGCCGTCATCCCGAACTCCGGCTCTCTGGCACCGAATCTGAACAAAAGAGGTTTTGTATTATGGCGAAGAAAGAATTTCAGGCGGAAAGCAAAAAGCTGATGGACATGATGATCAACTCCATCTACACCAACAAGGAGATTTTCCTGCGTGAGCTGATCTCCAACGCTTCGGACGCCATCGACAAGCTGTATTATAAGAGCCTGACCGACACCTCCGTCGGCATGAACAAAGGCGATTTCCGCATCCTGCTCACCCGCGACAAGGACAGCCGCACCCTGACCGTCTCCGATAACGGCATCGGCATGACCAGGGAAGAGCTGGAGTCCAACCTCGGCACCATCGCCCACTCCGGCTCGCTCGACTTCAAGAAAGAAAACAAGGACGAGAACATCGACATCATCGGCCAGTTCGGCGTCGGTTTCTACTCGGCCTTCATGGTAGCCGACAAGGTCACTGTCATCTCCAAAGCTTACGGCGCAGACCAGGCCTGGCAGTGGGAATCCAGCGGTGCGGACGGCTACGAGATGAACCCGGCCGAAAAGGACACCGCGGGCACCGACATCATCCTGCACATCAAGCCCAGCACCGACACTGACAACTACGAGAACTTTCTCGATGAATATGGCATCGCGGCCATCGTCAAGAAGTACAGCGACTATGTGCGCTATCCCATCCAGATGGAGCGCGAGAAGAGCCGCCAGAAGCCCGAACCGGACCCCAAGCCCGATGACTACAAGCCGGAGTGGGAGACCTACACCGAGCTGGAGACCCTGAACAGCATGGTGCCCATCTGGAAGAAGCAGAAGAGCGAAGTCTCCGACGAAGAGTACGCCGCCTTCTACAAAGATAAGTTCAACGACTATACCGACCCCGCCCGCGTCATCGTCAGCCGCACCGAGGGCACCGCGAACTACAACGCCCTGCTCTTCGTGCCCAGCCACCGCCCCTATGACTTCTACACCAAGGACTACGAAAAGGGTCTGGCTCTGTACGCATCCGGCGTCCTCATCATGGAGAAGTGCGCCGACCTGCTGCCCGACTACTTCAGCTTCGTCAAGGGCATCGTGGACAGCCAGGACCTGAGCCTGAACATCAGCCGTGAGATGCTGCAAAAGGACAACCAGCTCAAGCTGATCCACAATGCACTGGAAAAGAAGATCAAGAACGAGCTCCACGCCATGCTGACCAACGACCGCGAGAAGTATGAGGCCTTCTGGAAGGAGTTCGGCCGCCAGATCAAGTTCGGCGCCTACTCCGATTACGGGATGCACGGCGAGCTGCTGCGCGACCTGCTGCTGTTCTGGTCTGCCAAGGAGCAGAAGATGGTCACCTTGCAGGAGTATGTGGACAAGATGCCCGCTGAGCAGAAGTTCATCTACTTTGCAGCCGGTGACTCCACCGACCGTCTGGCCAAGCTCCCTGCCGCTGAGCTGGTGCTGGATAAGGGCTACGACGTGCTGCTGCTGACCGAGGATGTGGATGAGTTCTGCCTGCAGATCCTGCGCACCTATCCCCGCAAGGATGCCGAGGGCAAGGACGGCACCGTGGAGTTCAAGAACGTCAACAGCGGTGATCTGGGCCTTGAGACCGAGGAAGAGAAGAAGGCCGCCGAGGACGCTACCGCTGAGAACAAGAACCTGTTCGATGCCATGAAGGACGCACTGGACGGCAAGGTGAAAGAGGTCAAGGTCTCTACCCGCCTGAAGGATCACCCTGTGTGCCTGAGTGCTGACGGCCCGCTGTCCATTGAGATGGAAAAAGTGCTGTCCAAGCAGCCCGGCAGCGAAGGCGTAAAGAGCGATAAGGTTCTGGAACTGAATGTCAACCACCCCGTGTTTGCCGTGCTCAAGGCCGCACAGGAGGCCGGTGACACCGACAAGCTCAAGAAGTACAGTGCTCTGCTGTACGCACAGGCTCAGCTGATCGAAGGCCTGCCGGTGGATGATCCCGCCGCCTACGCCGAGGCCGTCTGCAGCCTGATGAAGTAACTTTTTCCGGTAGGCAGCAGACTTACTCCCCTGCCGCTTCCACGCACATCAATATTTCCCCCTTAACAAAAAGGCCGTGCTCCGCTATAATAGAGTGGAACGCGGTCTTTTTCTGTTCTTTTGCCGGACAGTCAGGATAAATTGAGAGGTTTTTGCTCATGCAGCCCAAAAAACATTATTTTGCCCACATCCCCACCATTGCCATCTTTATTGTGTTTGCCATGTCGGCACCGCTGGGCGTGCTGCTGTTCATCTTAAAAAGCATCGATAGAAACGCCGAAAAAGAGGAAAAGGCCGCTGCGCAGGCGCAGGCAGACTATCGTTCCGACCTCGGCCCCGCATCTGCGCAGACGGCCCCCCGGCAGGAGCAGGATCCCGAGGCCGCCTGCGGCACTGACCGCCCCACCGCAGAACAGAAGAGCGCTCAAAACTGGCACAAGACCATTGCCGTGATCTGCACCATTCTGGGTGCTGTCTTCCTGTTTACCGGTGCGGAGGAACTGATCGACTGCCTGTTCGACTTTCCGGACTTCGACGATCTGCTCCCTGCATTGGCCACGACCATTGGCGGAGCCGGCGCACTGTGGACCGGCCTGCGGATGGACCGCACCCGCAAGCTGGAACGCCTGTTGGACAAGATCGCAGGCGACCGCGACAATATTCCGCTGGACGAGCTGTTTGCTGCCGCGGGCATCGATGCCGCAAAGGGCCGCACCGTGGTGGAAAGTGCTATTTCCCACGGTTACTTCGGTGCAGATGCTTACATTGATAACCGCACCAATACTCTGGTGGTGCGCGGCGCGGCTCCCCAGCCGCCCCGGAAGCCGAAGCCTGCGCCCGCCCCAGAACCTGCACCAGCGGACCAATATACCGCAATTCTGCAACAGCTGCGGCAGGTCAACGATGCCATCCCGGACCCCGTGATGACCACCAAGATCAGCCGTCTGGAAGCGGTCAGTGCCCGCATCTTTGAGCTGGCAAAGCAGGACCCCGGCAAAAAGGCTCAGCTGCAGAAATTCATGGACTACTATCTGCCCACCGCCCTCAAGCTGCTGAACACCTACGCCAACCTTCCTGCGCAGGATGTGCAGGGGGAAAACATCGCCGATGTCAAAAAGAACATCGAGCGCAGCATGGACCTGCTGGTGACCGCCTTTGAAAATCAGCTGGACAAGCTGTTCCAGTCCGACGCACTGGACGTTTCGGCAGATGTGGCCGCACTGGAAGGGATGCTGAACATGGACGGCCTGACCGGAAACGAGTTTACAAAATAATATTTGGGGAAACAGGGAAAAGGCCCATGAGCTTTTTCCCTGTTTTTTCAAAGCGCAAATCTCCATGTTGTGCAGCTCTTGTCCGTCCCGCGCAAAGCCGTGGATTTGCAGGCATTTTTGCCAATGGTTTTTCCGTTTTATATCTAATTTTATTTCAACCGTCAAATTCCACTCTGTGCGCCAATTTCAGTCTTTTTGCAACTTTTCATCCAGATGCAACAATAACACATGGTTTTTTCTGTCCGGATTTTATATGATAAAGACAGAAGTGTGCAGGGCATCCTGTATGCGGCCCTGCACTGCAGTTCCAACCCGCTCAAAAGGAGGATTATCCTATGATGAAATCTGTTTCCGCATGGAAGCAGGAGCTTTCCAGCGGCGCACACGCTGCCCGTCTGGCATCGCTGTACTGCTGTGCACCCGAAGAGACCGCCCCGCAGGCTGCCCGCTACGAAGCAGCCCTGAACGGTCTGGAGACCACCTTTGGCTCCCACGCCGAAGCCGGCCTTTACAGCGCACCCGGCCGCAGCGAAATCGGAGGAAATCATACGGACCATCAGCATGGCGAGGTTCTGGCTGCTTCCATCAATAACGATGCCATTGCTGTCGTGTCCCCTCTGGATGAACCCGTTGTAAAGGTTATCTCCGACAGCTACGAACTGATCACCATAGATCTTGGCAACCTTTCCCTGCAGGAATCCGAAAAGGGATCCACACGCGCTCTGATCAAAGGGGTTCTTGTCTCCGCACAGGAAAGAGGATACCGGATTGGCGGTTTTCAGACTTACATTACCAGTGACGTTCTGATCGGCGCAGGTCTTTCTTCCTCTGCCGCCTTTGAAACAATTATCGGTACGATCCTGTCCGGCCTCTACAACGAGATGAAGATTTCTCCGATCGAGATTGCTATGATGGGACAATATGCAGAGAATGTCTATTTCGGCAAACCCTGTGGTCTGATGGACCAGATGGCCTGCTCCGTGGGAAGTCTTGTCCATATTGATTTTGCTGATCCGGCGAAGCCCGTCGTGGAAAAGGTGACATTTGATATGGCGAAGCACGGTTACAGCCTGTGCATTACCGATACCAAAGGTTCCCACGCAGATCTTACCCCGGATTATGCGGCAATTCCTGCCGAAATGAAATCAGTGGCTGCGTATTTGGGTAAAGAAGTGCTCCGGGATGTCCCTGCAAATGAATTCTTCCGAAAGCTTCCGGAAGTGCGCAAAGCCACCTCCGACCGAAGTGTCCTTCGCGCCATTCATTTCTTCTGCGAGAATGAACGTGTCCGTCAGGAAGTCGCTGCATTAAACCGGGAAGATATCTCTGCATTCCTTCAGACCGTTGCCGCATCCGGAGATTCTTCCTTCAAATATCTGCAAAACATTTACTCCGGTCAGGATGTCCAGACACAGAATATATCTCTGGCACTCGCCGTCAGCGAGACAGTTCTCGAAAACCGCGGCGTCTGCCGTGTCCATGGCGGCGGTTTTGCCGGAACCATTCAGGCATTTGTTCAAAAGGATGCTGTCACAGAATATAAACAGGCAATGGATGACCTGTTTGGCAAAGATGCCTGCAGCGTTTTGATGATCCGCAAATACGGCGGAATAAAGGTGTTGTAATCTTAAAGACTTCTCTTTTATATAATCTGCATTTTCCCCATGCATTATCACATCCATCGCAGCACCAAACTATATTTTACGAATATTTATAGTATTATGTTGCGATGGATAATAATCATTTATTGCGATTGCATTTTTCTTATTTTCCCCCATTTTTCAGGGCTTTTTCTGTCTATGTGAAATTTCTACTACAATTTTGCTCTATTTTTACTGGTAATTATGACCAATAATTTTCTTGAATCCCATCATGAGTTTGTGTTCAATACAGTAGTATGCTATAGCAAACAATCGCAAAAAAAGAGAACAAAAATATTACAATGAAAAAATAAAAGAGGAGGGAAAGATTTGAGAAATAAAAATCTTAAAGGTCTTTTGGC
>ERZ835980.4249-NODE-4249-length-10080-cov-7.509127_pt1 | contig 10080 bp, 8 predicted proteins | sample MGYA00519943_ERZ835980 | MGnify/ENA primary metagenome ERZ835980 (study PRJEB31850, sample SAMEA3708791) | human gut metagenome | biome: human gut; feature: human-associated habitat; material: faeces | place: China | collected 2014 ... | reverse complement strand
TGACTTTACTGCTTCCAACTTCCAGCCGCGGAAGGCAGCCGGGAGGCCTGCAAACCATCTGTTGATCCGACGTCCCCTATAACCAATGTCAGGATAAAAAAGACCGCTGCCCATCGCTGAGGGGGGACGCGGAGCCGCGTCCGCTTATCTTTTTATAGTGTAGCAGTTCCGGCCGTCGGATAAAGGCGGAACCGGGGGAAGAGGCGTGACCAATTTTTCTCAGTTGCCGTCGTCCTCGTCGTCCATGAGCTGCTCCATGAACAGGTCGTAGACCTTGTCCAGCTCCTCGTCGCTGTCCAGCGTGCTCAGCAGCTCCTCGCCGTTTTCGGTGATGGACTTGAGGATCACCAGACCGAAATCCTCCGCCTTCGCCTCATCGGCCTCATCCTCCACCGTGGGGAAGAACGCCATATACGTCTGGCCGTCCACCTCGATGGCGTCCACATACTCCAGCTCGATCTCGTTGCCGTCCTCGTCGGTCAGCGTGATGAAGTTGGGGCCAAAATCCTCACTCATGGGAAAACCTCCTTCGTCATGGTAGCATCACTATAACGGTTTCCGCGGAAAAAAGCAAGCGCCTTTGATGCGATATTTCCGGCTGTACGGGACTGAAAAGAGACGGAAACGGATAAAATGAGTGGATTCGCACCGGGAAAGAGATGATTTTTTCGGAAATAGCAGTTTTTGAGGAGTTGACAGGCATGGTAAAATAATCCTTATAGTGGGTTTTTATAGGATTTTCCCGCGAAAGTCCTGACCACGCCAAGTAACAGAGAAAGGAAGGTGCCCTGTGATGGAAAGACGCAGACACAGACAGGCGCCGGAGCATTCCGACCGGACGCAGCAGAGCGCCAGACACATAGACAATGACCGGCAGGAGCGGACGCCCCGGCGCCGCCGCAGCGGCTGGCAGAAGGCGGGACGCATCATCGGCACGCTGCTGCTGGTGTTCGTGCTGACCGGCGCCATCTTCGCAGGTATTTTCTCCGCATACGTCAACAGCAGCATGCGGGGGAAGGTAGAGGTCTATCTGGACGAATTCGAGACGAAGGTCTCCACGGAGCTGTACTATCAGGAGCCGGAGAGCGGCGAATGGGTCATGTACCAGACGCTGTTCATGGACGCGGAGAACCGCATCTGGGCCAATCTGGACCAGATCCCCAAGAACCTGCAGAACGCAGTGGTGGCCATCGAGGACAAGCGGTTCTACACCCACAAGGGCGTGGACTGGCACGGCACCGCCCGCGCCATCCTCAGCACCCTGTTCGGCGGCAGTGTGCAGGGCGGCTCCACCATCACCCAGCAGCTGGTGAAGAACGTCACCGGCGACAACCAGAGCACCGTCAAGCGCAAGGTGACGGAGATCTACCGGGCGCTGGATCTGGAGAAGCGCTACGAAAAGGACGAGATCCTGGAGGCATATCTCAATGAGGTGTACTTCGGGCACAGCTGCTACGGCGTGGTGACGGCGGCTATGACGTATTTCGACAAGGACGTGTCGGAGCTGTCGCTGGCGGAATGCGCCAGTCTGGTGGCCATCACCAACAACCCCTCGCTGTACGACCCCATAGAGGCCAGCTGGAGCCGGGAGAACAACCGGGAGCGCCAGCTGCTGGTGCTGGGCGCCATGCTGGATCAGGAGAAGATCAGCCAGGAGGAGTACGACGCGGCCAAGGCCGAGGACATCGTGTTCGCCAACGGCTACACCATTTCGGGCAAGTATGTGGGCAGCGATCCCAGCAAGGGGAATGACGCCAACACGGGGAGCACCGGCGATACCGGAGACGGCAGCACCGGCGATACCGGCGAGCAGCTGCCCTCCGACGAGGCGGAGAACAAGCCCCGCAAGTCCAGCCAGTCCTATTTCACCGACGCGGTCATTGACGATGTGGCCGCGGCGCTGGTGGAGAAGTACGGCCTGACCGACATCACCGATCCCCAGACCGGCGAGGTGACCACCGCCTTCGAGCAGGGCGTCAACATGGTGTACGGCAAGGGCTATAAGATCTACACCACACAGAATCCCAACTATCAGGCCATCGCCGAGGAGGTCTGCTCCGACACGGCCAACCTGCCGTATACCACCAGCTATACCAACGGCTACGGTGAGCAGGAGACGGAGCAGCTGCAGGTGGGCATGACCATCGTGGATCCCTACACCGGCTATGTGGTGGCCATGGTGGGCGGCGCCGGCGTCAAGGAAGGCGCCCGCGTCTGGAACTGGGCCACCAGCGCACGGCAGTGCGGTTCGGCCATCAAGCCCATCTCCGTATACGCGCCGGCGCTGGACGACGGCACCATCAACGGCGCCACCGCCATCGACGACTATCCGGTGATGGTGCTGAACGACATGGCCTATCCCAAGAACGCCAACGGGCGCTACATGGGTCTGACGCCGCTGCACACGGCCATCGCGCGGTCCACCAATACCTGCGCTGTACGGGTGGTGCAGGAGTACGGCACCGGCAGGGCCTACGACTTCATGACCAACCGGCTGGGCTTTACCACCCTGACGTTCCAGGATTCCCAGCAGGTGGGCAATATGGGTCTGGGCGGTCTTGACCGGGGCGTCACCACCGAGGAGATGGCGGCGGCCTTCGGCGCCTTTGCCAACGAGGGCGTGTACACCGCGCCCCGCACCTTCATCCGGGTGGAGGATCCCGACGGCAACGTGATCATCGAGAACGAGGCCAAGTCCTCCGTGGCCATGAAGGACACCACCGCGGCGCTGATGAACAGCCTCCTGCAGGAGGTGGTCAACGCCGGTACCGGCTACGAGGGTCGGATCAGCGGGATGCATGTGGCCGGTAAGACCGGTACCACCAACAACGATCAGGACCGGTATTTCGTGGGCTATACCCCGTATTACAGCTGCGCCGTGTGGGTGGGCTATGCCCACAACCAGCGGATCGTGGCCAGCGGCAACCCCGCCGCCTCCATGTGGCAGAAGGTGATGAGCCGCGTTCACCAGGGACTGGCGGACAAGGACTTCTTCAGCTGCTCCGGTCTGACCTACGTGAAGGTCTGCGCCGACAGCGGTTTGCTGGCGACGGACAGCTGCGCCGAGGACTGCCGCGGCAGCCGGGTGTATACGGCGCTGGTGGCGGCGGACAACGCGCCGTCGGCCTACTGCACCATGCACACCAGCCCCATCTACACCGTGAGCTTTGAGGACGAGGACGGCAATATCACCACGGCCAGCGGCTCCAAGCTGGACTATGAGCGCCAGCGGCTGGAGGGCTTTGAGAACATCGAGGCCGAGGACGACTTCATGCTGGTCAACGGCTGGAGCGGCTTCTTTGACAGCGGTTGGGACGATCTGTTCGGCGGTGGGGATACCACCGGCGGAGACACCACGGGCGGCAATACCACCACCGACAGCACCGACAGCGAGGACATCCGCACCAGCTGGTGGGATTGACCGGCGCGGCAGACAGAAAATGCAATAAAAAGACCTCCCCGGCCACAGGCCGGGGAGGTCTTTTTATGCGTATGTTACTTGGCGGCATTGCGGGCGGCCTCGCGGCCGGCGCGGAACGCCTGCAGGTTCAGCTCCCTGACCTTGGCGGGCACCGTCTCGGCCACGATCTGCTCCCAGTCGATGTCGGGGCAGCCCAGGGAGTCGCACATGGCGCCGAACAGCACCACGTTCATGCACTTGGGGTTGCCCAGCTGGATGGCGATGTCGCTGGCGGGCACGGCGATGGTCTTGAAATTGCGGGCCATGGCCTCGATGCAGCCCTCGGGATACGCCTCGGCACCGGAGGCGATGGTGGTGGACTTGATGGCGTAGTCATTGATGACGGCCACGCCGTCGGGGTTCAGAAACTCCGCGTAGCGGACGGCTTCCATCTTCTCCAGCGCCACCATGATGTCGGCCTCGCCCTTGCCGAACACGGGGCCGTAGACCTTTTTGCCCCAGCGGACCTGGGTGGATACGCTGCCGCCGCGCTGGGCCATGCCGTGGACCTCGCTCTGCTTGACATCATAACCGGCCTTCATAAAACCGTTGGACATGATCTTGGAGATCAGGATGGCACCCTGACCGCCCACACCTACCAACAGGCAGCTCTTCACGTCGTTCATGTTACTTCTCCTCCTTTTCAATGGCATCAAACGGGCAGGCCTGGGCGCAGACGGTGCAGCCCACGCACTGGGTGCGGTCGATGAACGCCTTGCCGTCCTCCATGGAGATGGCGGGGCAGCCCACCTTCAGGCAGCTCTTGCAGCTCTTGCACTTGTCGGTGTTCACCACGCACATGCCGGTGTCGTGCTTCACGCGCTTGATCAGCAGGCAGGGACGGCGGGTGACGATGGCGGGGTGCTTGCCCTCGTTGAGGGCGGCAACGGCCGCGTCCACGGTCTTCTTCATGGCCGTCAGATCCTGGGGATCCACGGTGAAGATGGGGGCGAAGCCATAGGCCTCGAACACCTTCTCCACGCTGATCATGGGGGCTTCCTCGCCCATCAGGGTGAAGCCGGAGCCGGGGTTGTCCTGGTGGCCGGTCATGCCGGTGATGCGGTTATCCAGCACGCAGGGGATCATGCGGCCGTTGTTGTAGATGATCTCGGCGGCGCCGGTCATGCCGCTGTGGAAGAACGTGGAGTCGCCCATGACGCCGAACACTACCTTGTCGGTGACGCCCTCGCGCTGGAAGGACTTGGCCATGCCCATGCCGGCGGAGAAGCCGCCGCCCATGCAGATGCACACGTCCATGCAGTTCAGGGGAGGCGCGAAGCCCAGGGTGTAGCAGCCGATATCGCCGGTGACCACATAGTTCTTGTTCTTGGACAGGGTGTAGAAGAAGCCGCGGTGGGGGCAGCCGGGGCACAGAGCGGGAGGACGCCGGGCCACCTGCACGTCGGTGATGGTCTTGTAGTTGGGCTTGATGCCCAGCACGCGCTCACGCACCAGCTCGGTGTTCAGCTCGTACAGCTTGCCGGTAAGCTCCTTGCCGATGCAGTCGATGCCGGCGGCCTTGATCTCGTCCTCCATGAACGGATCCAGCTCCTCGATGACGTACAGCTTCTCCACCTTCTTGGCGAAGTCGCGGATCAGATCCATGGGCAGGGGGTAGGTCAGGCCCAGCTTCAGGAAGGACGTGCCCTCGGGGAACACCTCCTTGGCGTACTGGTAGCTGATGGAGGCGGTGATGACGCCCACCTTGCCGTCGCCCAGCTCCAGCTTGTTCAGACCGTTCTCCAGCGCGCGGGTGCAGCCGTACTCCGCCAGCTTCACCAGACGCTCTTCCACGATGGGGTGGTTCAGGTAGGCGTTGGCAGGGGCGCAGACGTACTTGCGGGTGTTGCGGGCGTAGGCGGGGGCGGTGTGCTCCACGCGCTCGCCGAACTCCACCAGGCCCTTGCTGTGACAGACGCGGGTGGTGGTGCGGTACAGCACGGGGGTATCGAACTCCTCGGAGATCTCGCAGGCCAGCCGGACGAAGTCCTTGCACTCCTGGGCGTCGCTGGGCTCCACCATGGCGATCTTGGCGGCCCGGGCATAGTGGCGGTTGTCCTGCTCGTTCTGAGAGGAGTGGCAGGAGGGGTCGTCGGCGGTGACGACGACGTAAGCGCCGTTGACGCCCATGTAGCCGGCGGTGAACAGGGGGTCGGCGGCCACGTTCAGGCCTACCATCTTCATGGTGCAGAACGCGCGGGAGCCGGCCACGGACGCGCCGTAGGCCACCTCGGTGGCGACCTTCTCGTTGGGCGCCCACTCGCAGTAGACGTCCTTGCCGTACTGGGGCAGGTTTTCCAGAATTTCCGTGCTGGGCGTTCCGGGGTAAGCGGAACAGACCTTGATACCGGCTTCGTAGACGCCGCGGGCGGTGGCCTCGTTACCGGACATCAGATGTTTCATAGCTTTTTCCACCTTTCTTCTTTCTTATTGCCTTACATATTCCCATTGCATGAAAAACGATTTAATACTGGCCGGCTTCCTGCTGCCCGTGGAGCACCCGCAGGGCACCCTCGGCCAGGGAGCGCATCTCCTCCTCGCCGGGCAGGCGGATCACCTTGGCGATCTTGCCCACATAGGCGGTGATGTCCTCGCAGAAGAAGTCCTCGTAGGCCATGCCGCCGGTGTAGACGATGGCGTCCACGTCGAAGTGCAGCACGGCGGCCATGGAGCCGATGTCCTTGGCCAGCTGGTAGACCAGGGCCTGATAGGCCTCCACGGCCTTGGGGTCGCCCTCCACCACCTTGGCGCAGACCACCCGGAAATCGGTGGTGCCCAGGTAGGACAGCATGCCGGCGCGGCGGCCGAAGGTCTTTTTCACCTCGTCCTTGGTTCTGCCGCTGAAGCAGTAGTTGATGAGCTGGTTCACCGGCAGGCCGCCGGCGCGGTCCATGCCCATGGAGCCTTCGTCCTTGACGTTGCACACGTCCACCACGCGGCCGTGCTGGTGGGCGCCCACGCTGACGCCGCCGCCCAGATGGCAGACGATGAGGTTCACGTCCTCATAGGCCTTGCCCAGCTCTTTGGCGGCCTTGCGGCCGATGGACTTGTGATTCAGGGCGTGGAACTGGCACAGGCGGCGGAACTCGGCAAAGCCGGTGTAATGGGCCACCTCGGTCATCTCATCCACGCAGACGGGATCCACGAAGAAGGCGGGGATGCCCACCATGTCGCCCAGCTTCTTGGCGAGATACGCACCCAGATTGGAGGGGTGCTCGCCGTAGGGGGCGGTCTCCACGTCGTGCATGACCTGATCATTGACGGCGTAGGTGCCGGAGGGGATGGGGCGGTACAGGCCGCCGCGGCCGCACACCGCGTCGAAGTCCGACAGCTTGTAGCCGGCGGCGGTGATGGCGTCCAGAATAGCGGTCTTGCGGTAGTCCGCCTGGTCGATGACGCGGTCGAACTGGTTCAGCTCCTCGGCGGAGTGGTCGATGCCCAGCTTGTACAGCTGCTGCTCCTCCTCGAACACCGCGATCTTCGTGCTGGTGGCGCCGGGATTGATGACTAAGATCTTCATCGGTTCTCTCCTCTTCTCTTATTTCTTCTCGGGGAAAGTGTGAAAAATTTCACCGAATCATTTAATGAGCTATTCACATTATGGCACCCGCTGCCACCGATGTCAACGGGGTTTTGGGCATTTCCGAAAAGTTGGCACATCGCACAAAAAAAGACTGCAAACACTGGGCAAAACAGCATTTGCAGTCCTTAGCGGATTCAGTTTTCCGGCTGACGCCAGCCGTCCAGCAGGGCGGCGGCCATCCGGCGGCCGCGGTACACCAGATCGAAGCCCTGCTCGTAGATGCGCCACTCGAACAGCATGCCCCGGTGGAGGGCCACCAGGTCAGCCACCAGCTCCTCCGGGTCGCGCAGGGGGGAGACGCTGCCCTCCCGCTGGCAGGCGGCGGTCAGCTCCCGCAGGACGCGGAAGTAGACGCGGGAGGCGTTGTCCCGCAGGATGGCCTGCTCCGGGTATTTCAGGCCGTGGATGAAGCTGCGGTACAGGGAGGGGTCCTTGCAGCTGATGTCCAGCGCGCGGCCCACGAAGTCCAGCAGCTTGCTGCGGGCGGAAACGGTGTTATCGGACAGATACTCCCACTCCAGCACCTCGTACTGGGCGTCCACGCTGCTGGTGACGTGTATGATCAGCTCGTCCTTACTCTTAAAGTAATGGTAGATGTTACCCACGGAACAGCCGGCGGCCTGCGCGATCTGCTCCACAGACACGTTTTCAAAGCCGTCGCGGTCGAAGAGATCCAGGGCTACGCTCTGGATGCGGGAGCGCATCTCCAGGGCCTGCCGTTTGCGGGCGGTCAGCTGTTTTTCCATAGTAACTCCTTTGGAGGTCGATTTTTTTCTATCATAGCAAGTTTTCGGCGGCAGGTCAAGGCGGGAGAGAGGGCTATGCTCGTTAAAGAAAAAACTATCGAAAAAGGGGTTGACAATTTGGGGAAGGGACGCTATAATTTCACTTGTTCGTGACGCGCGAGTGGTGGAATTGGCAGACTCGCTAGATTCAGGTTCTAGTGTGCATTACGCACGTGCGGGTTCAAGTCCCGCCTCGCGCACCAAGTTAACAAACAGGTTTAGATGCCATGCGGTGAAAACCGCATGGCATCAAGCCTTTCCGGGGTTTCCCATACCCCGATTTTAACGGTTTCAAGCATGGATGTCAGAGCCGCCTGAGAGGCGTTCAACGTGATTTGAACCCCCTCTTTTTCTGCTTTCTGGCGAAATAATCGGATGCAGCCCCTTTTGTACGAGGATTTTCCTCACAAAAGGGGGCTTTTTTCATAAAAAAGTTTCACAAAGTTTGGAGCGTCGGCTTGTTGGTTTCGTAGAACCATCGAACCGGCGCTCTTTTTGCATTTCAGGACAGATCAAGGGCGGCAGCCCAGAGAGGAGCAGTATATGCGAAAACCAACAAGGCCGCTGGCGCGGCGGATCGATGAACGGCAGCCAGCGCCCTATCAGCAGAGGTCACCGGAATCGGTGTTTTGCACCGAAAACGAGCGATGCCGTGGATGCGCGTATCCCGCCCACGGCATCATCTGCTGGCACCGGGGTGGAGGCTGTCTGCGCACAGATATGGAAGAAATCGAAAGGAGAGGCAAATGATGATGCAAGCGGTTCTCGGTAATCCCAACCACCCGGAATACGGCGTGGCGACCATCCCGTTCCCCATCCCCCGTGACCAGTACGCACACTGCATGGAGCTGCTGGAGGCGTTGGAGATCGGCGATGCGATCAAGGCGGACTGCAAGGTGGAGGCGGTTGATAGCTTTTTCCCTGTCCTCAAGCGCACGGAGATGCTCACGGTCAATGTGGAGGAGCTGAACTACCTCGCCAAGAGACTGGACAGCTTCGACACCGGCGAGGCCGCGCAGTTTCAGGCGATGGCTCACAAGCTGGAGCTGTTCGAGCTGAAGGATCTCATCAACCTGACCTTCTGCTGCCAGCAGGCCACGGTCATCACCGACTTTTCCGACCTCGCCGCCATCGGCCGCGACCACTATATGAACCTGCACGGCGGCAGTGCAAGTGTGGATGAGCTGAACGCGCTGGACGGCAAGGAAACGACACGGCAGCTCATCGAAAGCGGCAGCGGCACGGTGACGCCCTACGGTGTGGTCTATGACAGCGGCATGAAGTTAGAGCAGATCTATGATGGCCGGCGCTTCCCCTGCTATTACTATGAGCCGAATGCCATCACCGTTGCGGTGACCTCCAAAGCCGAGCCGGAGGATACGGAGCACATCACATGGCTGTACCTCCCCATGGTGCAGGAGGAGATCGACCGCGCCCTCCTTCGTGGGGGCATCACAGACTCCGCCGATGTCCGCCTGCGGCTGGAGGACAGCCAACTCCCCAACGAGGTGGATGTTCTTCTGGATATGGAGTACGAAACTCTCTCCGACCTCAACGAACTGGCAGAGGCGACGGATGGGCTGTCAAAAGCGGATATGGAATAGCTGGGCGCTGGGGTCATGCTGGCAGAGCCAAAGTCCGCGGCCCAGATCAATAACCTTGCGGAACACCTCGACCTCTTTGACTTCGCCCCTGGCGCGCACTCTCCCGCCGAGTACGGCAAATACATGATCCGGCAGTCCGGCCGCTTCGAGTATGACGAAAACCTCGATGCTTTTTATGACTATGAAAAGTACGGCACGGAGCACATGAACGCGGAAGACGGGATGTTCACCGACCGAGGTTACATCGCCTATAAGGGCTATTACAGCATGGAGGAAGTGATGAACGGAAGCCAGAGCAGCCGCATGGAGATGGGAGGGATGATGTGATTATTCAAGCAGAACTCAGACGGAAACAGTCCGAGTACGAGGGGGAGTCCTGTGCCGTGGATAAGGTCATAGAGCTGCCAAGCCAGCGGTTCCGGCAGTTCAGCCGCGCGCTGCTGGCTGACTATGATTTCATCGCAGAGAATAAAAACGCCATCCGGCACGATGAGGATGCCAGGCACTGTCTGCTCATCCTCGACGCGGAGGGAAAGGACGGTTTCCTTGTTGACCCACAGGGATATAACTACGCCCGGTACAGCGCCTTTGTTCCCAACGCCCGCAGCTTGCTGACGCCGGATATGGGGATCGACCGCAGCTATCTTT
>ERZ835980.4248-NODE-4248-length-10084-cov-3.220560_pt1 | contig 10084 bp, 8 predicted proteins | sample MGYA00519943_ERZ835980 | MGnify/ENA primary metagenome ERZ835980 (study PRJEB31850, sample SAMEA3708791) | human gut metagenome | biome: human gut; feature: human-associated habitat; material: faeces | place: China | collected 2014 ... | reverse complement strand
GGCGCCGGTGGCGGGGTTCTTCTGGTCATCGGTCTTGGGGGTGTCCTGGGTAGGGCTGATGATGACGATGGTGGTGGGGCCTTCCTCCTGGACATGGGTGATGGTGCCCTTGTCATCAACAGTCACCTTGCCGGTAATGGTCTCTGGAGTGCCTTTAATTCCAGTATTCACAGTTGTTGTGGTGCCATTGGGGGTGATGGTGGCATTTGCATTCTTTACGCGAATGTCGCCAAGGGTATTTTTGGTGAGGGTATCGGTGATAGTATTATTGGTGATGGTTACATCAGCGGTTCCAGTTCTGCCATTTTTGTAGATGATAGCGGCACTATCGTCCTTCAGCCAATTCGTGTTGCCTGCCATTTCTTCGGTGCAGCCACAATTGGTAAAGGTGCAGTTTTCAATAGTGTCGGTGCGGGTTTGTTCGCCCTTATAACTGACCTTGATACCGGCAGCACAATCAACAAAGGTCGTACCAGTTACCGTCATTGTTCCGTTTGCACTATTGGAGATACCACTGCTATTCTTTTCGATATGACAATCTTTTACTACTAAGTTTACGGTGCCCGGATTAACTACTCCAGTTCCGGCATCAGTGATGTAAACCATAATACCGCTACTACCTGTTGCAGATGTGCCAATGTTGGTGCAGTTGATCATATTGAAATTCTGGGTAACGCCATTGTTTGGAGTGCAGCCCCAAATCTCAATATTTTTTGCATCATATACAGTTACTGTGATATTTGCAGATTTACCAGAATCTGTCATGTTAACGGAAATCTGGCCATAGCCAAAGGTTGCGCCGTTGCCGTAGATAGTAAGATTGTTGGTCAAATCAGGGGTTCTTTGGGTATCCACCGCACGGTCACGAATCGGAACAGTTGCACCTGCTTTGCAATAGATTTCGGTCGCGCCCTCTTTAACAGCAGCCCACACATCGGCCGCATATACAATGGTTCCATCTTTCTGATAAGCAACTAAAGCGGTTTTCGTTGTGGTTTCATCGCTTGTCATTACTTCACCAAGATTATTGGTGTATTTTACTCCAGTGGTTACATTTTCAAAGTTGACCCCGCCTTCCCAACTGGGAGCAGCGGTAGCCGCCATAGCGGTGACAGGCAGCATGACGGCCAGCATGAGGAGGGCCAGCGCCAGGCTAAGGAGCTTTTTCATAAGACATTACCTCTTTCTTTTTGGGGTTTCCCCTCTTTATTTCCGGCAGGTGAATCACGCCCGCGAGTAAATGAATCATGTTTGCCCGCAAACATGAAATCCCCCATATGGGGGATGCCGGTAATGTTATTTTAGCAATTTAAGCGAATAAAGTCAAGAAAACAGTAGAAGTTTTTTCATCTTTGTAGGAGTTGCCAAAAGCGAAGAGGGAAATTTATGCAAAAAAGCAGAGGCCCGGTGAGGGACCCCTGCTGGGAAAATCATTCCTCCCGCTTTTTGCGGGTGGCACGGACGATATTGAGGGCAATGATGCCAGCCACGCAGGCGCCGAGGAACATGGGCATGATCATGGCGCTGTATTTTTCATCAGCGGTCAGCACCTCGGCCCACTTGCTGTCGATGTAAAGGGACAGCTCCGGGCCGATATAGGTGTAGTAGCCGCAGTGGGCCAGGGACTCCTCGTCGGGGTAGGCGGTGGGGTCGGATTTTGTCTCCTCATCCAGCAGCTCGTACACCTTCGTATTGGGGGTGGAATAGCCGATGGCCTCGGTATTGGCAAGGCCGACCTCCGGCTCCAGCATAAAGTTGATATACATTTCCGCCAGCTCCCGCTTCTGGCTCTCCTTGGGGATGCACAGGCAATCGGTGAAAAGATTGCTACCCTCCATGGGAATGGAGAAGGCAAGATCAGGGTTGTCCGCTATCATGGTAACGGCATCGCCGTTATAATAGGGCGCCATGGCCGCTTCCCCGCCGATCATCTTATCGAACACCTCATCGGCGACATAGGCCTGAATGACCTTTTTCTGCTCCTTCAGCAGCACCACGGCCTTATCCACCTGCTCGGTGCTTTCGGCATTAATGGGCAGCCCCAAATAGGCAAAGGTGATGCCGAAGGCGTCCTTGGAGTTATTGATCATCAAGATATTATCCATATAGGCTTCGCTCCACAGGGCGCCCCAGCTGGCCACCACCGATTCGTCCTCCACCATTTGGGTATTGTAGATGAGCCCCAGCACGCCCCAGGTATAGGGCACCGAATACTCATTGGTGGGGTCGTAGGACTGGTAAAGGTACTTTTCATCGATGTTTTTCAGGTTGGGGATATTGGACATATCCAGCTTTTGCAGCATCCCCTCGGCGATCATACGGGATATCATGTAATCGGAGGGGACAACGATATCATAGACGGCGCCGCCTGTCTTCAGCTTGGCGTACATCGATTCATTGGTATCGTAATTGGAATAGATGACCCGGATGCCGGTGACCTCCTCAAAGGCCTTGTTGACATCCAGTCCGCCATCGGCACCGTCGGAGATATACTCGCCGCAATTGTAGACACTGATGGAATAGCCCTTATCCCTGTAGCGGCCGTAGTACTCCATATCTAGAGCTGAGGTATCAATGCCGGTTTCCGCTGCCAAAGCGGTAACGGGAAGCAGAAGGACAACCATCATCAGCGCCAAAAGGAGGGAAAGGATACGCTTTTTCATGCCGCAGGTTCCTCCTTTCGCATCATCTGCTTTTCCTTGCGGGCAGAGTAATAGTTGCTGAGAAGCAGCAGCGCCAGCACCACCACAAAAATGATGGCGGTAAGGGCATTGATCTCCGGGCTGACGCGCTTGCGCACCATCGAAAAAATGGTAACGGGAAGCGTCTGTGAGGAGGCGCTGGACACAAAGTAGCTGATGACGAAATCATCGAGCGAATAGGTGAACGCCATGAGGAAGCCGGACACCATACCGGGCATGATCTCCGGGATGACGACCTTATAGAAGGCCAGCTTGGGGCTGCAGCCCAGATCCTGCGCAGCCTCGAAGGTGAAGCGATCCATCTGACGGAGCTTCGGGAGGACATTGAGGATGACATAGGGCGTGCAGAAGGTGACATGCGCGATGATGAGCGTCACGAAGCCGAGCTGCATTTCCGGCAGCTGAAGGAACGAAAGCGCGGTGCCGCCGATCCAGTTATTGAACTTCTGGATGCCATTGCCGAAGGAAACGAACAAAAGCAGCATGGAAACACCGGTAACGATCTCAGGATTGAGAATGGGCAGATAGGTGATGTTCATCACCAGTGATTTGAACCACTTACGGCGCATGGCATAGATGCCGACCGCCGCCATGGTGCCCAGCACCAGCGCGATGACAGACGCCGCCAGCGCGATGATCAAGGTATTGCGCAGCGAGGAAAGGATCAGCTCATTGTGGAACAGCTCCTTGTACCAATGGAAGGAGCAGCCGGTCCAGCTGGCGCGGGATTTGGATTCATTGAAGCTGAACGCAATGAGCACGATGATGGGCAGATACAGGAAGATGAATACCAGACGGGTATAAAGCTTGGCATACCATTTCATATGAGCATCCCTCCTCTGTCATCATTGTCCTCAAACTGGTTCATGAGGCTCATAACAAGCAGGATGAATACCATCAATACCAGCGAGATGGCGGAGCCGAGATTGGGATTGTAGGCATTGCCGAGGAACTGGGTCTCGATGAGGTCACCGACCATCATATTGGAGCCGCCGCCCAGCATACGGGAAATGATGAAGGTGGAAACAGACGGCACAAATACCATGGTGATGCCGGTGGTGATACCGGGCACCGAAAGGGGCAGCACCACACGGGTAAAGGTATTCCACGGGTTGGCGCCGAGGTCCCCGGCAGCTTCCAGCGTGTAGGGTTCGATCTTGGTCATGATGGAATAGAGCGGAATGACCATAAAGGGCAGGTAATTATACACCATGCCCAGCACCACGGCACCCTGGGTGTAGATCATCTTGAAGGGGCCGATGCCGAAGAACTCCAGGATGCTATTGATGACGCCGTTATTTTCCAGCAGGGTCATCCAGGCGTAGGTGCGCAGCAGGAAGTTGGTCCACATCGGCAGCATGACCAGCATAACCAGCGTGCGCTGATTATTGGCATTGTAGCGGCTCATGATAAAGCCGAGAGGATAGGCGATGACAAGGCAGATGGCAGTGGCCACCAGCGAAAGCCAGATGGAACGGACAAACACCGCGGTGTAATCCGAGACCTTGGCGACATTGGCGAAGGTGAACTGGCCATCACTGGTGGAAAGGCCGAACACCGCCACCAGAATGAGCGGTACGACGACAAAAATCACCGACCAAACAATATAGGGGACGGAAGAAAAGCGAAATTTCATGGCTTTATTCCTCCGTGCGCTTCATGATATGAATATCCATAGGCGCGACATCCATGCCGATGAGGGTACCGGGCTCCACATACTGGGTGGTGTGGATCTTCCATTTATATCCCATGGCATCTACCATGATCTCGTAGTGGACGCCCTTGAAGATGATGGATTCCACAATGCCGGAAATTTTGCCCTTATCGGCGGGAACGATCTTGAAGTCCTCCGGACGGACAACGACCTGTACCCGCTCCTTGGGCTCGAAGCCCTTATCGACGCAGTCGAAATAGTCATTCGCAAATTCCACGAGGAAGTCCTTATGCATGATGCCATCAATGATATTGCTTTCACCGATGAAATCGGCCACGAAGGCATTGCAGGGCTCATTGTAGATATCCTGCGGGGTACCGATCTGAAGGATGTTGCCATCCCGCATGACGACGACGCGGTCGGACATGGTGAGCGCTTCTTCCTGATCGTGGGTGACATAGATGAAGGTGATCTCCAATGCCTGCTGGATGCGCTTTAGCTCGATCTGCATTTCCTTGCGCAGCTTGAGATCCAATGCGCCGAGAGGTTCGTCCAAAAGCAGGACCTTGGGACGATTGACCAGCGCGCGGGCGATGGCCACACGCTGCTGCTGACCGCCGGAAAGCTGATTGATATGGCGTCTGTCATATCCCGAAAGGCCGACCAGCTTGAGCATTTCCTTGACGCTCTGGCGGCGTTCCTTTTCCGGCACCTTGGCGATCTTCAGGCCGAATTCGACATTTTCGTACACATTGAGGTGCGGGAACAGCGCATACCGCTGGAATACCGTATTCACCTCACGCTTGTAGGGGGGCAGGTCATTGATGCGGACACCACCAAAAAAAACATCACCCTCCTTGGGTTGGATAAATCCGCCGATGATGCGCAAGGTAGTTGTCTTGCCACAACCGGACGGCCCAAGAAAAGTAATGAATTCCTTGTCCATGATGTCAAGGTCGATCCCCTTGAGGACCGGCTCGTCATCAAAATCGACTCTGATGCCGCGCAGGCTGATCAAAGCATTTTTGTTCATTTCAACATCCTCCTTTTGCGGTAAATCTGCAGGCCCTCACACCTGCCGCAGCCGCTATTGCACCGTCCCCGCAAAAGGTTTTTAGGATACCCCGAAGATTGGGGTTCTTTCAGATGGGCATATACGAGCCGCCTTTTTATTGAATTGAATGGTCAAAATGACAGATATCAATATATCATATTTTGTCGTAATGTCAATGCTAAATTTCAAGATTTATTAGAGTTTTTCAGAAAATTTCTGCGTCTTTTGGGCAGAGCTTATGATGAACTTTGAAATGCTCCTGATTTCTCCGTTTTTCTCAAAATATCTTAAATTCATGTTTTGGGGGATTTTTCTCCCCGCAGCAGCGAAAAAAGCCAGGAAAGCTCCTCCCGCCGCAGTGCCCCGCAAAGCAGCAGCGCCGCCCCGTAGCAGGCCAGGTAGAGGACAACCAGCAACAGGAGAATAAGCGGCTGCCCGGTCCGGGACAACAGCCTACCAAAGATCAGGCGCAGCAGCCACCAGCCCCCAACTGCCGCGGCCGCCGTAAGCAGCCAGCAGAGCGGCTGGAGCCGGAACACCGTGACCCGGGTAAGCCGCGCGGCACTGAGGGCGAAATTGAGGAGCTCGGTGGCGGAGATGGAGAAAAGATAGCCGGCCACCCCATACCGGGGCAGCAGCAGCCAAACGAGCAGCAGGCCGGTGGCGGCATCGATGATATTGTACCGCATATTGGCGCGGTACTCCCCTACCCCCTTCAGCATGCCATCCACGAGGGTATCCATATACATGATAGGCACCAGCGGCGCCAAAAGGCGTATGTACTGCCCGGCGGCGGGCTCGGAATAGATGAGCTCGCCCAGGGGATGGGCGAAGAAAAAGCAGGCCCCAGCGACGGCCATCGAAAAGAAAAGCCCCAACCGGTAAAGGCGCTCCAGCATGTAGCCAAGACCCCGCAGCCGGCCCTGTACCTGGGCTTCGGTCAGCTCGGGAACGATGAGATCCGCAATGACGGCGATGAGCGCTGCCGGGAACAGCAAAATGGGCAGGGACATGCCTTGGATCACGCCATAGGCGGCCAGCGCCGCCTGAGCCCCACCGCCAAAAAGGCGAAGCCCCCGCGGGACAAGCAGGTGCTGGGCGGTACTGAGTGCCGACCGTGCGTAGCTGCTGAGGGAAAGCGGCACCGTAATACGCAAAAGAGACGGCAGCATGGAGGTGCGGCAGCGCCCCTTCCGGCGAGGGAGGGAGGCAAGCAGCAAAAGCAGCAGCGCCAGGAAGGAAAAGACCTCCGAGGCGAGCATACCGAGAGTAAGGGCGCCGCAGGCGTACTCCAGGCCGTAGCCGCCCAGCCGCAGCAGCGCCAAAACGGTGCAGCCGATGCGGATGAACTGCTCCGAAAGCTGAACGAGGGACATTTTGACCGACTGGTGCATGGCAATGAAGTAGCCGCCCATGGCACCGGACGCAGCAACAAAGGGCAGGGCGAATGCCAGCACCCGCAGGGAGAGGATAATGCGGTCATCCCCAACCCAGGCGGCCGCCGCAGGCGCCAGATAATAGAGCAGCAGTAAGGCAGCCATGCCGAAAAAAGCGGCATATCCCATGGCGCAGCCGGTGGCCCGGCGGATGGCGGCGTCATCGCCGCGACCGGTCTGCTGGGCAATGAGCCGGGTGGCGGCCAGCCGCACACCGGAGACCGCCACGGTAGTGGCAAGGGTATAGACCGACATCACCAGCTGAAAAAGCCCAATGCCCGCGGCACCGATCTTGCCGGCGACATAGACCTGGAACACCAGGGCGATGGTGCGCATCAGCAGGCTGGTAGCAGTCATGGCGGAGGTATGCAAAAGGAGCTGTTTGGCACGGCGCATATGCGGCTCTCCCCTCCCCTTTTGCGGTATCTCCTTTTATCTTATGGGTGGATGGCGGGAAATAGACGGGCGAGGCGCAGAAGGAAGGTGCGGCCGCAGGCCGTTTCGCCCCTTGGGGCGAAACACACGGGCAAAGCCTGTGGCGGCGGTGCGGAGCGCCGCCGGGCCTGCGGCCGTATCCAGTAAATGGCATAAATTCGGCCCAGGAAAAGGCGGTGGCAGCTACTTTGGCGCGCGAAGGGTGAAGCGATGGTGCAGCAACCCCAGCAGGGCCAGTGCACCTAGTGCTCCGCAAATAGGGTAAACAGTGCCGATGAGCTTCCCGAAGCCGAAAAGGCTGCACAGCCATGCGGGGATAGCCAACAGAAGGACAAATCTGAAGCGGCGGTTCGCCATGGTGGAAAAGCGAACCATGCAGTAATGGCGGAGAGCAACGGCGCAGGAAAGCGCGGTACCGAGCATGGCACAGAGCAGCAGCACCCCATAGAGGTAGTACCAGCCCCCGCCCAGCGCACCGGCAGCGGCCAGCATGGGCAGCGGCGCCTCCACCACGGTGGGAAGCGTCTCCATGGTGAGGAATATGCCCAGCGCGATGGAAATGAGAATAATGCAGCCAAGCAGTACTCCCCACCAAACTGTGCGGCGGGAGCGCAACTCTTTCCCGACGAGGGCCAAAATACCGATGGAAGAAAAAAGATTATAACTGACAAAAGAGCAGGCGGCAATAGCCCAGTGGGAAAGCAGTGGGCTGACGGATGGGACTGCAGCAATGGTAAGCTGCCAGCCGCAGCGGCGCAGGGTAAGCGCGCTGACCAGCACCGAGCAGATAACCAGCAGCGGCACCACGGTGGAAAAGACATTTACCATGCCGGAGGTGCCGGTAAGGGAAAGCAGCGAAACCAAAAGGCAGAACGCCGCACTGCACCAAAGGGCGGAGGCACCCAGTATCTGCGCGAAAAGCGCCCCCACCCCGGCCGCCATGATGACCAATATCCCGAAGAGGAAAAATAGCTGCAGTAGCCCAACGGCATCCCGCAGGAGCGGGATAGGGCGGCGAATCACAAGGGCATCGGTTTGGTCACAGCCGGTGCGCTGCACCAGCCGCAGCAGCAATACCCCAAAGAAAAAGGAGAGTGCCACCGCCAGCAGCAGGCCCGCTATCCCCTGCCAACCAAAGCAGCCAAAAAACTGCCACAGCTCCTGGCCGGAGACATAGCCCGCCCCCAGGTAACAGCCCGCAAAGGTAAATCCCAGCCGCAGTGCATTCTCTTTCCGTTTCATCAAAAAAAGGACGCCCCCTATCGAGTCATGTATGGTGTGCGTCCTTTTCTTTCGTATTCATTTTGCTTTTTGTTCTATCCGCCAAAGCGTTCCACGGTGATATAGAAACGGCCCTTCTTGGAAAGGCCTCCGATCTCCCTTAGAATAAGCCTGCCCTGCCCGCGCACCGAAAGGATATCTCTTTCGGCAAGCTGTCGGTCAGGCTTTAGGCACTCGCAGCCATTCAGGCTGACCCGCCCGGCGGCGATGAGCTCCGCGGCTCTCCCCCGGCTGAGGGAAAAACCGCTGCCAAGAACGGCATCCAGCCGCAGTGAAGCGACGGTATCCCGGATGGTCTTTCCATCGGCAGCTGGAATGCGCAGCTCCGAAAGGGGAACCTCCACCGGGTGCAGACCGGTGCGGCCGGCGCTCAGCCAGTTATCCCGCAGGAAGGGAATGCACTCCCGCAGGGCAATGACATCGCAGCCGTTTTCTCCCACTAAAAGGTCGCCCAGCACCTCCCTGCGGACACCCTGTGCCATCAAGCTGCCCAGGATGTCCCGATGGGTAAGCGCCGCGCCATGGCCCCAGCTGACCCGGATAGCTCCAAAGGGCAGCTCCTCTTCCGGGATGTTATCCGCATCCATATAGTCCGGTAGAAAGAGAAACAGGCAGCGCTCGGCATCGGGGTGCCCCCCCATTATCCTATGCGGGGGCGTGCCGCAGCAGACTACCACCTGCTGGGCAATGCCGCGCTGGTGTGTGGTAAGAAACATGGTATGGGTCAGGCGGTTCTGACGGGCACACTGTTCCAGCTTATCCGCCACCTGGGCGGCAGTCATGCGGTCTTCGCCGGAAAATGCTCGGAGAAAATCTCGGTCTTTGGACATGGGAGTCTCCTTTGGAGGGTTTGATGGGGTGGGACGGCCCGCAGGGCAAACTGCCGCAGGCGGTTTCGGCAGCACCGCTGCCGGTTTCGGCGCAGCCGAAACGCCCTGCGGGCCTTAGCCTGCGGCTTTTTGGGGGTGGGCAAAGAGAAAACTCCGCCGCCCGTCTTCGTCTTGTATCTTATCAAAAGACAGCACAAAATGCAAGAAAGGCAGTGCCCCATCACGGAGAACCGCCTTTCTTGTATGGAAACTGTACCAGAGGAAAGCAAATTTAGCTGAGGGTAGTGCCGGTGGCAAAGCTGGCCACGATGATAATAATGATGCTGATGGGAGCCAGGTACTTCACCAGGAAGCTGTATGCCTTCTTCAGACGGAAGGGCTTGCCGTCCAGCTCGATCTCGCGGATGGCGTTCTGGGGCTTCCAGGCCCAGCCAACAAAGAGGCAGGAACCCAGTGCACACACAGGGATCATCAGACGGTCGGTGAGGAACTCCATAAAGTCGCCGAAGATGGGGGTGGTAAGACCATTCTTGAAGTCGAACCAGATACCCTTGATATCAAAGGCGGCCTGAGAGCAGGTATAAATGGTACCAAGGAGGAACATCACCACGCACAGAATGATGGTAGTGGGGGTGCGTTTCCATCCAAAGCGCTCAGTAGCGAAGGCAACAACGCCCTCCACTAGGGAAATG
>ERZ835980.4242-NODE-4242-length-10091-cov-5.784376_pt1 | contig 10091 bp, 10 predicted proteins | sample MGYA00519943_ERZ835980 | MGnify/ENA primary metagenome ERZ835980 (study PRJEB31850, sample SAMEA3708791) | human gut metagenome | biome: human gut; feature: human-associated habitat; material: faeces | place: China | collected 2014 ... | reverse complement strand
TATGAAGTTCTGAAAACTTGCTCAGCGGGGAGAAAAGACTTTTTCGACACGCTGAATCGCCGGTTCATTGAACCGGCGATTTTACTATAACCCAACGCTTTTCGGTATGCGTGGCGCTTTTTTCGGGACTTGAAGCTCGTCCGGCGTTTCTGAGGCTGCCTTATCGTGAAACCGCCAGCCTTACAGGCTGTTGACGGCAGCTTCCAGCTGACGCATGGCCTGTTCCAGAACGCTGTGGGGACAGGCAGCATTGAGCCGCATATACCCGTTCAGGCTCCGGCCGAAGGCGCAGCCGTCATTGAGTCCCAGCTTTGCCTTCTGGATCATGAAGTCATGAAGCGCTTCGTTGCTCAGGCCCAGATCCCGGCAGTCCAGCCACATGAGGTAGGTGGCATCGGGGGCGTAGGTCCTGATCTTGGGGATGTGCTGTTTGCAGTAGTCCACCACGAAGTCGAAGTTGGCGGAAATGTAGGGTAAGAGCTGCTCCAGCCATTCCTCGCCTTCATTGAAGGCCACCTCCATGGCGGTGACGGAGAAGGCGTTGTTGCGGTGGATATCCATGTCGGTCCAGAATTTGTCGAACATGGCCTTCATGTGGGCATTGGGGAACACCGCGGTGCTGGCCTGAAGGCCTGCCAGATTGAAGGTCTTGGTGGCGGAAATGCCGGTGACCACATTGGCGGCGATCTCAGGGGAGAGGGAGGCGGTGGGGATGTGGCACTTGCCGTGGAAGATGAGGTCGGAATGGATCTCGTCGCTGACCACCAGAACATGGTGCTTCAGACACAGCTCCATCATCCGGCGCAGTTCCTCCTCCGTCCAGACGATGCCCAGAGGATTGTGGGGGTTGCACAGCAGGAAGATGTCCGCGCTCCGGAGCTTTTCCTCGAAGTCGGCCCAGTCCACCGTCCATGCGCCGTCCTGCTCTACCAGCTGATTTTCAATGACGTGCCGGCCAGCCAGCTCGGTCATGTCATAGAACTCACCGTACACGGGGGTCTGGATCAGAACATTGCCGTTCTGGGGGGTATAGAGCCGGATCATGACGCTGAGGGTCTGGACCACGCCGGGACTGAAGCTCATGAGGGCCGTGTCGGTGTCCCAGCCGTTGCGGCGCTTCTGCCAGTTCTTCACGGCCTCGAAATAGCTGGCGGGCCGGGCGGTGTAGCCCCAGATGCCCTCCTCGGCCCGGGCCTTCAGCGCGTCAATGACGGGCTGGGCGGTCCGGAAGTCCATATCCGCGATCCACAGGGGGATCACATCGTCGGTGCCGAACTTCTTGACCCGTTCGTCATACTTGGCGGAGAGGTTTTTGGACCGGTCTACTACTTGGTCGAAATCATATTGCATGACTCCCACATCCTTTCTTTGCGTGTTCAGTGGCACGTCTGTATGCTTTGACTGATTACTAAGCAAGAACTGTGCCAAACCGCCGGGGCGGCGTGACCGCGAGAGGAAACCCATTGGAAACCGGAAAAGCGTATGAAATATCCGGGAGAGATCTTTGGCAAATCGCCAAAATCCCTCCCGGACACTGCGGCAGCCTCGGAAAACAGGGCCGCGCGCGATCGATTTTTATTGGTCAAATTGGTATAAATGGTTATAGCTTTTCATCTTTGACCGATTTCCCACAGCTCCCGGCCCTTGGGTGTCAGCTGGCTGCCGCCCCGGCCCCGGCTGACGCGGGCCAGCCCCTGCTCCGCCATTTCGGTGAGGATGGTCCGAACCTCCTGCTGAGAGAGGGGGACATGGGACTCCCGGGCCTTTTGCAGCAGCTTGTCCCGGCCCATGGGCGTCCCCGCCTCGGAGGCCGCATACAGCTGGGCGAGCACGAACCGGAAGGAATCCGACATGGAGGGGGCCGGCGCGTCCTGCTGCGCTGCCGGGGCGGACGCCGGACGGGAGAGGGCGTCCCCGGAGAGCAGCAGGGTGGGGGGCAGGTCCTCCATGGTGATGTCCCGGTGGTCGGTATAGATGAAGTATTCCACCACGTTCCGCAGCTCCCGGATATTGCCGGGCCATGTGTGACGGCGGAAAAAGTCCTGCACCGGCTCCGTCAGGCGGAAGTCGCCGTTCAGCTCCCGGCGGAACTGATCCATCAGCAGAAACATATCGTCCCCCCGCTCCGTCAGGGGCGGGATGACCACCGGCAGGGTGTTCAACCGGTAATAGAGGTCCCGGCGGAAGGTGCCCTCCCGCACCTTCCGTTCCAGCGCCTCGTTGGTGGCGGCCACGATGCGGACGTCCACATGGATGATGCGGTTGCCGCCGACCCGCATGACCTCCCGCTCCTGCAAGGTCCGCAGCAGCTTGATCTGAAGGGCGGGGCTCATGCCCTCCACCTCGTCCAGAAACAGCTCTGAGAAATGTTTTGTGGGTAACGCTTAATCTCCGTGCGGCCTCCCGCGCGGAGATCTCCTTTTTCAGCCACGCCAGATGCACGGCGGGGAACTCCTTCGGCTGCGCCAGCGGCGGACGCCCAAAACGCACGCCCTGCGCTTTCACCACGGCGATGCCCTCCGCCTGTCGCTGCCGGATGAACTCCCGCTCTGTCTGGGCCACATAGCTGAGCAGCTGCAGGACAATGTCGGCGATCAGGGTCCCGGTGAGATCTCGGTTCTTCCGGGTATCCAGCAGGGGCATATCCAGCACCACGATGGCTGCGCGCTTCTCCTTGGTGATGATCCGCCATTGCTCCAGAATTTCGTTGTAATTCCGACCCAGCCGGTCAATGCTCTTGACCACAAGGGTATCACCCTCTTTCAACCTGCGAGTTAACCGTTGGTAATTCGCACGCTCAAAATTCTTGCCGGACTGCTTGTCTATGAAAATTTGCCTCAAATTCAGTCCAAACTCTTCCAGCGCAATGATCTGCCGTTGTTCGTTCTGTTCTTTCGTGGAAACTCTCGCATAACCATATTCCATCAAAATCAGCCTCCTTCAAATGTTTTCAGCAAACATATTGTAAGGCTGCCACCAACCGCAGGCACCTCCCTCCGAGAACCTGTTGGCGGTGATGTTAACTCTGGTGGGGCGGTGGTTCAAGTCTTTTCTGCTTATTCCGGCGCTTTGACAAGTGGGGGCATGCAGGTCTGTGCAGAGGGCCTCGTCGCCATAGGAGGCGGCATTGACGCAAGCATAGCATTTGTATGACAAACGCGCTTGCTGTGGTAATCCCCAGTCCCCCATGCCGCCTGCGGGCGGGAACTTCTCGGCAGCATTGCCGGAAAGTGAGTGTAAAAATCGGGTTCGGCAATATGGCCGAACCCGATCACAGTGGACTGCTCTAAAGCGCTTCAGACAACATTGTCAAAAGCGGTAGACGCTGAAAACCGGGTTCGGTGAATTCACCGAACCCGGTCAGACTTTTTGACAAGGTTGTCTGAAAGTAAGGGTTGGCAATCTTGCCACCCCTTACTTTACCAGATCGTCTCCCGCACCGCTCGAATCAGCGTCACCACCCATGACAGCGCCGCAAGACCCACCAGCACAAGGAAAATGCCGTCCGCCAGAGCGGTATGGGCCAGATACCACGGGCGGAATACCGTGATTACCAGTGCACCGTACAGCAGCGGCGCAGACAACCGTAGCACCTGTGCCAGACGGACGATCCCGCCCAGCAGCGCCAGCCCCAATGATAAAACAGCATACATCATGTTCCGAGCCTCCTTCTTCGATTTGCGGTATGTTACCATCGGCAGACAGACTTTACAAGAGCCTGTCTGCCAATTTTTTTCACCTTGGGTGTCAATAAGACACCCTTGATTGGACGGCGAGGGTGTCTATTGCACACCCTTGACCTTAAAGATTTTGCAGGAGCTTTTGATTCCGGGGTATTCACCACGCTGTTTTTTCGGGAGGGGTAGTGAGGGGGTATCTGAAAAAACAGAAAACCGCTCTCGGCAACATTGCCGGAAGCGGTCTGGAGGTGGTTTATGAACAAACAGACACATCGGACCTGCGTCCGCATGAGTGCCAAAGAATACAGCCGGCTCATGGAACGAAGCAGGGCGGCAGGGCTGTCTGCCAATGCATGGCTTATGGAGCAGCTCGCCGGCAATCGTCCCATCATCAGTCGGGACGGCGTCATACCGGACTTCCTTCGCCTGCTCAATCAGAGGGGGCGGGAGATCAACACCGTGGCTCGTGCCTTCAACAGCGGATATGGCACGGCAGAGGGGCTCCAGCAAGCACTCGACTGTCTGAAGGACATTGCCCAGGCAGCATACGAGGTCAGGAAGGAGGGGTTCACCCATGCGCCATAAGCGCAAAAAGCCGCTTCCCAGAGGGAAACTGCGGGACAACAGCAAAAGCATCTCTGTCCGGATGACAGAGGAACAATTTCAAAGGCTGGAACGCTATCGGGAACTGACCCGCCTGCCGGTCACCACCTATTTCCGCAAGCTCATTGCAGAGAGCGAGATCGTGGAAAGACCCAGCCGGATCAGGTTTCGGCTCCACGAGGAAGTCAACAAGATCGACTCCAATATCCGCCAGATTTTGCGGAATCCCCGCGCAAAGGAACTGGACCGGGAGGCGGCGGACAGAATCCGTTTCCTGCTGGAACACATTCTCGAACAGGCCTACCACATAAACGCACACCATGATCTGAGCCACAAGGACGGGCAGTAAACACCCACCCGTTCGCCCCGTGCCGCCCTGTGCGGCGTTCTTCCGCATGGGCAGCGTCCCTGCCCATCCCCTCCGGCAGAGGCCCCCACAGGCGGCGTGTGGGCAAACTCGATAAACCAAATAACACAAGGAGAGCCTATGGAGCAAAAAGCCAATATCACCATCGACAATCATCATATCACCGTTGAGCGGATGCAGACAGCCTGCGGGCGGGAGATTCGAGTCATCTCCGTGTTTCCCCGGCATGGCAGCGAAACCGCGGAGGACAAGCTGAAAGCTCTGGCGGAACTGGACTTTCAGCATCGGAAGCTGTGTGCGTAAAGTGCTGGACATTTCAGGCCGTTCGGGGTAGTGTGGTGTCGCAATGCTCTGAACGGTTTGGCAAAGAAAAGGAGGGCTGTATGAATCAGTCAAACCAAATCAGGAAAACCGCTCTTTACTGCCGTCTCAGCCAGGACGATGGGATAGAGGGCGATTCGAACTCGATCCAGAATCAAAAAGCCATTTTACAGAAGTTCGCGGAAGATCACCATTTCCCCAGCCCCTGCTTCTATGTGGATGACGGTTTTTCGGGAGGAACCTTCCAAAGACCGGCGTTCCAGCAGATGATCTCAGACATGGAAAACGGCGAGATCGGGATCATTGTGACCAAGGATCTCAGCCGCCTCGGTAGAAATCAGCTCCACACGGGACTCTACATCGAGGAACGCTTCCCCATGTTCGGCGTCCGCTACATCGCCATCAATGACAATGTGGACACCGACAGCAGCGAGAGCAACGACCTCATGCCGTTCAAGAATTTGTTCAACGAGTGGTTTATTCGGGACACCAGCCGGAAGATCCGTGCGGTGCTGAAGGCCAAAGCGGAACGGGGGGAACGGCTGGGAACCAGAACGCCTTACGGCTACCGAAAGGACCCGGACACGAAAAAACTAATCGTGGACGAAGAGGCGGCAGCTATTGTCCGCAGAATCTTTGCCATGTGCGCCGGCGGCAGTGGCCCCAGCCAAATTGCCCGCATTCTCAAGAAAGAGCAGATCCTGACGCCCACCATGTACGCCTACACCAGGTACGGCATCACGCACACCTGTCTGGATACAGCACATCCGTATAACTGGTCTGACAGCGCCATTGCCAACCTGCTGGAAAACGAAATTTATCTGGGCAACACCGTCAACATGAAGTACAGTACGAAGTCCTACAAGGACAAACGGAGGGTCGAGCATCCAAGAGAGGAATGCATGGTCTTTGAGAATACCCATCCCGCCCTCATTACGCGGGAGGTCTGGGACATGGTACAGAGAGTGCGGAAGAACAAGCGCCGTCTGACCAAGATGGAAGAACAGAACAAGTACTCCGGTCTTGTGTTCTGTGCCGACTGCGGCTCCAACATGGTGCTGCACCGGGCACATACCATGTCCGCCAGCTACAATCACTTTACCTGTCGCACCTACAAGAAGGACGGGGAAGCCTGCACGGGCCACTACATCCGGGAGTGTGTTCTGGACGAGATCGTACTGGAGGACCTGCGCCGGGTGACGAGCGCGGCGCGGGAACATCCGGAAAAGTTCGCCGCCTACATTGGCAGCAAGCAGTCCACCGAGCTTCAGCGGGAGATCCGCAGGCAGGAGAAAGAACTGGCCGCCATGCGGAAGCGGAAAGCGGAACTGGACGCGATCTTCAAAAAGCTGTATGAGGACAGTGTGCTAGGCCGCATCACAACAGAGCAGTTTCAGATGCTCTCCGGCAGCTATATGGAGGAGCAGAATCAAATCGCCGCAGGTATCCCGCAGAAAGAAGCCGACATCCAACGCCTGCGGGATACGGTGAGCGGGACGGAGGACTTCCTCGATAAGGCAAAGCGTTATACGGACATTACGGAACTGACACCGGAACTGCTGCGGCTGTTTATTGAGAAGATCGTGGTACACGAAAAAGAGGTGAAGTGGTCTAAGCACGCGCCTCAGACCGTGGAGATCTACTACAACGGCATTGGCTATGTCGGCAGTGGTCAGCAGGATGTGGAAGAAACGATGGAAGCACCGGAACCCCTACAAACCCAGGACACAGAGAAGCCCCGGCAGGCATCGTAAACACGATGACCTGCCGGGGTATCCCAGGAATTACTTGTTACCCCTGTGAGGGGGGAACAAATCGGTCGGAGCGTTTTTATCGGCGGAAGCAGTGCGCAGAGCCTTACGCTCAGGCGGCCTTCCTGCTCTGCACGGAGCGGATGACCAGCAGCGTGCCGATGACCATGACCACGCCGATGGCGAGGCTGATGACCACGTTGCGGATGAACGCTGCGAGGATGTAGTTCACAAAGCAGATGGCAGCCACGGTGACGGCGTAGGGGATCTGCGTGGAAACATGGTCGATGTGGTTGCAGTTCGCGCCGGCGGACGCCATGATGGTGGTGTCGGAGATGGGGGAGCAGTGGTCGCCGCAGACCGCACCGGCGAGGCAGGCGGAAATGCCCATGATCTGCAGGTCGGGAGCCGCGTTGAAGATAGGAAGCACGATGGGGATGAGGATGCCGAAGGTGCCCCAGCTCGTGCCGGTGGCGAAGGCCAGCAGGCAGGCGACCACGAAGATGATAGCGGGCAGCAGCATGAAGAGGCCTTCGGACGCCTGCTTCATCAGACCCTCCACATAATCGGCGGCGCCGAGGAGACCCGTCATGCTCTTGAGGGAAACGGCGAAGGTCAGGATCAGGATGGCGGGGACCATGGCGTTGAAGCCCTTGGTCATGCAGCCCATGGCGCCCTTGAAGGTGATGACACGGCGCGCGCAGAGGTAGATGATGGACAGGACCAGCGCGATCAACGCGCCCCAGGGCAGACCCACAAAGGCATCGGTATCACCGAAGGCTGCGATGAAGTCGCCCGCGTTGGTCTCGGGATCCCAGAAGCCGCCGACATAGATGAGGCCGATGACGCAGAAGATGATGAGCAGGAAGATGGGAATGAGCATATCCCACATATTCGCGCGGGAGGAGCCCTCCTCCTGCTCCTCGCTCAGCGAGCCGAGGTCGCCGGTCTGGGCAGCCTTGAGCTCTGCCGCGGCCATGGGACCGTAGTCCACACCGAGAACGACCATGGTGATGACGAACACGATGGTGAGCAGAGAGTAGAAGTTATAGGGAATGGCCTCGATGAAAAGCTGAATGCCGGACACGCCGGTGTCGAGCTTCGCGGCGACGCCGGAGACGGCGGCTGCCCACGAGGAGATCGGCGCGATCATGCAGATCGGCGCGGCGGTGGCGTCAATGAGGTAGGCGAGCTTCACGCGGGAGATGCGCTGGCTGTCAGTCACGGGCGTCATGACGGAACCAACGGTGAGGCAGTTGAAGTAGTCGTCGATGAAGATCAGCACGCCGAGGGCGAAGGTGGCGAGCAGCGCGCCGGCCTTGGAGTGAATGTGGCTCGCGGCCCAGCGGCCGAAGGCGGCGGAGCCGCCGGTGGCGTTGACGAGCGCGACCATCACGCCGAGGATCACGAGGAAGAGGAAGATGCCGGCGTTGTCGGCGATGGCGGCGGTCAGACCGTCGTTGATGATGGTGTCGAGCGCGCCGATGGGGCTGAAGTCGGTGGCGAGCAGGGCACCGACGACGATGCCGATGAAGAGGGAGGAGTAGGTCTCCTTCGTCAGCAGGGCAAGGCCGATGGCGACGATCGGGGGAACGAGGGACCAGAAGGTGTTGACAAACATGAGGGATTCTCCTTTCGTGCGTCTGCACAAAAAATTTAAGCCATGATGCTTCCATCATGACTTAAACACAACACCCTTTGCAAATACGCTTTCGGTCGTATTCCGATCATGACAGCTCTCCGCCTTTCGGCGACAGTCCGACGGATGTTATCCCCCGGCCCGGTGAACGCACGCACAGGAATCCGTGTGTCCCCTCGGCGGCCGCCCCTTTCGCTCTCCGGTTCCTGCCGGTCATGCAGAGCTACTGATGTTGGCCGCGCCTCTATCAAGACTTATTAAAAACAAGGACAGTATACACCCTCACAGCGTTTTGTCAAGAGAAAATGTAAAATTTTTGCGTCTTTTTTTGGTCATTCCGCGAATTCTGCCGCTTTCGGTGGGGTTCAGCTCCGCGGTCCCATGCAGAAGCCACGCGCAAGACAGCGTCCCAGCATCTGCACGAAGGTCACATGGCCCACGTCCTCGCCCGCGAGGATGGGCAGCTCGGCGACCGTGTTCCCCGCCGCGTCGCGCACCGTGAGCTGCCCGAGCGTGTCGCCCGCGTATACCGGCGCGGCGACGCTTTCTGCCAGCGCGACTTCCTTCGTCAGGCCGTTTGCCAGCGTCTTTTCCACCAGCAGGGTGTTCTCGCTCGTGAGCACCGGTTGCACCGTGCCGCGCACGCCGAGCGTCACCGGTACGGGCGGCAGCACCTCGTCGGGCGTGACGGTCACGAGCGACCAGGTCGAAAAGCCGTAGTTGAGCAGGCTCTTGGCGTCGGAGAAGCGCTCGTCGCTCGTCTTGCCCTTGAGCACGACCGCGATGAGCTCCATGCCGTTTTTCTCCGCCGTCGCGCTCAGACAATAGCCCGCCGAGCCGGTCGAGCCGGTCTTGAGGCCGGTCGCGCCGTCGTAGAAGCGGATGAGCTTGTTTGTATTTACGAGCATGGACTCTCCGCCGCGCAGCGAATCCATCCAGACGGTCGTGAATTGCCGGATGTCGGGGTGCCTGAGGATCAGCTCGCGCGACATGAGCGCGATGTCATAGGCGCTTGTGAGATGCCTCTCGGCGGGCAGGCCCGTGCAGTTGACAAAGTGCGTGTCGTTCATGCCGAGCTCCTGCGCCCGCGCGTTCATGCGCTCCACGAAGGCGTCCTCGCTGCCGGCAAGATGCTCGGCGAGCGCCACCGCCGCGTCGTTGCCCGAGACGATGCACACAGCCTTGAGCAGGTCGCGCACCGTCATCTGTTCGTTCTCCTTGAGCCAGATCTGGCTGCCGCCCATGCCCGCCGCGTGCGCCGAGCCCGTCACCACGTCGTCGTAGGAGAGCGCGCCGGAGTCGATGGCCTCCATCACCAGCAGCAGCGTCATGATCTTCGTCACGCTCGCCGGCTCGCGCGGCGTGTGTTCATCCTGCGCGAAGAGCACCGTGCCGGTCTGCTTTTCCATCAGCAGTGCGCTCGGACAACTCACCGCCGGCCCCGCTGCCGCGGCGCTGACGCACAGGGCGAAGGCTGCCAGCAGAGAAAATACCGTTCGTTTCATGGGATGCACTCCTTTTTATGTCCTTTGCCCCATCCTATGCCGCCCGCCGGGGGCATATACGGAAAACTGTGCCGGCAGGCAAATTTCGCCTTGCATTGCGCGGGGAAGTCTGCTATAATAGCCTCACTTTGCAGGGTTAGTACATCGGTAGTGCATCGGCTTCCCAAGCCGAGAAGGCGGGTTCGATTCCCGTACCCTGCTCCAAAACAGAAGCGGCTTGCATTG
>ERZ835980.4222-NODE-4222-length-10144-cov-3.688473_pt1 | contig 10144 bp, 4 predicted proteins | sample MGYA00519943_ERZ835980 | MGnify/ENA primary metagenome ERZ835980 (study PRJEB31850, sample SAMEA3708791) | human gut metagenome | biome: human gut; feature: human-associated habitat; material: faeces | place: China | collected 2014 ... | reverse complement strand
GGTGTTGTTATGAGAATATTATTAGCTGAAGATGAAAAAGCATTATCAAATGTTTTAGTAACTATCTTAAAACATAATAATTATTCGGTAGATGCAGTATATAACGGACAAGAAGCATTAGATTATTTAGATACTGAAATGTATGATGCTTTAATACTTGATATAATGATGCCTAAAATCGATGGCTTAACCGTATTAAAAACCATTCGTGCGAAAGGTAATAAAAAATACCAGTATTACTATTAATTACAATGGTTACACCATAACATTAGCTAATGGAACCGTATTAGGTGAATAAAAAAAGAAGACTTTCTTGTTAAAATACAAGAAAGTTTTAAATTTAAAAAACTAAATTAAAAAATGAAAAACCTTTCATAATAAAAATAATGGCATATTTTAAATAAATATGATATAATAACACAGTTAAGAGGTGATACCAGATGAAAAATTACACAAAAAAAGAAATCATTGAAATTGCAAAAAAAGAAGAAGTAAAATACATTAAACTTCAATTTACAGACATGCTAGGCACAATTAAAAGTGTAGAAATTCCTGCCAGCCGTTTAGAAGATGCTATGGATGGAAAAGTAATGTTTGATGGATCAAGTATCGAAGGATTTGTAAGAATTAAAGAAGCAGATATGTACTTACATCCTGACTTATCAACATTTTTGATACTACCATTAGAATCAAACAATTATGGAAAAGTAGCACGCTTTTTTTGTGATGTGTATCAGCCTAATGGCGAAGTTTTCCCAGGAGATCCTAGAGCCAATTTAAAAAGAATATTAAAGAAAATGGAAGCAATGGGGTTTAAAAACTTTAACGTTGGAGTAGAACCAGAATTCTATTTATTCAAATTAGATGAAAAAGGTCACCCTATTTTAGAATTTAACGATCAAGGTAGCTATTTTGACCTTGCTCCACTCGATGGGGGCGAAAACTGTCGTCATGATATTGTACTTGAATTAGAAAAATTAGGTTATACTGTTGAAGCAAGTCATCATGAAGTAGGACCTGGCCAAAACGAGATAAACTTTACCTACGCAGATGTAATAGAAACATGCGATAGAGTACAAACATTTAAACAAGTAGTAAAACAAGTTGCACGTAAATACAACTTACATGCAAGTTTTATGCCTAAACCAGTTGCATATTTAGCTGGTAATGGTATGCACGTTAATTGTTCACTAACTGATATGGATGGAAACAACGTGTTTTATGACCCTAATGAACCAAAACAACTTTCAAAAATTGCTAGAAAATGGATAAGTGGTATTATTAGATATGCAAGAGAAATGAGTGCAGTTACTAATCCGATAGTAAATTCTTATAAAAGATTAGTGCCAGGATATGAAGCACCATGCTACATATGTTGGAGTGATGCTAATCGTAGTTCAATGATTAGAATTCCTGCCGTACGTAAGAAAGCAACAAGAACAGAAATTAGAAATGTTGACCCTGCTGCCAATCCATACCTTGCATTTGCTTGTATATTAGATGCTGGATTGAAAGGTATTGCGGAAGAATATCCAGATGTTGAACCAGTATATGATAACATTTTTGAATATACAAGAGAAGAAAGAGAACAACACGGAATAAAGAATTTACCAGAAAACTTAAAAGATGCTGTAAAAGAACTTAAACAAAGCCAATTTATGAAAGAAGCATTAGGAGAACACATATTTAATAAATATATTATAGCTAAAGAATTAGAGTGGGATGAATATCGTGTTTTAGTAACCGATTGGGAAATTAAAAAATATCTTTAGAATATAATAACTGTAGGAGGAATATTTATGAAGTATGATAACGTTCTAGATTTAATAGGTAATACCCCACTAGTCAAATTAGAAAACTATAGTGGTGATAAAATCATCTATGCAAAGCTAGAAAAAGTCAATTTAGCGGGTTCAATTAAAGATAGAGTTGCTAAAGTAATGATTGAAAAAGCAATTGAAGATGGTTTGATTAATAATGAAACTACCATAATTGAACCAACTAGTGGTAACACAGGAATTGGGTTAGCACTTATATGTTCAGTGAAAAAAATGAAATGTATTATTGTTATGCCCGCATCTATGTCAAAAGAACGCATTCAATTAATGAAAGCTTATGGAGCTCAAGTAGTTTTAAGTGATGCCAAACTTGGAATGAAAGGAGCGGTAGATGAAGCAAATAGAATTCATAACGATATAAAGAATAGTTTCATACCATCTCAATTTGATAACTATAATTGCGTATTAGCTCATTATTTAACAACTGGTCCTGAAATCTATACTGACTTTAAAGAAATTGATTGTTTGATTGCGGGGATCGGAACTGGCGCAACAATAAGTGGTGTTGGCAAGTATTTGAAAGAAAAAAATCCCAACATTCATATTGTCGGGGTAGAACCATCTTCTTCACCACTACTTACTAAAAATAAAAGTGGTGCCCATAAAATTCAAGGTATTGGCGCAAACTTTATACCTAAAAATTATTTATCTGAATATGTTGACGAAATAATTGATATAACCGATGAAGAAGCATATGAAAAAGCAATTGCTTGTGCTAAAAATTATGGTTTATTTGTTGGAATTAGTTCTGGTGCTGCACTTGCGGCAATAAATCATCTTTCAAACAAATACAAGAATATAGTTGTGATATTACCAGATGGTGGTGAACGCTATTTATCAGTTTGGGATTTAGAAAAGTAATATGATTACAAGAAAAGAAATTGAAAGACTAATATCTGATTTAAAGAATTATATGTATCCGAATTATTTTGATAACAAACAAATCTCTAAATCATATATAAAAAAAGAACTAAATACCATTTTTAAAAAAACAAATATTCAAGATTATCAAGAAGATGATTTCCTAAATGAACTAGAAAACATAAAAAAAGAATTAGAAAAAGATATCGAAGCTTTCCATGAAGGTGATCCAGCATCAACATCTAAAGAAGAAATAATAATAACATATCCAGGATTTTTGGCAATAATGATTTACAGAATTGCTCATGTACTATACAAAATCAAAATGGCCATAGTTCCAAGAATGATGACTGAAATTGCTCACTCAAAAACAGGAATTGACATACATCCTGGCGCAACAATAGGTTCATATTTTTTCATAGATCATGGTACTGGTGTAGTTATTGGGGAAACTTGCGAAATAGGATGTCATGTAAGAATCTACCAAGGTGTAACTCTTGGAGCGTTATCACTTGAAAATGCTAGAAGTTTAGCCGGTAAAAAAAGACACCCAACTATTAAAAACAATGTAATAATATATGCTGGAGCATCTATTCTTGGTGGCGATACTGTAATAGGTAATAATGTTACCATTGGTAGTAATGTTTTTATTACATCATCAGTTGATGGTAATTGCATTGTAAAATTAGATAATAAAAACTACAAAATTACAAATAAATAATAAAACATAAACAACTTCTTTTGAAGTTGTTTTTACATTTTTTACAAATTATGTTAAAATTTTACAAAAACTATTGCAATAAAAAAAGATATGTGATAGAATGTAGACACTGGGGGGAAACCTAAATTTAGGCTATTAATAACAAGAAGTTAGTCCCTTCAGTTTAAAGGGCTAACTTCTTTTTTACTTCCCACAGTAAAGTGATTTTTTTAATTTCTAGACATGAAAAGGGAGGGAGATAGTATGAAAATAAATGATAAAGAGTTTTATCGCTTCATAGAATTTACTATGAAAATGCAAGGAACTGGGGTAACCCACGAAAGAATTAAACAAATAATAAAAGATAAAACGCAAGCATTATCAGTAGAAGAAAAAGAAGTAAGAAATTTAACAGATGCATTTACATACATAGTAAACAATGTAAATCAAACATTTTCAAAAGAAACGATAAACAAAAGCTATTATATGCTGAATTTAGAAGTAATGGATGAAGAAAAACAAGAAGAAATATTAAAAACATATTATAAATACAGTGATGAAAGTATATATCTTCGAGTTGCAAAAATACAAAATAAGATAATAGAACTAAAGATAAATAAGAAAATAGAATATTCACTACTACTAGCAAATCTTATAATGTTAAAAAAATCAAGAGGAATATTGATAACATATCCTAATATAAGTGAAATATATAAAGAAGCATTAATAAATAGAAATGAAGAAAAATTAATGCTATTATACAGTAGGTTAGAAACAATTAGTAATAGTGAAAGTAAAGAAATTGATGTAGAAAAAATAAACGAATATATAAAAAGAAATAAAAATTATATCTTGGCAAGATATCATGTAGAAAAATTATATTTATATGGATCTTTCGCAAAGAATACAATGAATAAAAATAGTGATATAGATTTTTTAGTGATATTGGAAGAAGACATAATAAATATAGAAAAAGAAAGAATAATAAAAGAATTAATAGAATATTTAACAAAAGAAATAGGGATAAAAGTAGACATCATTGATTTTACACATGCTATGAAAGTGTTAGAAATAAATGAGATGGAAAACATAATAACATTAATATAAAAAGGGGAAAAGAGATGACAAAAAAAATAACTAATCTTACAGTAAATGAAAAAATAAGAGTGACATCAAAGTTAGTAGACATGACAGGTACAACGCCTGTAGTGGTAGTAAACAAAGGCGGGCTTTACAACTTTAACAAAGGGGTATTATTATTTGTAAAGTTGGATATGGATCTAGCAAAAACCAATAATCGGCTAGGAGAAGGATTCTTTGATATAATAGGAGATCTAAATTTAGATATAAAAGATATTAGATTATTAAAGACAAATTTAAACAATATATATGATGACACAATATTAGCTGCTGCACAAAGTATATCAATTGATGAAAATGTGGAAGATAGAATAATAATTGAAGGAAAGAAGAGTACAGATTTTGCAATAAATAATATATCAAGATTTAGATTTGACATAAGTAAATTAGTTGGTGAATTAAATTATGAAGATCGATATCAAATAATATTTGCAGTTGCAGTAAAAGCGTTGAAAAGCGATACAAAGTTTAGTATATATAATCCAGAAGAAATAAAAGAACAGGCGGAAATATGTGGAGTAAACATAACAAGGGTATCAGGACTAAACAACTTATACAAATATGATAAAAAAGAAATAGGCCCAGTTACAGAATATATAAATTTATTTACAGGATCATTAATTACAATAATCAAAACGGTAAGCACAAAAAGTAATAAAACGCCATTAGGATTAAACATAGCGTACAATAGAGGAAAAGAAAATAGCTTAAATTTAATAAACAATAGATTAACAACATCGGCACAATACGAAATTGTAAAAAATAGTGATATATATTATATAGAAGACTATACAGGGGCAAGAAAATATTATTACTTAAAAACAATTTCAAAATCACAAGAATTAATAAAAATGCTTGGTATAAAGCATTTAGAAGGATACCAAACATTTTATTTATGTGAAGAAGATTATTCATATTTATTAGAAAATCAAAATGGTGAAATAACCGAAATAAAAGTATATAATAAAACAGATGATTTAGTAGAATTTACCATAAGTAATGGGCTAACTAAAATAAAAAAAGTAAAAACAAAAACTTCAGATATTATTTACAGATGGACAAATAATAAATTAACAACAATACTAGATAATTTAAATACATCAGATAAACTTTATATAAGCTATGATGAATTATCAAGAATAAAGGAAATAAAAACTAACCAACAACAAAATTATAAAGTAACGATTAGTTATACTTCAGGAGGATATGAATTTACTTATTACATAAATGATTTGCAAGCAAGTAAATTAGTATATGAAGATGGAAATAATGAATTAACTATAAATTATCATAAGACATATGGAGTAACAGAAGAAGATAAAATAGTAACTATTCATAAAAATAGTTTCTTAATATACGACCGTGTAGAACTGAGTGAATCACAAATAAAAGTAGCAAATGAAGAAGTAAAAGTTACGGCAAAAAAATACTATGAATACTACAAAGGGTTAACTAAGAGTACAGACATTTTTGGTAATAAACTCTATTATTATTTTGGAAACGCGGGAACATGTGAAATGATAATGGATGGTAAGGCTAGAATTAAGAGTTATGAGTATTCAAACAATTTCGAAATACCAAGACTAATAAGAGAATCAGATGTACAAAATAATGGGAAATGCTTAATTGAAAATGCAAGTTTTGAATCTGATAATAATTTATTTGAAAAAGAAACACTTGGCTGGAAAATAAGTGGAAATGTTGCAAGTAAACTTGAAGTAAGACGAGGCGGTGTATATAAACAAAGATACTTGCACATAAGCCATGAAGAAAGTGAAACAATAGTAATAACACAAGATTTAAAAAATATAGAGCAGAACAACTATGAATTAGTAGGATTTGTAAAATTAAAACAAACTGAAGAAAATAATAAAGTAAAACTAAAACTAGCTCTAAAAGGAAGTTATAATTTAAATCAAAATACAGTAAATTATCAAAAAGAAGTAGAAGAAACAAAAGAAACAATAAACTTTAAAAAATTAACAACGGGAAAATTAACTTTACCAGAAGGCATAACAAACTTAAAAATGCAAATAGAAATAACTATTACGGGTGGTAAAGGTGAAGTATCATTAGATGATTTTAAGTTATACCCAAATGAGAATAATAGTATAGATAATATAATTGAGAACGGTCATTTAGAAAGTATAAAAAATCAATTACCAATAGGCTATAAGTTCGAAAATATTAGTACTGATAGAACAGTAGACGGAATAGTTTTGAATGATTGTAGAGATGAACATCTACCAGTACTAGGGAATTATGTAATGCATTTTTCATCATGTATTGAAGATACAAACATTAACAAGACAATGACAAAGGAAATAAAGATAAGAGGAAAAGCGAATGATGTATATACTTTTAGTGCATTTGGAAAAGGTGAAGTAACTAGTAATCAAACTTTTAAAATATCCATAATAGCAACAAAATCATCAATTAGAGTAGGCTACAAAGAAATAGAATTTAGAAAGAATTTCGATCAGTGGCAGGCAGTAATAGGTCAAATGGAAACAACTGGCACATATGATAAAATAGTAGTTAAAATAAGTTACAATGGTACAAAAGATGTATATGTAGATTGCATACAATTAAGAAATTCATCATATGGAATAAATTATAGCTACGATAAAAGTGGTAATTTAAGCGAAATAATCGAAAATAATAAAAGTATAAATTTATTATATGGCGATAACAATGCATTGAAGAAAGTAATAAATGCAAATGGAACAAGTTATGATTTAGAGTACAATGAAGAAGGCAATTTAAAAGAAATAAAGAATGTTAATGGTATAAAAATAGAATATATATACGATAGCAATCAAAATGTAACAGAGACAAAAGTATACAACAATCAAGAATATTTATATAGTACTAAAGCAACATATGATAGCAATAATAATAAAACAAGTACAACCGATGAATTTGGGAAAATAACAAGATATGAGTATGAAAAAGTAAATACTATAAAAAACATAAAATATAGTAACCAATTAATAAAAGAATATAAATATGATGAATTAGACAACTTAAAAAAAGTTCTTATGTCAAAGAAGTCAGGAAGTACAACTAATAACTTACAGGCCAATGAAATAGCAGGTTACAATGCTCTAAATGATATAGTTGGTATAGGTGAGTTAAGAGGAACACGATATACATATACATATGACAAATATGGAAGAATAGTAGAAATAGCGTGTGGAGAAAATAATAAAACGTTAGAAAAATATGGCTATAAAGAAAGAAGCAATACATATATAGATTCAATAATATATGAACATGAATTAGGAAACAATACGGGAGAAAAAACGAAATATTATTACGATGACGAAGATAGAGTAATAAAAATAACCAAACAAGCAGAAGATGAAGAAGAAATAATAAATTATCAATATGACGAAATGGGGAATGTTTCACAAGCACAAGAAGTAAAAAATGGCACGGAACATTATTACAGTTATAATGAAGATAAACTGATAAGATACATAAATTCAAATGATGAACAAATAGAATATGAATATGACAAGTTAAATAATGTACAAAGTATAAATTATAGAGATAATCAATATCAAAGAACATATGATTACTTTTATGATTATGAAACAACAAATAAAACCATAACTAGTTATTTTAATAAATTAAATGAAAAATACCAAAATGAAATAGTGTTAGCGGGAAAGACTGGAAATGGAATGTATGGTCTTTATCAAAAAGAAAACACTGCTAAAATAAATAGCGAAAAAAATTATGATACATATGTATTCAAAGATAAATATGATAGTATAAGTTATGATTTGGATACAGCAAATGTTAATAGGGCAAATAACTATTTTAAGAGCGAGTTTATAAGTGATAAAACGATATTATTATGGATATTACCAACAAGTCAAACAATAGTTGGGCAAGAAAATATCATAATATTGGGGAAAAATATAGTAGATTCTCAGGGAAGTTTAACAAATAAATCAATAGCAAACTTGTATGTAACAGAAGATGGTAAACTTGCATATCGAACATCAGGAAGTACTACATTAAAAGGCGAAACAACTAGTATGCTAAAGCCAAATGAATGGAATTTAATAGGCATTAGTGTAAATAGAAAGAATCAAAGTAAAAAAACATATTGCAAAATAATGTTAAATGAAGAAATAACAAGTAGTTTTGAAATAGATGAAAAAGTTGAAGATATAAAATATCTAACAATTGCAAATAAACTAGAAACAAATACCACCATTCAAACAACTTCAAATCAAAATCCAAATGACAATTTATTAAAAATACCATTTGAATTAACTATGATAATGATAGGAATAGACCAATATACTCAAAGTGATATCAAACAAATATATAGAGAAGGAAAAGAAGTATTAACTGCTAACATATCAACTCAAGGTTATGGAATGAGTTATGAACAAAAAGATAAGATAAAAGAAGGCTATGAATTAATATCATTAAACGGAAATGCAGTATCAACTAACGGTAGAGTACCAACTATCAATAAGACAGTAGAACTAACAAGTAATGATAAAGATGGAATGTTTATAACTGATACAATATTAAGAAGAATGGTATATTATAATAATATAACAAAAACAAATCAAAATGCACTATCAGTTTTAGCATATGAGTTAGGATTAAAAGAAGAGGGAACAGTTTCATTAAGATTTAAATATGATGAAAAATTAGCAAGAAATAATAATACCATAATAACATTCAAAAAAGAACAAACAGAAATTTTATCATTTTATTTTAATGAATCAAAGAACTTAAAAGTATCAATAAATGGTAAGGAAGTTGCATCAAACATAATAATAAGTGAAGACTGGAATAGTTTAACATTTACATATAAAAATAATATGTTATTGTATTACATAAATGGAGTAAGAAAAAAAGCAATGACATTAACAAAAATAGATCTTACATCATCTACAACATACATAGGAAATATTAACGAGTATGGTGAAAAAACGTATAGTGGAAGATTTGAAAAATTGATATTTAACAACGAATATTCAAGCGATATAGAATGTCAAAAACTAAATAAAATTGATACAATAAACATTTACTATGGACAAAACCAATTAGGGCAAGTAGTAAGAAAAGAAATAGATACAGGTAAAAATAAAATACAAATAAATTACGAATATGATAAAACAAGAATAAGTAAAGAAAAGCATGAAGATGAAGATATAGCTTACACATATAATGAAGTTGGCAAAATATCAAGAAGACAAGTAATTAAAGCAAATGAAGTAATAGAAGATGTGTCATATGAATATAACGAACTAGGAATGCTAATAAAAGAACAAAATAATTTAACAGACCAAATAAAAGAATATGAATATGATGGAAATGGTGATAGAACTGCTTATTACGAAAAAAAGGGCGAAATAGTAGAAAAAGAATATGATTATTCATATAATGATGATGACGAATTTGATGCATTGACAAGAATAAAAGATATCAAAAATAACAAAACGTATTATATAACATACGATGCTAATAAATGTGGCCAACCAATAAAAATGTGGCTAAAAGAAAAAGAACAAAATCTATTATGGGAAGATAAGAACCTAATCCAAATAGGAGAACATATTAAATATAGCTA
>ERZ835980.4220-NODE-4220-length-10144-cov-4.595599_pt1 | contig 10144 bp, 8 predicted proteins | sample MGYA00519943_ERZ835980 | MGnify/ENA primary metagenome ERZ835980 (study PRJEB31850, sample SAMEA3708791) | human gut metagenome | biome: human gut; feature: human-associated habitat; material: faeces | place: China | collected 2014 ... | reverse complement strand
GCGAAGTGTGCGGCTTCAGCGGCAGCGACATCATGTTCTCCTCCAACCAGACCCCGGTCGAGGATATGAAGAAAGCCTACGAGCTGGGTGCCTACATCAACCTCGACGACGCCACCATGGTGGACTTCCTCGACCGTGTGGCCGGTGTGCCGGAGAACATCTTCTGCCGCTACAATCCGGGCGGAACGTTCCAGCTGGGCGAGAGCGAAGAAGGCTTCCAGGTCATGGACAAGCCCGGTGATGCCAAGTACGGCATGACCGAGGAGCAGATGATCGAGAGCTACAAGAAGCTGATGCAGAAGGGCGCAAAGAACTTCGGCATCCACGCCTTCCTGGCCTCCAACACCATCTCCGACGCCTACTATCCGGAGCTGGCCGGCATCCTGTTCCAGCTGGCGGTCCGCGTCCAGAAGGCTACCGGTGCGCACATCGCCTACATCAACCTGTCCGGCGGCGTGGGCATCCCGTACCGCCCCGACCAGACCGAGAACGACATCATGGCCATCGGCGAGGGCGTCCGCAAGAAGTTTGAGGAGATCCTGGTGCCTGCCGGTATGGGCGATGTCGCCATCTTCACCGAGATGGGCCGCTTCACCACCGGCCCCTACGGTGCGCTGGTGGCCACGGCCATCCACGAAAAGCACATCTACAAGGAGTACATCGGTCTGGATGCCTGCGCGGCCAACCTGATGCGCCCGGCCATGTACGGTGCTTATCACCACATCACCGTGCTGGGCAAGGAAGATGCGCCCTGCGACCACAAGTATGACGTGGTCGGCGGCCTGTGCGAGAACAACGACAAGTTCGCCATCGACCGGATGCTGCCCAAGATCGACATCGGCGACTTGGTCTATATCCACGACACCGGTGCCCACGGTTCGGCCATGGGCTACAACTACAACGGCAAACTGTGGTGCGCTGAAGTGCTGCTCTGTGAGGATGGATCCCACCGTCTCATCCGCCGTGCCGAGACCCCGCGCGACTACTTCGCAACGCTGGACTTCCTGCCCTTCATGAAGCCGCTGTTCGAGGGCTACGACGACTAAACTGGAACGAGGTGCGCTATGTTTTTCGGATTTCAACTGACCTGCGGTCTGATGATGGTCTTTTACGGCTACACGGTCATGAAGAACCCTCGCGTCTGGGGCGAACAGGGCCGCCGGGCCGTCAAGGCGGAACATTTCGATGAATACTGCCGACAGAACGGCCTGTTCTTCCTGAAGGCGGGCTGCATCATGTCGGTCATCGCCGCGCTGGACGCCCTGTTCACGCTGGATGCAGTGCTGTACGTGCTGCTGTATCTGTTCGGTCTGGCGTTCTCATTCTATCCGCTGGTCAAATGGTGCCGCGAGAACGAGGGCTTCTCCTGGCCCTGGCCCCGCGTCGAAAGCGAGAAAAAGCGCATCCGGAAACTCCGCGCCGAGCAGGAGCAACAAAAGTCGGAGACGGAAGAAAAGTGAACCCGACTGTCTGAATCAAAGCAAAAGCCCCTGGTTTTGTACGAATAAGCGTAAGAATCAAGCAGTATCAATCCCAAAAACAAAAGCATGTGCATCACAAATCCATCGAAAATTTCTGATTTTCGATGGATTTGTGATGCACATGCTTTTTTGAATTGTTTGATGATATGCTTGGCTTTGAAAATGGCTGCTGCACGTTCGGCTAAAACGATGTGCAGCAGTCCCGGACGAACGAATGCGGGACGGAGAGGGTCTCTTTCACAAAATCACATTCTTGATGAGCAGCGAGACGCTGCCGTCGGGGTCGTGGAGGAACTCCACCTCCGACTCGGAGGACAGGATCTCGGTGGGAATCTTCACCTCGATGCCGCTGGCGGTGTGGATGCTGCGGCTCTCCATCCGGCGGATGCGGGCGGGCGTCACGGTGACAGGCTGCTCGAACTGCTCGATGACATCGCTCTTCTCCACGTAGTCGTCAAAGGGGACAGCGGCCAGCGGGTATTCCTCGGCCAGCTGGCGGCGCACCTGCTCCACCGAGACCTGGTTGTCGTTGTCGGCGGCCTGGTTCGCAATGAGCATGGCGACCTGTGCCTCGGCGTGGGGTTCATCCTGATAGGTGTCCATCACAGCCTGCGCAGCGGCTTCCTGGATGGCTTTCAGCTTTTTCTTTTCCGGCTCGGCCTGAGTGTACTGGAACACGACCGTGGAAAGGTAGAACTCCTTGTGGCCGTCGATGTCGTACTTCTTTTCCAGCAGGCGCATGGAGTAGTCCTGCAGGTTGACGAGCGCACCTTCTTCCACCTTGCCGCTCTGGGTCGGCAGGCAGGCCCGCTGCTGGATGATGGAGTTGACCGGGGCACCCTCCACAGTCTCGGTGTAGTGGGTGTAGCCGTTCTTGTAGTTCAGCTTGAGGATGCCCAGCCACGGGGCACCGTCGCGGGTGAAATCCACCACGGCCAGGTCGGCACCGGGGATGGTGGTGTGGGCGTGCATGTAATCGAACAGCACCCCCGCGATGCGGCAGGACAGGTCCACGAAGTCCTGGTTGTGCTCCAGCTCGTTTTTGAAGGCCGAGTCCGGCAGGGGGCGGCACTGGCGGATGTCGTCACTGGCCAGCAGCTTTTCGATGTGGTTCTGCAAATAGGCCGTTTTTTCGGCGGTAGGCTCCATGCAGCTGCCGCTGAGCACCGGGGCGTCGAGGGTGGTGTCCAGCACATGCAGGATGGCCTGATGAATGATGATCTCCATGGGGATACCTCGTTTCAAAGGATGATTTCCGGATTCTGCTCCAGTATACCACAACCCACCCCGGATTGCGAGAGGAAAACCCGCTTGTCAAAGCCCGCCGGGGGTGTTACAATGGAACCAACGACCACGCTGAAAGGGGATAGAACTATGGAATTTCGGGACAAGCCCATGCAGAACCTCGTTCGCATCAAGGAGAAGGAGATCTGCAAGAATGTGCAGGCGCTTTTGCTGGACGGCGAGACCATCGTGGGCGCGTACAAGACCGTGCGCGACCAGGCGGTCTTTACCTCGCACCGCATCTTTCTGGTGGATATGCAGGGTGTTACCGGCACCCGGCAGGAGATCTTCGTCCTGCCGTACCGCAAGGTGCTGCACTTTGGCGTCCAGACCGCAGGCTTCGGCGACCCGCTCCAGACCTCTGAGCTGACGGTCTGCTTCGCGGATGAGCACGAGGCAAAGTTCGGGTTCATCGGGCAGGACGAGCTGCTGAATGTGGCCCGCGCCATCAGCCGCTGCATCCTGTAACACCGCACAAAAACGCAGAGCGCCCGCTCCGGCTTCTGACCCCGGAGCGGGCGCTCTGCGTTTGCTGTAATATGCGAATAACGGAGAATGGCGAACGATCAGCCGGCCACACGATCCATCCGGCCTGCCTCCAGCATGTAGCGCAGGAAGCCGGTCACGTCGGCGGGGTCGGTCACGGTGATGTCAAAGCCCTTTCTGGGGGCGTCCATCATCCGGAGGATGGAGGATGCAGCGGCATCCTCTTTCAGGTCACAGGTCTTGCCGTTGTCCAGATGCAGCAGCACACTGCCGCGGCTGGCGGAAACCTGACGCATGAAACGGTCTTTATCAAAATATTCGATACGAAGCATAAAAATACCTCCTGTCAGAAAGTTGTTTATTTGCACGCCGTCTTCCGGGTGAGCTGCTCGTGCATGACGATCATCAGGATCAGCAGCGCCAGCAGATACACGGGGAAGAGGGCAGGGGTAACGTTGTTTGCGAGCAGGCCGAACAGCGGCGGCATGACCAGATTGCCGACATAGGCGCTTGCCATCTGGATGCCGATCACAGCCTGCGACCGGTCCGCGCCGAAGTGGTCCGGCGTGGAGTGGATGATGCTGGGGTAGATGGGCGCACAGCCCAGCCCCACGAGGACGAGGCCGGCCAGCGAGAGCGCCTGCGGCCCCGGCAGAAGCAGGGCGGCCACACCCACGGCCAGAACGGTCTGCCCCAGACGGATCATCTGGGTGTCGTTGAAGCGGAGGGTGACGAAGCCGCAGAAGCCGCGCCCCACCGTGATGCCCAGATAGAACAGGCCCGCAAAGGCAGCGGCCGTGTCGGCCGGGACGCCCTTGCTCAGCGTGAGGTAGCTGCTGGCCCAGAGGCCCGCCGTCGTTTCGAGGCCGCAGTAGCAGAAGAAGCAGAGCATCACTTCCCGCGCACCGGGGATGGTCAGGATCTGGGGCAGCGTCAGCGGCCTGGCCGGGGTGCCGTCCGCGCTTGCGGCGGCCGGGCGACCTTTCCAGAACGGCAGGCTCAGCACCAGAACGGCTGTGATGCCGACCTGGATGAGGGCTACGATGTGGTAGCCGCCGTTCCAGCCCTGCCCGCCGGTCAGGGCCAGGCTCATCAGCACCGGGCTGATGATGGTGCCCACGCCCCACATGCAGTGCAGCCAGCTCATGTGGCGGCTCTCGTAGTGGAGGGCGACGTAGTTGTTCAGGGCAGCGTCCACGCTTCCGGCACCCAGCCCGTAGGGGATGGCCCAAAGGCAGAGCATCCAGAACGCGCTTGCCGCCGAGAAGCCGAACAGCGCCGCCGCCGTCATCGCCACACTGAGGGCCGTGACCTTGCCGGTGCCCAGCGCACGGGTCAGCCGGTCGCTGCACAGGCTGGAAACGATGGTCCCACAGGAGATGATCATTGAGACGATGCCTGCGTAGGACACCGGCACCCCGAAAGCGGGGTAGAGGTTCGGCCAGGCGGAGCCGAGAAGCGAATCCGGCAGGCCGAGGCTGATGAACGCCAGGTAGATGACCGGCAGAAGAAGCTGTGTCATGGGTTGCGTTCCTCCCGTTTCGGTGTTATACTGGACTCGCGGCCTCTGATGAAATAATACCACGAAACCAGCGGCTGTGGTAGGAGAAAATCTGAAATTTTGTACAACAAAACCGGCATTGATGAAAAATGTTCAAAGATTTGCGGAAAGGAACTGGTCAATATGGCATATCAAACGAGCTGCGCAACAATCGTCCATGAGGGCGGCGTCCACTGCGAAACGGACATCGTGGCTGACGCCGAAGGGCGCGAGCTGGTGCAGCACGGCAGTGCGCTGTTTCCCATCGCCTGCTACGCCGAAGACCTGGCCAGCTACTCGGTGGCGTGGCACTGGCATGAGGAATTTGAATACATCCTCACCATACAGGGTCCCCTCCATGTGGATGTGAACAAGACCCGCCTGACGCTGCAGACCGGGCAGGGCGTCTTCCTCAATTCGGGGGCGCTGCACTCGGTGGAGCAGGCGGAGGGCACGGCCCTGCTCCACTCCGGCGTCTTTCAGCCCCGGCTGGTGGGCGGCATGGACACCATCTTCTGGCAAAAGCTCATCCGGCCCCTGCTGCAGCCCGGTGCCCCGGCGTTTTTTCTGCTGGACGAGGCGGTGCCCTGGCAGAAACAGGTACTCATCTTCCTGCGGGACGCCTGGAAAGAGGTGGCGGACGAGCCGTTCGACTATGAGAACCGGGTGCGGTATCATCTCTCGGCGGCGCTGCGGCTGCTGAGCACCCAGTGCGTGGGCGGCAAGACCAAGGTCTCGGAGCAGGAGCAGATCGCCTCGGAGCGGATGAAGCGGATGCTCCGCTACGTGGAGGAGCACTACGCCGAGGAGCTGACGGTGGAGAAGATCGCGGCCTGCGTGGCCCTGAGCGAGAGCGCCTGCCTGCGCAGCTTCCGGCAGCTGCTGGGCATCACGCCCATCCAGTACGTCAAGCAGTTCCGGGTGGAAAAGGCCGCCGAGCTGCTGCGCTCCACCCGGCTGAAGACCGGCGAGATCGGTCTGGAATGCGGGTTCTCGGACGGCAGCTACTTTATTAAAACGTTCCGGGAGATCAAGCACTGCACCCCCCGCGAATACCGCACAAAATTCTGTTGAGATCAGGAAAAGGAAAAAAACCGGAAGACAAGGCGTGCATAACCAAACAGCCGGGAGGCGTTCCGAAACGGAAGCCTCCCGGCTGTTATGGTTCAGAGGGTCTTATTGCAAAAGGCTGCTGGAATCGGTGCCGCCGACCGTCAGGCGGGCCTGGATCCCGTTGTGCGTCCAGAGGATGTCGGCTTCATCGACCCCAAGATTCAGAAGTGCGTCGATGGAGACCGAAGTCGGACGGTACAGCAGTGTGCAGAAACGGATGGTTTCTACCCCCTGCGCTTTGAGCGTCCGGAGGGTCTCCATGGTGAGATGTGCGGTGGCCACAATGCTGTTGACGCGAATGGTAAGGACCTTGCCTTGGACATTCTGTGTGCAGCTGTGCGTGATCTGCTTTTCCAGTGCATTGGTGACGGAAAGCCCCTCTACTGTAACGAGATACTCTGCATCCGAGGCGGTCAGCTCTTCGGCCGGAGCGGAAGTCGAGACCGCACCCGACGGCTCAGAGGGCTGTTCCGGTTCGGAAGGCTGTTCCGGCTGGGAAGGATTCTCCGGGTTAGGATTGGGCTGCTCCGGGTTGGGGTTAGGATTCTCCGGGTTGGGGTTAGGATTCTCCGGTTCCGGCTTCTCCGGCTCCGGCTTTTCCGGTTCCGTAGGCTTGTCACCATCTTTGGTGAGATCCTTGCCGTCCGAATCTTTTCGTGTGATAACAGTACCTACTGGCAGACCGTCAAACTTCTGTTCTCCGGTCAGTGCATCGCCAATGGCAATTGCATCGTTATCGGCAAGTTTTCCGCCTGCGGTGGCATCAATGGTCACTTTGCCTTCAATGGTGATAGCGGCAGGGGCTTTTTCTTCCGGATCTTGCGGGTCGTTCTCATAAACGCTGCCGCTGCCGATGGCCGCGCCGCCGGAAAGTCCATCATCCGAAGCCTTGCCGCCTTTTGCGGTGATGTTGGGGGAACCGGCCTCGGTGCCCTTGATGGAAATCTTATTTCCAGTTTTATTTCCGGTTCCGTCATCGTCCGGTTCGGATTCTGCGCCGCCGCCGATGCCGGCTGCACCAATACCGCCCTGTGCATTCTGGATGGTGACCTTTCCTTCAATGTCCACATCGCCAAGGCTGCCCGCGCCGCCGCCGATACCGGCACCTTCGTCGCCGCCCGTTGCATTCTTGATCTCTGCGTTGCCTTTGATGGTCACATCGCCAAGGCCAAGAGCACCGCCGCCGATGCCAGCACCATTGTTGCCGCCAGTCGTGCTCTCGATGGTGGGGGTCCCTTCGATCGACACCGTCGTGCTGCCATAGACACCGCCGCCGATGCCTGCGCCGCCATCGCCGCCCTGCGCATTTTTGATCGTTGCGTTATCTTTGATGGTTACAGTGCCGGTACTCATCCAACCGCCGCCGCCAATACCGGCAGACTGTTCGCCGCCAGTAGCCTTTTCAATCGTTGCATTGCCGGAAATTGTCACATCACTTTTACTGGAGTAACCGCCGCCGATGCCGGCACATCCGCCGCCGCCGCTCGCTTTTTCAATAACAGCGTCGCCAGTAATGGTCACGGTTGCATTACCGCCAGAACCACCGCCGCCGATGCCTGCTCCGCCAATAGCACCCGGCTGCCCCCACGGGTCCGTTCCGCCAATGGCATTGATTGTTCCGCCGGAAATGGTAATGTCGGCATCACCGCCAGAACCGCCACCGCCGATACCAGCGCCATCGAGGCCGCCCGTCGCGGTAATGCTGCCACCAGTAATTTCGATTTTACCGGCGTCTTTCATATTTCCGCCGCCAATGCCCGCACCACCGAAATCGCCCGTGGCAGTTAATTTTCCATCGTTGTCGGTATCTGTGATGGTCAGTTTTCCGCTGGTTTCATTTCCCTCGGCATCAGTCTCTTTGTTGTGTTGCAGACCGGCATACCAGTTGCCGCCGGTCAATGTGTTGTCACCGTTCAATTCGATGTTGGTATTGCCGCTGCCGGTCACATCCACAGCGGCCTGGCCTGTCGAGCTGGCGTTGATCTCCACATTATCCAAGGTGACATTGGCCGTCTGGTCTTTGTCTGCGTCGATGGTGACCGTGTTCTCCGTGCTTGTGCCGGTGATGGTGATTTCGTTGTCCAGACGATCTTTGATGTATCCGCTGCTGTCGCTGACGTATTCCTTTTGGTTCTCATCATTCCAGTTCCACTGGCTGATGAGATTGCCGCCTTCCGTAGCATGGATATCAATGGAGCCGCTGACAATATCATACGTAGCGGCAAAAGCAGGAAGGGTCATGCCGGTCATCATGGCACAGGCGAGAGCGAGAGCTGCGATCCGTTGTGCGGCAACGCGGGGAGGGGGAGCTGCCTTTTTCTTGCCGAAAGGCACCGGAACATGCCCCAGGACGCGCATGGCGAGTCTGCGATAAGAGACCATTGAGAATACCTCCTATTACATATATTCTATAATATATTGGAACCGGACAGGGCGGTGCGCCACCGTCCCTTCCAACTCGTACCACAACATGGATTGGGGAACCAGAAAACAGAGGTTGCCTGCTAAGCTAAATATAGCACGTGGGGGGGGGGGTAAATGCAAGACTTTTCTGCGTGAATGGGTGCATTTCCTGCGTGAAACATGGAAAAATTCCAGAAATTTCCTTTTTTGCGGTGGCTCACGCAAGCAACGTTGAGCCGGATGCTTTTTTTGGAAGGGAGGGCGAGGCGGCAGAAAACGGGCCAGAACAAAACAGCAGCAGCCGGGAGGCATGAAAAAGATCTGCAAAAACGGAAAAAACCGGCCGCAGAATCTTGACGAATGAAGACAAACATGATAGAATAAAAAAGTAGTCAGGGAGCCGCACGAACGGCGGCTGGACTATGATGCAAGATCTACTGAATTGAATATTCTCGGCAAAACAGTCGAAAGGCTGTGACGCAAAGCTATAGGGCCTGTAAAATGGCAGCCAGTTGCTTCTCAAATCGGGCACGATGTGTACCCGTCTTTTGAGCGACCTTCATCTGAACAGCAGGTGTCGATTTGCCGAGTTTGTCTTGACAAATCGACACCTTTTTCATTTCATGGGGTCACGCAAAAGAGGAATGCCCGATGCAGGAAACCGGCGAGGGCGAGAACCTCGGCTGGGGCAACCAGTGGGTGCAGCTCTTCGTCTGAGCGAGAGCGCTTTCAAAATGACATCTCCGTGCTTCAAATAAATCCGGGGAAGGCCCGACACGAGCAATGCTTGTGTCGGGCTTTTTCTTTGCCCGGATTTATGGTATACTGTTTTGCAAGGAACACCACAAACAGGAGGAGTCAGCGTGGAGGATTACCGCACCATCCGGGGCACAGCCATCGGCGAATATGAGGAGAAGAAGAGCCGCTTCATTGCGCAGCTCGCGTTTGCAGACAGTGAGGAAAAGGCCGTGGCCTTTCTGGAGCAGGTGCGCGCGGCCAACCGCACCGCGCGGCACAACGTTTACGCCTACCGCCTGCGGGAGGGCAACCGGGAGCGCTACTCCGACGACGGCGAACCGGCCAAGACGGCGGGGACGCCTGCGCTGGAGGTCTTGCAGCACAGCGGCCTGACCGACCTCATCGTGGTCGTCACCCGGTACTTCGGCGGTGTGCTGCTGGGCACAGGGGGCCTCGTCCGGGCCTACACAACAGCCACCGCCCGGGCGCTGGAAGCCGCCGAGGTGGTCACAGTGCGCAGCGTGGTGGCGCTGGAGGTGACGGTGGACTACGGGCTTTATGAGCGGGCCGACCTCCTCATCCGGGCGGCAGGGGGCAAGCTGGCCGAGCCGGAGTTCACCGACCGGGTCACCCTCCGCTGGCAGATGCCGGAACACACCGAGGGGCCGCTGCTCACCCAGCTGCAGGAGCTGACACGGGGCACGGCCAATGTCACCGTGAGCGCGCCGTTTTATGCGGCGTTCTGAGGGACTCTGTGATAGAGCGCTCGACCGGCAGTAGCCCTCTCAGTCATCGCTGCGCGATGCCAGCTCCCCCAGAGGGGGAGCCACTGGCGTGCCGGGCCACTCTGCGCTGGACGCATAAGGCCCAACAGTGCGCAAAAAGGCGGGCCTTGCTTACGGGGGCAGCGGCTTCTGGACAAGAGCACCTTGTCAAGCTGCTGTGAATCCAGACCGCAGGGCACTACTGTTTTAGGGCAGCGTAGGCTTTGCTCGTCCCGCGTGGGCCTGACCGGCACGCCAGTGCCTCTCCCTATGGGAGAGGTGTCACCGAAGGTGACGGAGAGGGCAAGGACGCTACAGAAAAATAAAAAAGCACA
>ERZ835980.4213-NODE-4213-length-10159-cov-3.662114_pt1 | contig 10159 bp, 10 predicted proteins | sample MGYA00519943_ERZ835980 | MGnify/ENA primary metagenome ERZ835980 (study PRJEB31850, sample SAMEA3708791) | human gut metagenome | biome: human gut; feature: human-associated habitat; material: faeces | place: China | collected 2014 ... | reverse complement strand
ACGGCGAGGAAGTGGCCCGGCGCACCTTCAACCCGCACATCGGGGTGGAGGGCGGGCTTTCCATTCTGGGCACCAGCGGCATCGTGGAACCCATGAGCCAGCAGGCCATTCTGGATACCATCCAGCTGGAAATGAATCAGGCCGCACTGCGCGCAAAAAATGCCCCCGGCCCCCGGCGGCTGGTGCTAGCCCCCGGCAACTACGGGCTGGATTATCTGGACAGCGCTCTGCCGCAGTTCGAGCGGTTCCCGGTGGTCAAAACTTCCAACTTCATCGGGGATACGCTGGATATGGCCGCCACGGCCAAATTTGAGGAAGTGCTTCTGGTAGGCCACGTGGGCAAGCTCTGCAAGCTGGCGGCAGGGGTCATGAACACCCACTCCCACACGGCGGATGGCCGTGCCGAGGTGTTCTGTGCCCATGCGGCGCTGTGCGGTGCCGCGCATGAGGTGTGCGCCGCCCTGATGGATGCCGCCACCACGGATGCCTGCCTTGACATTCTGGACGGCGCACAGCTGCGTGCACCGGTGCTGGAAAGCATCCTTGCCGCCATCCAGATGCATCTGGACCGACGGGCAGGCGGGGCCTTCCGGGTGGGCGCGGTGCTCTTTTCCAACCAGCACGGCCCGCTGGGCGAGACAAAAACGGCAAAGGAGCTGATGCAGGAATGGCAGAACTGAAAGGTACATTTTACGGTGTCAGCGTCGGCCCCGGCAACCCGGAGCTGATGACGCTGCAGGCTGTGCGGCTCATCCGGCAGTGCCCGGTGCTGGCCGCGCCGCAGACTGCTTCCGGCCAGATGCTGGCGCTGGACATCGCCCGCAGTGCGCTGGGAGAAGCGCTGGACGGCAAGACCATCGTCCCGCTGTACTTTGCCATGAGCCGTGACCCGGCTGCGCTGGCGGCTTCGCACGAAAAAGCCGCCGCCGCGGTGCGGCAGTATCTGGATGCCGGGCAGGACGTTGCCATGCTGAACATCGGTGATGTTTCCATCTATGCCACCTTTGGTTACCTGCAGGAGATCTTGCAGGCCGGGGGTTATGCCACCGCCATGGCGGCAGGCGTGCCCAGCTTTTGTGCGGCGGCGGCGCGGCTGAATGTGCCGCTGACCGGCGGCATGGATACGCCGCTTACCATTGCGCCCGGCGGCTGGACAGACCGCGTGCTGGAAATGCCCGGCACCAAGGTATTGATGAAAGCCGGCAGGCAATTGCCTGTCTTATTGGATACCCTGCAGCAGGCAGATAAGCTGAAAAAAAGCGCACTTGTGTGCAACTGCGGTCTGCCGGACGAGCGGGTCTACCCGGATCTTTCCCTTGAACGGCCGCAGGAACAGGCCGGTTATTTTGCCACCGTTTTGGTAAAGGAGTAACGTTATGGTACATTTTGTTGGTGCAGGCCCCGGCGCACCGGACCTCATCACCCGGCGGGGCGCGGCCCTGCTTCAGAAAGCCGACTGCATCATCTATGCGGGCAGTCTGGTGAACCCGGCCCTGCTGGGCCTTGCAAAGGCAGACTGCGCCATTTATAACAGCGCTGAAATGACGCTGGAGCAGGTGCTGGATGTGATGCGGCAGATGGAAGCTGCGGGTAAGATCACCGTGCGCCTGCACACCGGCGACCCCTGCCTTTACGGTGCCATCCGGGAGCAGATGGATGTGCTGGACGCCGAGGGCATTCCCTACGATGATACCCCCGGTGTGTCCAGCTTCTGCGGCGCAGCGGCGGCACTGAATGCAGAGTACACGCTGCCCACCGTCAGCCAGACCGTCATCATCACCCGCATGGAGGGCCGCACCCCGGTGCCGGAAAAAGAAAAGCTGGCAAGCCTTGCCGCCCACGGGGCAACGATGGTCATTTTCCTATCCATCGGCCTTGTGGACAAAGTACAGCAGGCGCTTCTGGAAGGCGGTGCCTATACGCCGGATACCCCGGCAGCGGTGGTGTATAAGGCCACATGGCCGGAGGAAAAAACGGTGCGCTGCACCGTAGGTACGCTGGCGGAAAGCGTTCATGCAGCGGGCATCACCAAAACGGCGCTCATCGTGGTGGGTGACTTTTTGGGCCGGAACTACGAGCGCAGCAAGCTGTACGACCCCGCCTTTACCACCGAGTTCCGCAAAGGAGAACCGGTATGACCCGCGCTTACCTTGCCTTTACGGAAACTGGCCTTGCGCTAGCAAAGCGTCTGGCCGTCGCCTTGCCCGGCAGTGTTGCCCGGTGCGGGCGGGATGGTGTTTCTCTTGCAGAATGGGCAAGCGCACAGTTTGTGCATTCTGATGCGCTGATATTTGTAGGAGCTGCGGGTCTTGCAGTGCGGGCCATCGCGCCCCACTGCAAGAGCAAGACTACCGACCCGGCTGTGGTAGTGGTGGACGAATGCGGGCGGTTTGCCGTGCCCATTCTGTCCGGACATCTGGGCGGTGCAAACGATCTTGCGCGGGCCATTGCCGCTGTATGCGGAGCCGTGCCGGTGATCACCACCGCCACCGATGCCCACGGCATTTTTGCGGTGGACGAGTGGGCAAAGCACCAAAACTGCATGGTGCTGGAGCCGGAGCGCATCAAGCTGGTCAGCGGCAAATTACTGGCCGAGCAGCCGGTATATTACCGGGCTGATTTCCCGGTAACAGGCACCGTGCCCGCAGGGTTATTCCCCGCTGATACCCCGGAAAAAGCCGACTTTGCACTCACCCTTTGCCCCACCGGGCAGGCACTGCATCTTGTGCCGCGCATCGGAGTGCTGGGCATCGGCTGCAAGCGGGGCACAAGCGCTGAAACGCTGGAAGCTGCCTTTGCCGCCTTCTGCACCCGGTACGGCTTTGCTGCGCAGGCAGTTACCGCCGCCGCAAGCATCGACCTGAAGCAAAACGAGCCGGGCTTGCTGGCCTTTTGTCAGGCGCACGGCTGGCCGGTGCGGTTTTACTCTGCCGCACAGCTGCGCAGCTTGCCCGGGCAGTTCACTCCCTCCCCTTTTGTACAACGCGTGACCGGAGTGGATAATGTCTGTGAGCGGGCGGCAGTGCTGGACGCAGGCGGCAGCCTGTTTTACCCGAAATTTGCCTGCAGCGGCGTGACCCTTGCGCTGGCGTGCAGGCCCTTTGCCCCGGACTGGAGGTGGCAGAATGCTTGACGTGATGGAAATCGATATTGACCGTCCCGAGAAGATAGTCTATGTCGTGGGGCTTGGCCCCGGCGAGCCTTTTTATATGACCCAGCAGGCCGCGAATACGCTGGAAAGCGTTGACGCGATTTGTGGATATAAGGTCTATCTTGACCTCATCCGCGATGAATTCCCCTGCGAGGAATACTATGCCACCGGCATGACGCAGGAGCTTGACCGCTGCCGCTGGGCGCTGGAAAAAGCACGCACCGGCAAGCGGGTGGCTCTGGTCTGCTCCGGCGATGCTGGGGTGTATGGCATGGCAAGCCCCCTGCTGGAACTTGCCCCGGATTATCCGGACGTTGCCGTGGAGATCGTGCCCGGACTGACCGCTGCCCTCAGCGGCGGGGCAGTGCTGGGCGCACCGCTGGCGCACGATTTTTGCGTCATTTCCCTTTCCGACCGGCTGACCCCGTGGGAGGTCATCGAGAAGCGGCTGGCTTGCGCCGCTATGGGAGATTTCTGCGTTGCGTTGTACAATCCCTCCTCCAAGGGCAGGCCGGACTATCTGGCAAAGGCGGTGTGCATCCTGCTGGAAAACGGCAAAAGTGCCGATACCGTCTGCGGCATCGTGCGCAACATCGGCCGGGAGGGTCAGACCGCCCGAATCCTGACCCTTGCCCAGCTGAAAGACACTGCGGTGGATATGTTTACCACCGTGTACATCGGCAACGCCGCCACAAAGCAGCTGGGCGGCAGAATGGTCACCCCACGGGGGTACCGCAGATGAAGGCAGTGGTTTTTAGCGGCACTACCGAGGGGCGGGTGTTCTCCCGGCAGCTGGCGGCGCTGGGAGCAGAGGTTCTGGTCAGTGTTGCCACCCCGCTGGGTGCAGAGGAACAGGGCAAAGCGGACGGCATCACCGTGCACTGCGGGCGGCTGACCCCCGAGGAAATGGCCGCTCTTTTACAGGGCGCTGCTCTGTGCGTGGACGCCACCCACCCCTACGCGGTGGATGCCACCAAAAACATCCGGGCTGCGTGTGCCGTGGTCGGGGTGGAGTACCACCGGCTGCTGCGGGAAGAAAGTCCCTTGCCTGCCGGGAGCATGGTATTTGCCACCGCCGCCCATGCCGCTGCATTTCTGGCCGGGTGCAGCGGCAATGTGCTGCTGGCTACCGGCGCAAAAGAGCTTGCCGCTTTTGCGGCGCTCGGGCCGGAGCGGCTGTTCCCCCGGGTGCTGCCCACGCGGGAGGGCATTGCCGCCTGCGAGGCCGCCGGTATCCCGCACAGAAACATCATTGCCATGCAGGGGCCATTCAGCTATGCGCTGAACTGCGCCTTGATTGAACAATTCTCCATCCGGTATCTGGTCACCAAGGACGGCGGTGCTGTGGGCGGCTTTGCCGAAAAAGCACAGGCCGCACAGGATGCCGGTGCACAGCTGATCGTGGTGCGTCGCCCGGCTGAAAACGGACAAACTGCTGCACAAATTCTGGCACGCTGCAAGGAGGTTCTGGTATGATTTCTCTGATTGGAATGGGCTCCGGCTGCCCGGAAAGTCTGACCGCGCAAGGACTGGCTGCACTGCAAAGCGCAGGGCTCATCCTTGGGGCAAAGCGCCTGTTGGAGCATTTACCGGCGGGGTGCACTGACAACTGCAAAGCCGTGTATAAGCCGGAGGAAATCCTTGCGTGCCTTACTGCGCAGCCGGATACGGACACTGCTGTTTTGTACAGCGGCGACACCGGGTTTTACTCCGGTGCGGCGAAGCTGCTGCCCCTGCTGCGGGCTATGGGCTACTCTGTCCGGGTGCTGCCCGGGCTTTCCAGCGTGCAGCTTTTAGCCGCTGCTGTAGGACGCCCTTGGCAGGACTGGAAACTGGTGTCGGCCCATGGCCGTGCCTGCAACCCCGTAGCCGAGATTTTAGCGCATCCACAGGTGTTTTTCCTCACCGGCGGCGGGGACACTCCTGCCACCCTTTGCGCCAAACTGACCGCCGCCGGGCTGGGCGCTGCTCACGCCCTTGTGGGCGAAAACCTTGGCACCCCGGCAGAAGCCATCCGCTTTGGCCTTGCCCGGGAACTGGCAGAGCAAACCTTTGCACCGCTGAGCGTATTGCTCATCGAACGGGAGGCTTTGCCGTCCCGCCGTACCCCCGGTCTACCGGATGAGGCTTTTATCCGGGGCGCTGTGCCCATGACAAAGCAGGAGGTGCGCGCCGCCGCGCTGGCAAAGCTGGCGGTCGCCCCCACGGACATCCTATGGGACGTGGGCGCAGGCACCGGCAGCGTGAGTGTGGAGCTGGCGCTTGCCGCCCCTGCCGGGCAGGTATACGCTGTGGAGTGTGACCCGGAGGCCTGTGCACTGATCCAGCAAAACCGGGAGAAATTTGCTGCTTACAATCTGACCCTGATTGAGGGCAAAGCCCCTGAAGCTTTGGACGCGCTGCCTACACCGGATGCTGTATTCATCGGCGGCACAAAGGGCAATATGGACGCCGTTATAAACGCTGTGCTGCACAAAAATCCAGCCGTGCGGCTGTGCATCGCCGCCATTGCGCTGGAAACACTCAGCGTCGCCGTGGCTGCTCTGACCGCCCACGGCCTTGCCGCCGAGGTGACGCAGATCGCCGTCAGCCGCACAAAAACGGCGGGCAGTCTGCATCTGCTGATGGCTAACAACCCGGTGTTTCTCATTATGGGGGCACGGACATGATGCAGTTTCTCATCGCCGCGCCGCGCTCCGGCAGCGGCAAGACCACCGTTACCTGTGCCGTGCTGACCGCCTTGCAGCGGCGCGGGACTGACCCTTGCGCCTTCAAATGCGGGCCGGACTACATCGACCCTATGTTTCACCGCAGCGCGCTTGGGGTTGAAAGCCACAATTTAGACCTCTACCTCTCTGCCTCGGATACGGTGCGCACGCTTTACGCCCGGTATGCCGCCGGGCACGGCGCTGCCGTATGCGAGGGTGCCATGGGCTTTTACGACGGGCAGGGACTGACAACCCGTGCAAGCGCTTGGGAGCTGGCCGATACGCTGGCGCTGCCGGTGCTGCTGGTAGTGCAGCCAAAAGGGGCAAGCATCACCCTTGCCGCCGAGCTGCGGGGGCTTTTGCAGTTCCGCACGCCCAGCCATATCGTGGGCATTCTGCTTAACGATTGCTCTGAAGCCTTGTACAAAACGCTGCGTCCAATGCTGGAAGCCGAGACCGGTCTGCCAGTGGTGGGGTATCTGCCCCATCTGCCGGGGTGCGTCATCGAAAGCCGCCACCTCGGGCTGAAAACCGCTGGAGAGATATCGGACTTACAGCAAAAGCTGGGCAAGCTTGCCGATGCCCTTGTGCTGGACTGGACACAGCTGGCAGTGTTGACCGACCGTCCTGCCCCGGCTGCGCCGCCGCTTGCCGCGCCGTGCACGCCCTCCGTTCGCATTGCCGTAGCGCGGGATGAAGCCTTCTGCTTTGCCTACGCTGAAACGTTGGACGCCTTGCGGGATGCGGGTGCAGAGCTTGCATTTTTCAGCCCGCTGCGGGATGCCGCCCTGCCGGAAAATATCGGCGGGCTGTACCTGCCCGGGGGTTACCCGGAGCTGTACGCCCGGCAGCTGAGTGAGAACATCGCCCTGCGTGCTGCTATCCGGGACGTAGGGCAAGAGGGGCTGCCCACCGCTGCCGAGTGCGGCGGCTTTCTGTACTTAGGGCAGACGCTGGAGGGCACAGACAGCAAGGTTTACCCCATGACGGGTGTGCTGCCGGGCAGCGGGCACAACGCCGGGCGGCTGGTGCGCTTTGGCTATGCCGCCATGACGGCAAAGGCCGACAGTATGCTTTTCCACGCTGGAGAAACGCTGCCCGTCCATGAATTCCACCACTGGGATTCCTCCGAGAATGGCGCAGACTTTTCTGTGTGCAAAGCTAAAAAAAGGCAGTGGGAATGCGGCTTTGCAAGCGCAAATTTGTACGCCGGTTTCCCGCATCTTTACTGGGCTGGCACTGCCCTGCCCCGCCGCTTTGTGCAGGCGGCGCAGCACTTTTTGAAACACAAAGGATGACAAAAATGACCGAAGCTGAACTGATGCAGCTGCTTGCTGCCATCACCCCGCCAGACGAAACTGCCCGCGCCGCCGCCCATGCCCACTGGGCCAGCCTTGCCAAGCCCTTGGGTGGGCTGGGCGCACTGGAGACCCTGCTGGAAGATGCCGCTGCGCTGACCGGCACGGCGCAGTTTGATTTTTCCCGCCGGGCGGTGGCGGTGCTCTGTGCAGACAACGGCGTGGTGGCGCAGGGCATAAGCCAGACCGACCAGAGCGTGACCCGCGCCGTAGCCGAGAACCTTGCTGCGCGGCGCACCAGCGTATGCAGGATGGCACAGGCGGCGCACTGCGATGTGCTGCCGGTGGATTTGGGCATTGCCGGTGCGCCCGTACCCGGCGTGCGGGACTGCCGCATTGCCGCCGGGACTGCGGACTTTACCAAAGGCCCTGCCATGACCCGCGCCGAGGCAGTGGAGGCCATTGGCCGGGGCATCGCCCTGACCCGGCAGCTTGCCGCCGAGGGCTACGGGCTTGTGGCCACCGGTGAGATGGGCATTGGCAACACCACCACCTCCAGCGCCGTTGCTGCCGTGCTGCTGGCACAGCCGGTGCAGACCATGACCGGGCGCGGTGCGGGGCTTTCCGACGCAGGGCTTGCCCGCAAGGTGGACACCATCCGGCGGGGCATTGCCTGCAATGTCCCCAACCCCGATGATGTATTGGACGTACTGAGCAAGCTGGGCGGCTTTGATATCGCCGGTCTGTGCGGGATGTTTCTGGGCGGGGCGCTGGCGGGTGTGCCCGTGCTGATGGATGGCTTCATCAGCGGGGTGGCAGCGCTGTGCGCCGTGCGGCTGTGCCCGGCAGCATCCAAGGCCGTGTTTGCCAGCCACTGTTCCACCGAGCCTGCCGCCCGGCTGGTGCTGGACGCGCTGGGCAAAACGCCCCTGCTTACCGCCGGGCTGCATCTGGGCGAGGGTACCGGCGCAGTGGCCAGCATCCCGCTGTGGGACATGGCGCTGGCGGTGTACGATGGGTGCTATTCCTTTGCGGAGGGCGGCATTGCGCCGTATATGCCCCAATGCTGACGCTGGTGCTGGGCGGCGCTGCCAGCGGCAAAAGTGAATACGCCGAAGCCCTTGTGCTGCGCTGCGGTTTGCCGCGGTACTATCTGGCTACCATGCAGGTGTGGGACGCCGAGTGCGCCGCCCGGGTAGAAAAGCACCGCAAAATGCGCGCTGCGAAGCAGTTTGAGACTATCGAGTGCCCGCTGCATTTAGAGACGGTGCATTTGCCCCGCAGGGGCACGGCGCTGCTGGAAGACTTAGGCAATTTGACCGCTAACGAGCTGTACGACCCCGCCGGGGCGGGCGATGCCGCCGCCGAGCACATTTTGCAGGGGCTGGAGAGCCTTGCCGCGCAGTGCGAAAACTTGATCGTTGTTTCCAACGAGGTATTCAGCGGCGGCGCGGACTATGCCGGGGATACCGACCGCTATCTTCTGGCGCTGGCACAGGTGAACAACGCCCTTGCCGCCCGGGCAGATGCCGTGGTGCGGGTGGTGTGCGGCGTCCCCGTCTATTATAAAGGAGTGGAAAAATGATCGTTTTGCAGACCATTGCGGTGGCCTTTGCCATGTTTTCGGCGGTGCCGGTGCCGCAGTTTGGGTGGAACGAAAAGAATATGCGGTATGCGCTGTGCGCCTTCCCGCTGGTAGGGCTTTTATGCGGGGTGCTGTGGTGCGTGTGCGGAGTGCTGCCTCTGCCCGCCCCGGCGCGGGCGGCAGGGTTCTGCCTTGTGCCGGTGTGGGTGACCGGCGGCATCCATCTGGACGGCTATGCCGACACCTGTGACGCCCTTGCCAGCTACGGCGACCGGGAAAAGAAGCTGGAAATTTTAAAGGACCCGCACTGCGGTGCCTTTGCGGTCATCCGGCTGTGCAGCTATTTTGCGGCTTACCTCTGCCTCGCCGCCTGTGTGCAGTTCACGCCCCGGGTGGGCGCTCTGTGGACGCTGGCACTGGTTTTGGAGCGGACGTTCTCCGGCCTTGCGGTGGCGGCCTTTCCCATGGCAAAAAACACCGGCCTTGCCCACACCTTTGCCACTGCCGCCGACCGCACCGCTGTGCGCAATGTACTGGCAGTGCTGGTGATCATGCTTTGCGGGGCGCTGCTGGCTTTAGGCGGCGGGGCACTGGCAGCAGTTGCAATTTTGCTGTTTTTGTGGTATCACCATGTAGCTGTGCAGCAGCTGGGCGGCATTACCGGCGATCTGGCCGGGTGGTTTTTGCAAAAGACTGAGCTTTGGATGCTGGCGGCGCTGTGCGCCTGCCAATGGGGAGGGCTGTTATGATCCTGATCACCGGGCCGCTTTACAGCGGCAAACGCACCTTTGCCCGCACCCTGTCCGGCCGCTGTATTGCAGACGTGCAGCAGCTTGCCGCCGGGTGCAAAGACAACGCTGAACTTGAGAAACTTGCGGACAAATTATCCGCTTATGATATCGTGCTGTCCACCGAGGTGGGCGGCGGTGTGGTGCCCGTAGACCCGGCAGAGCGTGCCGCGCGGGAAAACGCCGGGCGGCTTGCCTGTATGCTGGCGGCGCGTGCTGCGTGCGTGGTGCAGATGTTCTGCGGCATCCCCACCGTTTTGAAAGGAGAATTGCCGGAATGCTGATCTATTTGTTGCGTCACGGCTTGACCGAATACAACGCCGAAAAGCGCTATCAGGGGCAGCGGGATATCCCGCTTTCTGCCGCCGGGCGCGCTATGCTGTGCCGGGCAGACATCTCCCCTAAGACTGTGTATATTACCCCGCTTTGCCGCACCCGGCAGACCGCTGAGGTGCTGTTCCCGGGCGCAAGGCTCGTAGAAACAGACGGGCTGAAGGAGATGTGCTTTGGCAGCTTTGAGGGGAGAAACTATATTGAAATGGAGCACGACCCGGACTACCTTGCGTGGGTAGCTGCCAACTGCGAAAGCCCCTGCCCGGACGGCGAGACCAAGGCTTTTTTTTCGGAGC
>ERZ835980.4212-NODE-4212-length-10163-cov-2.730313_pt1 | contig 10163 bp, 7 predicted proteins | sample MGYA00519943_ERZ835980 | MGnify/ENA primary metagenome ERZ835980 (study PRJEB31850, sample SAMEA3708791) | human gut metagenome | biome: human gut; feature: human-associated habitat; material: faeces | place: China | collected 2014 ... | reverse complement strand
AAACTTTGTTTCCGGTGCATTTGACAGCGTGGTAAGCGGAATAAAGAATATGGGTATTTCCATGAGCGAGGAAACACAAGCGATATTGGGCGACATTGGCGGCATTATGCAAGGAGCTGGGCAGTTAGCCACAGGAATAGCAACCGGCAACCCGTTGGGGATTATTCAAGGCTCTATCGGCTTGCTTTCTTCTGCTTTCGATTTGTTCAACTTCCGGGACAGGAAAGCGGAAAAATCCATAAAGCGGCATCAAGAAGCAGTTACAAAGTTGGGGTACGCCTACAACGCATTGGAACACGCCGTAGATAACGCTTTGGGCGAAACGGTCTATCAGAACCAAACGGCTATGATTGAGAACCTACGCCAACAGCAGAATGAAATAAACGGCATGATCAGGGACGAAGAAAGCAAAAAGGACACCGATTGGGGCAGGATTGATGAATGGAAAGAGCAATACGCCGAAATAGGGCGGCAGATTGAAGATATAATAGCCGAGATTACGCAGAGCATTACACAGACTTCCGCGCCGGAACTTGCCGACCAATTAGCGGACGCGCTTGTAGAAGCGTTCGAGAATGGGGAAAGCGCGGCGGAATCTTTCGGAGAAGTAGCCAATGACGTAATTAAGAATGCCGTAAAAAACGCATTGGCTTTGCAGTTTTTGGAAGAACCGTTACAAAGGGCTATTAAGCAGCTTCAAAAAGATATGGGCTTTGACGAAGAAGGGAACGGTACGTTTGACGGCTTGACAGAAGCAGAGCAAGCAAGGTTTAAGGCAGCAATACAAGCCGCCGGGCGAAACTTTGAGCAAGCTATGAACATGTACAAAGACCTTTTCGAGCAAATAGAAGACGAAGGCGACCCGACAACCCTAAGCGGTGCTTACGCTACGGCGAGCCAAGAAAGCATAGACCTGTTAGCAGGACAGACAAACGCGGTAAGGCAGAACCAAGTAACGAGCATTGCACTCATACGCGAACAACTTACATACCTTGCGAGCATGGACAGGGGTATAAGCGTGATAGCGGAAAGGTTGCTGCGGATTATAAACAGGCTTTCAACGCCTACCGATGATGGATTACGCTCACAGGGCATAACGGACTACTAAAAGGATAAGTTATGGAATTTCAACAGCTAAAAAAAAGGCTTGCGGAAGAAGCCAAGGCGAACGGGATTTGCGAAGAATGGTACAATCACATTCTAAACGCGCCTTCAAAAGAACGGCTTTTGACGCTCTTTGTGAAGGGGTTGGACTTTTGCCTAAAAAACGAATTTACGGATGATTTATGGGCAGAATTTCAAGGAATGCGCCAGCACTACGGCGTATTCAAGAACGAACCTATCGAAGTAAAAGACTTGCGTAACGTTGTTGCTTTCGGGACTTCGGAAGGCACAGCAGAATTTACGGGTTTTCACGTAGCGCAGATATGGGCACGTGATAACGTAAAAATCAGCATTAAGACAAGCGGTTACGCTTATATCACGGTTGATATAGCAGACCGGGCAGAAGTAGAGATAACAGCAAGCGACGCGGCGCGTGTAAGTGTATTCCTTCACGGCGGAAACTACACGGGAAGCACGACCGACAACGCACGGATTAAAGTAATCGATAAACGTAACTAATTATGGCATTAGAACAAAATTTGATATTGAACATACCGTTTGACGAAGCCAACGGCTCGCAAACAGCCTACGACTTCGCACAGAACCGCCATGACGCAACGGTAATAGAAAGCAGTTTTGTAACCGGGAAGCAAGGTAATTGCATCCATTTCGACGGCAAAGGACGCGCCGAAATAGATAGTAATATAGTAACGCTTTCGGGAAACTTCACTATCCTCGCATGGCTAAAAAGCATCCTTTTTGAAGACGGCTTTACAGGAACGCGGATAGGTTTGTTTTGCAACACAGACCAAACCGAAAACGGCTACCGGGAAGCATGGATAGACATAGAGCCGGGAAGTTGGGGCTACTTTGTCATACGGAAAGCAGGAAACCAAGTTAGGCTGTACTTAGATACGCAGCTTATAGAAACGGTGGTACTTCCTTCCACGCTAACGGGAATTGCGTTGGTGCAAGACGTTTATAGTACAGGCTACGGCTTCGGGGATTTGGACGAACTGAAAATATACAATGTTGCGTTAAGTAAAGCCGAAATAGCGGAAGAACTAAACAGCATTTCGCAGCTTGAATACTTTTTGAACGGTGTAGACTTCAAAGAGTTTGACCTGCATGTAGAAAGTTCTACCGGAGTGCTTGACCTTCCGAAGTTAAAAACGCCTGCTTCCGTGGATTGGGCAGACTATCACGGCAAGGTTATAGACTTGACAGCAAAGCGATACCAAGAAAGGGAAATAACGTTGAACTGTTGGCTAAGGGCAACCGGAAAGATGGACTTCACGGAGCGCGTAAACAGACTGTACGAGCATTTCAGACAAGACGGAACGCAACGGCTTATGATTTCAATACACCCGACCAAGCCGTTAGTTTTTGAGGTATATTGCGAAGACGGGGTAGCACCCTCGAAGCGTTGGCACGATGATAAGATGATAGGAACTTTCGCTTTGAAGTTGAAAGAACCCGACCCGGTTAAACGGGTGGTAAGGCATCAGCGGCTGAACGCTTCAAACGCGGAACTTACGATAGAGTTCAAAAGCGACAAGATGGTTAATGTCTATTGGGGGGACGGCACGATAAGCGAAGATGTTTACGGGGATTGTACCGGGAAAAACGCTTTGAAGCATACCTACGCAGAAAACGGAATATATTACGCCATTGTAGGCGGAGTAATTGAGGAAATAACAGACTTCGACACGAACGGCATTATAGTATGGAACAAATTGTAATTATAAAGGCAGACGGGACAAAAATACCGTTATTCAGCCGGAAGAATGCAAGCTGTGTAAGCAAGGCGGCGCAAAAAACCGCCTTGCTTTCGGAAGATATTGTAAGCATTTCCCTAACTTCCGCTGTCCCTTTGAATTTTGGTATAGGCGACCACATACTACTATACGGGAAACCGTACAAGTTGAATCAACTGCCCGAACCGACAAAAGAAGGGGAACGCCGTTACACCTACGATTTGAAGTTAGAAGGATTGCAGTACGATTTAATCGATGCACACTACCATTTGCCCGAAGATGCATACGGGGAAACCTATTATTCAGACCTTGCAGGGCATTTGCAGGTTTTGATGTGGAACATAAACCGCATCTTTCCGGGTAAGTGGGTTTTGGGAGAATACCCGGAAAACACGGAATACAAGAACATTACCAATTCCGGGAAAAACTGCCTTCAAGTCGTACAGGAACTTTGCAGCAATTACGGGGTAGAGTTTGAGATAACTACCGATGGAAAGAAATACACGCTCAATTTCAAAGCGAAAGTAGGAATAACACACACTTTTACTTTGAAGTATGGGCGCGGATTAGGTCTATACAAGCTGCAACGAAAGAACGTAAACAATTCCGGGATAGTAACACGGCTTTTTGTTTACGGAGGTACGGAAAATTTAAGGAGCAACTATGGACATACCCGGCTGTGCCTTCCGGGAACTACGCGCCTTACTTCATATATTGACGATGAAAACGCCATCGCGTTATACGGTGTCAAAGAGGGAGAAAAGGTTTACGACATAAAGCCGCAGCGCGTGGGTACGGTTACAGCTTTGGGCGCAGATGTTATCACATTCGCGGACAACACGATGTTTGATTTGAACGCGAAAGAACCGGACGGGAAAACTACGAAATACCTCATAGGCGACACAAGCGCGAAGATAAAGTTTGAAAGCGGTGGACTTGCAGGTTACGAGTTTGACATGCATAGTTACGACCACGCTACAAAGACTTTCGTTATAAACAAGTTCCAAGACGAAAACGGTACGGTATTCCCGTCGGAAACTTCGGCTGCTTTTCAAATAGCAGTAGGCGACAAATACAGCATTTCGGACATACGGCTACCGGATGAATACATAGAAAAAGCCGAAGAAGATTTGGAAGAAGAAGGGAGCAAATACCTCCCGACCGTCAGCCAGCCGCAAGTAAGCTACAAACTTGAACTTACCGAAGGCTTCTTTATCAAGATGTGGGGCAAAGATATTGAAACGGAAGTGTTGCACGTTGGGGACTTTATAAAGGTTGAGGATGAGCAAATAGGCGTGAACAAAGCCGTAAGGATTACGCAGATTGAGCGCGACCTGTTGAAGCCGCACAGCTACGACATCACGCTGAGCGACACAGTAACCAAAACTACGACAGTGCGCGTTTGGAACGAGTTGCAGGAGATAGACGAAATAATTAGAATAAACAATCTTGCAGACCCGGCAAAAGCGCGGCGTAGGTGGAAAGCTACGCAGGAACTTCTAAATATGGTTTTCGACCCGGAAGGCGATTATTACAGCGAGAAGATAAAACCGCTTTCCATTGAAACGCAGATGTTGAGCGTAGGGGCGAAAAGTACGCAGTTCACGCTGCAAAACATCATATTCCAACCCAACTACGGAGGGGACGCGAATACACTATACGTTTCAAACGGTACGCTCGTGCATTACGCGATAGACCCGGACGGCTTGAAGTATTGGGCTTTGGAAGGGGCTACTTTTTCCGGGCTAACACCGGCAGCGGCATTTTACATTTACGCAAGATGTCCGATAAACGGAGATACAGGAAACATTATACTTGTAGAAGGAGCAAGAACGGTAGATGGAGAAGCCGGGTATTACAATTTCCTTGTAGGTGTGCTTAATTCGGTGGTAACGGACGCAGGAGGGAAGAATCCGGGGCGGCTTGTAAGCCTTACTTACGGAAGCAGTACCGTAAACGGGCGTTTCATCCGCACAGGGCGCATCGAAAGCAGCGGCGGCGGAAAGTGCTACTTCGATTTGGATAATGACGAAATAGGCGGCGTTATAAAATTCGTAAAGAACGACGGCACGATAGTAAACGTTACGGACGTTGATGACAAAGCCAATGAGGTAAAGGACTATATAAACAATACCTTGCCCGGCATATTGAACGAAATGCAATCGCAGTTAGACGGGCAGATAGAGCAATTTTTTGAAGAATACGACCCGACCACAAGCAACGCACCGGCGAAAAATTGGAATACCACGCAGCTGAAAGATGAGCATTTAGGCGACCTGTTCTATAATACGAAAACGGGTAAGGTCTTCCGTTGGGTAAAAAACGGGAATACTTACAGTTGGCAGGAATTACAGGACAGCGAAGTAGCGCAAGCGTTGGCACTTGCTAACGATGCTTTGAAACTTGCAGGAACAAAACGGCGCATATTCGTATCAACGCCTACAACACCCTACGACGTTGGCGACTTATGGGTACAAGGAAGTACAGGCGACATTATGCGTTGCAGAACCGCGCGAGCTTCCGGCAGCTACAATGCATCAGATTGGGTAAAGGCTTGCAAGTACACGGACGATAGCGGACTGACTAACTTTATAAACAATAATTTTAACCCGAAAGTCAATGACTTGACGAACCAAATAGACGGGAAAATAGAAAGTTGGTTTCAGACTTCCGACCCGGCAAGCGCATGGACTACTACGGCTTTGAAGAAAAAGCACGTAGGCGATATGTGGTATAGTTCAACGACCAAGCTATTAAAGCGGTATAGTTCATCTTACGCATGGACTACGATAGAAGACCAAAAAGCCATAGATGCATACGAAGCAGCGAGCAAAGCACAGGACACGGCGGACGGGAAACGACGCGTTTTTGTTTCCACGCCGCGACCTCCTTACGATATTGGCGACCTTTGGCTGACAGGCGGAAAGGCAGACGGGATTTTGAAACGTTGCATAAGGGCAAGAACTTCGGGTAGCTATATAGCCAACGACTGGGTAGAAGCCGTTTATTACGACAACACACAAACCGTAATAGACGGTGGAATAGTAACCGCCGGAACGGTGCAGCTTGCAGGAAATGACCAAAGTATAAAGGCAGGCATTACGGGAAATGGAACGGCGGAATCAAGCGTTAGGTTTTGGGCTGGTGCCAGCTACGGAAACCGGAATACCGCACCCTACCGGGTATTGCAGGACGGAAGTTTTTACTCGACCAAAGGAACGATTACCGGAACTATATACGCCAATGCCGGAACTATTGGCGGCTTTGCCATTTCAAGCGGAAGAATTGGCGTTGCTTCAACTTCGGGTGCAACAAGTGGTAGCGGACTTTCTTTGTACGGCAGCTTTATAAAGTTCTCGGACTCCTACCGTTGGGCTTCTATTGGTACAAACGTGCTTCCTGCTTCAACGGGGGTTGTAGGTGTAGGGCGTTTTACAAACAATACGCCGAACACATACGGGACAAACTACGGAATACTTATCAACGTTTCAGGTGCAAATACCAACATAGGGATCGTAAGCAACGGAGCGGTAGTTTGTAATAGCTACGTCGTAGATTACGGGATAGCCAAGCTCACTCCATCCGCTAATAATTGCCTTGTACCCGGCGATGCTACGAAGCCTACTTTGTTCAAGCTGATGCCGAGATTTATTTACAGTAATTCGGGTATAGGATTACCACGACGTGACTCTATTTGTACCATGTTAGGTATAAGCAATTCTACGCCGTTCGCGGTACGGGTAGTTATCATTTGCGACCGCACAAGCACGCAAACCGGTTACGTTTGTGGTAGAAATACTTTCGTAAAGAACAGTTCGGGAGGTAACGCAATGAACAGTAACTATTACCCGTATATGATGGATAATAACGGCAACAACAACACCAATAAATGGAATATGGCTAAGGGAGATATACGCGAGTTCCTTTTAGTTTGGGACGGTAGCAGCAGTTATTATGCGTACTGCCTTAGCATGAGGGAATAACATAGAAATCACGGCGAAATAAGCGGTAAGAGTGATTTGTACGCCGATTTTCACGGCTTCGGGGTACAAACACTTCGCCAACACTTAGCGGACGTATCAACTTAATACCGCTTATTGATATTTTTGTAGGACATTAAAAAGAAAAAGTTATGCAAAACAGAAACGGCGACTTAGTAAGCGCACAAATTTCGGTAGCCGGAACGGTGGACTTTTCCGGCGGAAACTTCCGAATGGACACGCCTTTTTGCTTGAAGAACGATGGCGAAACGGCGGTAGTGCTTGAAGTGAACCTTTGGGGAATGCCCGAAGGGGAATTTATAAGCACACGGTTTGAAACGGGATGGAATCCCGAAATCATACGAGAGATTAAGAAAACGAGTTCAGCAACCGCCCTTGTTTGGGGCTATTAAAACATTTGGATATGGGCATATTTATAGGCATTGGCAACACGAAGCCAGCATTTCCCTACGATTACTATTACGGAGTGCAAATTGACGTGAATGTAGCGGACACCGCATTAACGAGAGTTGGGCGACCGGAATTGCACGTAACGCTGCCGGTGCAGTCATTGATGCGCCGCTGCTTGATTAACGACAGCGGCGAAGTAGTAACATACTTGCACCCGACAGACAGCACCAAGACAGATACAGGCGCAACGGCAGACCTTACGGGAACTACCGGGCAAGTTATGGTAGAGATACCGAAGCACTACCGCAAATTCGAGTTTGACGGGACAATCATAACCGCGCTTATTTCCTTGTACAACCTTCCGGGCTTCCACGAAGTACCGAAAATGTACATCAGCGCATACGAAGCGACCATAGACCGCACAACAAGCTCAACGCCGAAACTTGCAAGTGTGGTAAACAAAACCGCCAACTTCCGGGGAGGTAACAACAATTCGGCATGGGACGGCACTTATAGAAGCCTGTTAGGACTTCCGGCAACACAAACGAGCCTTACCAACTTCCGCAAGTACGCGCGGAACAGGGGCGAAGCCGGGCTTAACGGTTGCGGTTGGAATTGCAACCTGTACGCCGCGCAAGTGGCTATGTATTGGCTTTACGTCATTGAGTACGCAAACCGCAACTGCCAAGCCGCATACAACGCAGAACCTACAAGCGAGGGTTACAAGCAAGGCGGATTGGGCGACGGCGTTACCACGTTGAACGCCTCGAAATGGAACACTTACAACAGCTATTATCCGTTTGTGCCTTGCGGATTTACAAACAGTTTGGGAAACCGCAGCGGCGTAGTAGAGTTCACGATGCCTGACGAATACGACACGGGGGTAGTAACCAAAGTAAAAGTACCTTCATATAGAGGTGTGGAAAATCCGTTTGGGCATTTGTGGAAGTGGACGGACGGCTGCAAGTGCGAGATACAGAGCGACACGGACGGAGCTTTATCGAAGTTCTACGTTTGCTTAGACCCTTCCAAGTTCCAAGACAGCAGTTATAACGACTACGACATGCGCGGAGAATTGCCGCGAAAAGAGGGGTACGTTAAGCGCATGATGATAGGCGAACACGGCGACATCATGCCGATGGAGGTAGGCGCAAGTTCTACGACCCACTTTGCGGACTACTTCTATACCAATATACCGGCTTCCGGCGCGGCTATGAGGGGTGTCTTGTTCGGTGGTTGCGCGGGTTCCGGCGCGTCGGCCGGGCTCTCGTTTGCGAATACGAGTCACGCGGCTTCGTCTGCGCTTGCGAGCTTCGGCTCTCGGCTTTGCTTTATTCCGGCGTAGCATTACGTCACGAAACGGCAACAGAAAACACGCCCCAACCGCCGCGCCATTATTGGCGGTTGGGGTATAACAGAACTAAAAACAAATTCAGTCATGAACGAAAATAACAATACCCGGAAGGAACAGCAGGAAGATGACGGCAGTTTGTCGTTTTTGGCAATTCCGCAAGACGAAGGAAACAAGCATTTCAACTGCAGGGAAACGACCCAGCAGAAATTAATCAACCTTACGTTTTGGGTTTGCGACTTCATAGAAGGAGTTAAAACGAAATTCGGCGCGGAACGCTTCTTAGTGAAGATAAAGAAGAACCGGGATGACAAAGACAGCGAAGCCGAAAAGTTCTTTACCAATTCAAGCGAAATAAAGTACGTTTTGAAGGAGATAAAGAAACGGAACGCTTTCCCTCGCCGGGTTACGATGAGAGCAAGCGGAACACGCTATTACTTTGAGTAAAAATATGACGGTTGTTTGTTCTTCGGGTGTCTTGTTCGGTGGTTACGCGAATTACAGCGCGTCTGCCGGGCTCTCGTATGCGAATACGAATAACGCGGCTTCGTCTACGCTTGCGAGCATCGGCTCTCAGCTATACTGATACTTTTTGTAAAGCAATATAAGGACAAAGACCGCGCCGACAAAAAGGCGGAAAACAGTAAACATTAACGGGATTTGGTAGGGAAACCGAAGAACCCCATTTAATCAGCAAAGCAAGTTATGAAAAGGTTGGGCAACCTATACGATAAAATTATAAGTTTGGAAAACTTACGGCTCGCAGACAAGCGGGCTCGTAAGGGCAAACTTAACACCTACGGCGTTAAGGTACATGACCGCCACGCCGAAGCCGACCTTTTGGCTTTGCACGAAGCATTGAAGGCAGGAACTTACAAGACTTCGGAATATAGCACCTTCTTTATTTACGAACCAAAAGAACGTGAGATTTTCAGACTACCGTACTTTCCCGACCGCATTGTACACCACGCAGTAATGAACGTGTTAGAATCTGTATGGGTGTCCATATTCACGGCGGACACATACAGTTGCATCAAAGGGCGAGGAATACAAGCGGCAGCGGACAAGTTACGGCACGTGATAGACCGGGACAAACCCGGTTGCGCCTATTGTCTGAAAATTGACATACGGAAGTTTTACCCTTCCATTGACCACGCTATATTAAAACGGATTGTTCGCCGGAAGATTAAGGACACACGGCTACTTAGACTTCTTGACGAAATAATAGATAGCGCGGACGGACTGCCCATCGGCAACTACCTGAGCCAGTACCTAGCGAACCTCTACCTGGCCTACTTTGACCATTGGGTTAAGGAAACCAAGCGCGTAAGGTATTATTTCAGATACGCCGACGATATTGTAGTATTGCACAGCGACAAAAGGGTATTACGTGCCTTGCTTGCCGACTTTGAACGGTATTTGAACACGGAACTAAATCTGTTTGTCAAAGACAACAAACAGATTTTCCCGGTAGCGAAAGACCACAAAGACCGGCACGGGCGCGGCATTGACTTTTTGGGTTATGTGTTTTACCACAACGAAACACGGCTAAGAAAGCGT
>ERZ835980.4211-NODE-4211-length-10164-cov-3.108220_pt1 | contig 10164 bp, 10 predicted proteins | sample MGYA00519943_ERZ835980 | MGnify/ENA primary metagenome ERZ835980 (study PRJEB31850, sample SAMEA3708791) | human gut metagenome | biome: human gut; feature: human-associated habitat; material: faeces | place: China | collected 2014 ... | reverse complement strand
ATTATTTTCCGGATGACGCCATGACAGACCAGCCGGAGCGGGTCATCGCCGCCGAGATGCTGCGGGAAAAGGCGCTGTGTTTCCTTTCCGAGGAGATCCCGCACGGCATTGCCGTGACGATAGAGACCATGAAGGAGCGGGAGGGCGCCAACGGGCCGGTCATTGATATTGACGCGGTGATCTACTGCGAGCGCAAGAGCCACAAGGGCATCATCATCGGCAAGGGCGGCGCGATGCTGAAAAAAATCGCCACCGCCGCGCGCGAGGAGCTGGAGGCTTTCCTGAACTGCAAGGTGAACCTGCAGTGCTGGGTAAAGGTGAAGGAGGACTGGCGCAACGAGGAGCGGATGCTGCGCAATTTTGGCTTTACCGAGGAGCGGTAAGTCAAACTGATATAATCGCGGGCGCCCGGCAGGGCGCCGCAGGGGGATCAGCCCGCTAGGGGCGCTGAACCGGTTGCCTGCAAGGGCCGGCAAAGAAGCCCCCGGGGCCCCCGGCGGGACGCAAGGCCCGCTGGGGAGAGGCGGAGCGCCGGAGCGCCGGAGGGTTGTCTATCCCATAGGGATAGCGGCCCGACAGAGAGCGCAGCCCGCGACGACGAGCGGGCGGCCGAAGGCCGCTCCGGCGAAGCCGGAGCCAGCGGCTCCGCCGCTGAAACCGTCCGCAGGACGGTTTGGCCTTCGGCCGAATCTGCGAGCTTGCGGAAAATTTTTGTGGGGCAGGGGCAAAAATTCCCTAACATAACCCACGGCGCCGGGCGCACAATGAGAGTAGAAAATCTGCTGCGAGGGGGCGCCCGATGTGAACCGACCTGCCGAGGACCGAAACAATGACCTGACCGGCTGCTGGGAGCGTTTTTGGCACAGCGGCCGGGTGGAAGATTACCTAGCGTACCGGGCGGCGCAGGCTGCCGCCCCAAAGGAGCCGACCGATGCAGACAGTGACCGACGCCCTGGTACTGCGGGAACGCAAGCTGGATGAGCAGGACCGCCTGCTGACGCTGCTTTCCGCCGACCGGGGGATCATAACCGCTTACGCCAAGGGAGCGGGACGCATGAAGGGCTCGATGGCTGGTGCCACCGAGCTGCTTTGCTATTCCCACTTTGTGCTGTTCCAGAACCGGGAGCGGTGCTTTGCCGACAAGGCGGAGGCAAACACGCTGTTTTTTGGCATACGGGGGGACCTGGAAAAGCTGACGCTGGCGACCTACTTCGCGCAGCTGTGCTGCGAGCTGATCCCGGAAAATGAGCCGGCGGCGGAGGAGCTGCGGCTGATGCTGAACACCCTTTACTGCCTGGAGCGGGACAAGCTGCCGCCGCTGCAGCTGAAGGCGATCCTGGAGCTGCGGCTGCTGACGCTGACCGGCTATATGCCGGATCTCATTGCCTGCCGGGCGTGCAGCGGGCTGCCGGAGGATGGGGTGGTGCTTTTTGATCCCTCGGGCGGGAGCATCTGCTGCCCGGGGTGCGCGCCGAGCGGAGCGGTGGGGCTGCTGCCGCTGCCGCCGGGGGTCTTTGCCGCCATGCGGCACATCATCTACTGCGACTTTGAGAAGCTGTTCCAATTTAAGCTGGGAGAGGAAAATCTGCCGGTGCTGGCCCACGCGGTGGAGCAATATCTGCTGTGCCAGGTGGAGCGGATCCTGCCGGCCCTGAATTTTTACAAGACGATCTGCATTTGAAACAAAGCTAAAAATCTGCTTTCGCGGAAAGTGAGAACAGGGGAATGGTTTTTTGCAAGACGATCTGCATTTGGGGCAAGGCCAAAACCTGTTTTCGCGGAAAGTGAGAACAGGGGAATGGTTTTTTGCAAGACGATCTGCATTTTATACAAAACCAAAAGCCTGCTTTCGCGGAGGGCGAGGGCGGAGAGCGATATTACGGAACATGTTTCTGATTTTTGAGACAAGAGAAAGGACGGTATCATCATGACGGAGAAACAACAAAAAGCAATAGAGCTGCACGGGAAGGGCTACAACTGCTTCCAATCGGTGGCGTGTGTATTTGCGCCGGAGCTGGATGTGGATGAGGTAACGGCCTTCCGGATGGGCGAGGGCTTTGGACTGGGCATGGGTGACATGAGCCAGACTTGCGGCGCCATCACCGGGGCGGTGGCCTGTATGGGGCTGCTGAACAGCGCCGGGGACCTGGACGCCCCCAACACCACCAAGCGGGCCACCATGGGGCTGGCCTCCACCCTGACCGCACGCTTTTTGGCGGAGCACGGCAGCTGCATCTGCCAGGTACTGAAGGGCAGGACCGGCTGCCCGGTCGTCCCCTGCGATACCTGCATTGCCGACTGCGTGGGCTATGTGGAGGAGGAGCTGAAAAACCGCATATGACCTACTACGACCAGAATGCCCTAAAGCTGTGCCATGCCTTTTGGCGGGAGCGGCTGCGCCCCGGCATGACCTGTGTGGACGCCACCGCCGGGCGGGGCCGGGATGCCGAGGTGCTGTGCCGTCTGATCGGAGAAACGGGGCACCTGTACGCCTTTGATATTCAGCCGGAGGCGATAGAAAGCACCCGGCAGCGGCTGACCGAAGCCGGGCTAATGGGTCGGGCGACGCTGATCCACGCAAGCCACCGCAGAATGGCGGAGTATGTACCGGCAGCGGATGCGGTGGTTTTTAACCTGGGCTATCTGCCGCGGGGCGACCATGCCATCGGCACCACGGCGGCGGAGAGCATCCCTGCGGTGGAGGCGGCGCTTCACCTGATTGCGGAGGATGGGTTTGTGACCATCTGCCTGTACTACGGCGGGGACAGCGGCTATGCCGAGCATGACGCGCTGCTTTCCTATCTGCGGCAGCTGGATGCCCGGCAGTACACCGTCATGGTGCAGCAGTTTTTTAACCGCCCCAATTGCCCGCCTATTTTCATCGTGATCGAAAAGAACCGGTGAGTGGGCGGCCGAAGGCCGCCGCAGGGCCGTAGACCGGGCAAAGAGCGGGGCCCGCAGGGCGGCCCGGCCGGAGGCCGGGCCGGGCGGCGGAGCCGCCGCGAGCGAAGCGAGGCCCTGCGGGCCGAATCTGCGGCCTGCAGAGATGGGAAAGGATAAACTATGACGGAATACTGGGACCTGCTGGACGAAAACCGAGAACCGCTGGGCATGCTGCACCGGCGGGGAGACGCGCTGCCGGCGGGGGCGCGACATCTCTGCGTGGAGATTATTACGGTGTGGGAGGGCAGGATATTGACCACACTGCGGCACCCGCAGAAGCATAACGGTGGCTATTGGGAGGTCACGACCGGCAGCGCCCTGGCCGGGGAGGACAGCCGCACCGCTGCGGTGCGGGAGCTGTATGAGGAAACCGGGATCAAGGTCGAAAAGGAGGAGCTGATCCTCTTTGACCATGTGATAACGCCCCGGATCTTTAGCGATACCTACCTGCTGCGGCTGGCGGAGGAGCCGAAAATAGCCCTGCAAAGCACCGAGACCGTAGACTATGCCTGGCTGACGCCGGTCGAGATGCTGGAGCGGTGCCGAGCTGGAATGGTAATAGGGCATCTGGCGGAGCGCTTTGCGCGGTATGCCGTGATGCTGGAGGATGTACTCCAGAAGGAGGGAGAAAAATGAACAAACACCACCGGACGCTGGAGCTGGACCGGGTGCTGGAAATGCTGGCGGAGCAGGCGACCTGCGCGGCCAGCAAGGAACTGGCGCTGCGGCTGGAGCCCTGTGATAACTACCGGGACGCCTGCGATGCCCTGCGGCGGACCGCCGATATCAATACACTAACCGCCCGGTACGGGACACCGGGGCTGGGCGGCATACAGGACTGCACCGGCGCCCTGCAGCGGGCCAAGCTGGGTTCCCGGCTTTCCGCTGGGGAAATACTGCAGGTGGCACGGGTGCTGCGCACCGTCCGCACCATTAAGAAGTGGCGGGGACAGGGCGAGACCCCTACCGCCGCCGATGATTTGTTCCATGTGCTGGCGCCCGTGGAGGGGCTGGAAAAGGATATCTTCGATGCCATTCTCTCGGAGGAGGAGATCGCCGATACGGCCTCCCCTGCCCTGAATGATCTGCGCCGGCGCATCCGCCGGGCCCAGCTGAAGGTGCGGGAACAGCTGGATGGTATCATCCGCTCGCCGCAATACGCCAAGGCGCTGCAAGAGCCGATCATCACCATGCGCGACGGGCGCTTTGTGGTGCCGGTCAAAATAGAATGCAAAAATGAGGTCAAGGGCCTGGTGCATGACACCTCCTCCAGCGGCGCGACGGTCTTTATAGAGCCGATGGCCGTGGTGGATGCCAACAACGAGATAAGGATGCTGCAAAATGAGGAGCAGCTGGAGATCGACCGTATTTTGCAGGAATTCAGCGAGCGCATAGGGCAGGTGGCGGATGCCACTAAGGATAGCTTTGCGGCGCTATTGCAACTGGACCTGCTTTTTGCCAAGAGCCGGCTGGCCGACAAGATGAAGGCGACGGTGCCGGACCTCAACGAGGACGGCATCATTGAGTTCCGCAAGGCACGGCACCCGCTCATCAACAAGGAAAAGGTGGTGCCGGTGGATATCCGGCTGGGGGATGGCTTTGATACGCTGGTCATCACCGGGCCCAATACCGGCGGTAAGACTGTGGCGCTGAAAACGCTGGGCCTGCTGACGCTGATGGCGGCCTGCGGCATGATGCTGCCGGTGGCGACCGGAAGCCGCGCGGCGGTCTTTACCCATGTGCTGGCGGATATTGGCGACGAGCAGAGCATAGAGCAGAGCCTTTCCACCTTCTCCTCCCACATTGTCAAGATCATAGAGATCCTGAAAATTGCCGACGACAACAGCCTGGTGCTGACTGATGAGCTGGGGGCCGGCACCGACCCCACCGAGGGCGCGGCGCTGGCGGTTTCCATCATTACGGCGCTGCGGCAGCGGGGTGCGCGGCTGGCGGCGACCACCCACTACGCCGAGGTGAAGATGTATGCCCTGCAGACCGACGGGGTGGAAAACGGCTGCTGCGAATTTGATGTGGCGACCCTCTCCCCCACCTACCGGCTGCTCATCGGTGTACCGGGGCGCAGCAATGCCTTTGCCATCAGCCGGCGGCTGGGCCTGCCGGAGGAAATTATTGAAGAGGCGAAGAGCATGGTCTCCAGTGAGAATACCCGCTTTGAGGATGTGGTAAGCGAGCTGGAAAGCACCCGGCAGCAGCTGGAAAACGAAGTGACGGCCGCTGAGACCGCCCGCGGGGAGGCCGACCGTCTGCGGGCTGAAATGAAAAAGCAGACTGAGGCGCACGAGGCGGCGCTGGAGAAGCTGGAGGCCGAGGCAAGGGACAACGCACGCGCCCTGGTGGAGCGTACCCGCAGCCGCACCGACCTGCTGCTGAACGAGCTGGAGGAGCTGAAGAAGCAGAAGGATAAAGCTGATTTCAGTGAGAAGGTGGCGGCGATGCGGCAGGGCTACAACCGGCGCATTGAGGAGCTGCGGGACACCGCTGACCCGGTAAAGGAGCGCAAGACGGAGGAGTATCATCTGCCGCGGGCGCTGCGGGAGGGCGAAACGGTGACGGTGGCGGCCATCAACCGGCAGGGGACGGTGATCTCCGGGCCGGATAAAAACGGGGCTTATCAGATCCAGCTGGGGAACATGAAGATGAAGTGTGAGCCCGGCGAGCTGCGGCTGCCGGAGGACGCCCCCAAGCCCCCCAAGAAGAAACAGACGCCCACCGGCGGCAGCCGCACCAGCCGTCCCGGCAACACCGAGCGGGAGGCCCGCACCGAGCTGGACATCCGCGGGATGGCGAGCGACGAAGGCCTGATGGAGGTGGATCGCTTCCTGGACCGGTGCATGATGATGGGCATTAAGAACGCGACCATTATTCACGGCAAGGGGACCGGCGTACTGCGGGCCGCGGTGCAGCAGCACCTGCGGCGGCTGAGCTTTGTAAAGAGCCAGCGCCCCGGCATGTACGGCGAAGGCGAGATGGGCGTGACGGTAGTAGAGCTGAAATGAGGCGGCGAGGAAAAATGGAGAGGCGGCAAGGAACCCCGCAGGCAGGCTCTTGCCCGGCGGAGCGAAGCGGAGGGCGGGCTGATGCCTGTCAAGGGGTGACACAGCCGGAATCCATTTTTACCGCCGCCGAAGGACGGTCACGGCAGAAAACAGAATAAAATGGCCCCTTGATGGAACCATAGTGGTATATGGAACCATTAGGGGGATTTTTTATGGGGAAAAAAATATTGGACCGGGCGCTGGTATTTGGGACGGGGGCGAGCTTTTACAGCCTGCTGGAGACAATATGGCGAGGACACACCCACTGGAGCATGAGCCTGACCGGCGGGCTGGTGCTGCTGACCGTTTACACAGCGGAGCGGCGGACCCACCATACCCTATGGTGGCGATGCCTGCGTTCCGCGGGGATCATCACAGCCTATGAATTTGTAGTGGGGTGCCTGGTGAATCTGCGGCTGGGGTGGCAGGTGTGGGATTACTCCTCGCAGCCGGGGAATGTGCTGGGGCAGGTGTGCCCGCTTTTTTGCTTTCTGTGGCTGATGCTCTCACTGCCTGTGCTGCTGCTGTGCGGCTGGCTGCGGCACCACATGGAGCCGCAGCTGCCCCGCTGCGGCGGGCTGTGCTGGCGATAGGCGAAATGCGCCTTTCCTTTTGCGGGGAGATGTGATAAAATGAAAGCAGAATCATTCCACCACGAAAGGAGAAGCAAGTATGATATCCAACGAAATGAGAGATCGGCTGATCGCAATGGCGCGGGAAGCCTCCCAAAATGCCTATGTGCCTTATTCCCATTTTAAGGTGGGGGCGGCCATCCTGGGAGAAAAGGGCGGCATTTACACCGGCTGCAATGTGGAAAACGCGAGCCTTGGCCTGACCATCTGCGCGGAGCGCAACGCCTGCACCACCATGATAGCGCAGGGCGAGCGGCGGATTGCGGCAGTGGCCATATACGGCGGCGAAAAGGGCGGTGAAGCGGCACCCTGCGGGGCATGCCGGCAGTTTATGCTGGAATTTGCCGATGAAGCGCTGGAGGCTCCGCTGTACTTTGTGGGGCGGGATGGCAGCTTTGTCATTTCCAGCTTTCAGGAGATCTGCCCGTTCCCCTTCCGCAGCTTTGTAGGGAACGATTAAACGCAAACGCACAAAAACAACCGGCTGGGGAATCGGATTCCCTCAGCCGGTTTTTGTTCAAGGAAGGAAATAGCAGAACAGTGTGCCCGCTGCGGCGAGCAGAATCCCGACGGCAGCGCCTGCCAGTACCTTGATGATATTCTGGTAGGGGCGTTTGCCGCTTTCTCGCAGCTGCTGGATCTCATCGAGAGTCTTGCCCTCCAGAAAGGCGGCAACCTCCCGGTAGGTTTGGACATCATACTGCTTTTTGATCTTTTCGATGCGCAGGGCGAAGAACAGAGCCGCGCCAAACAGCAGGCAGAACGGGACGAGCGCCCACCAGCCCAGCCACTCCGCCAGGGGGACAGCGGAAAGGGCGGCAAGAACCATAAATACCGTCATCCAGACAGCACTGCGGTGGACGGCGTGGATATCCTGCTGATTGATGGCTTTTTGCATGATTTCGATATCTCCTTTGACCAATTGATCGAGGGAGAGGCCGAACAGGCTGCCGAGAAGCAGCAGGCTTTGCAGATCGGGGTAGCTTTTATTATTTTCCCAGTTGGAGATGGTTTGGCGGGAGACATACGCCTTTTCCGCCAGATCGTCCTGGCTCCAGCCGTGGGCGGTACGGTGCTGTTTGATACGGTTGCCGAGTTCCATACGGTGACCTCCCTTCGTCCCCATCAGCATAGCAAAAGGAGTGGTTTTCCGTCCATCAAAAGTCTTTTACATGGCACCCAAAATGGCCTGTATTTCCGCGAGATCGGCGGCAAAGTGGATGTTTTCCAGCTTTTCCTGGATGCAGAGACCCATTTTGACCATATGGGTGAGCTGCGCGCGCAGGCCCTCGTAGTAGCCATCAAGATTATAGAGGATACAGGGGGCGACGAGCTTATGGAGGGCGACACGGGACATCACCTCGCTGATCTCCTCCAAGGTGCCAAGGCCGCCGGGAAAGGCGATGAAGGCATCGCCCAGCTCGATCATTTTGGTGCGGCGCTGTGGAAGATCGCGGGCGACATAAAAGTGGGTCAGCCCCTCGTACTGGAGGTCTTGCTCCACGAAGAAGGAGACCTCCACGCCGGTGACTTCCCCGCCGGCCTGCAAGGTGCTTTCCGCCAAAGCGCCCATCAGGCCGGTCCGGGAGCCGCCGTAGACGAGGGTATGGCCACTTTCACCGATCCAGCGGCCAAGGGCGCGGACGACGGTATTCAGCTTTGGATCATTACCGGGGGAGGAGCCGAGATAAACGGTGATATTCATGGAGTCGATCCTTTCGTAGGATTTTATTTTTCGAAGGGGGAGGGGCCAAACAAATTGCGGATCTTGGCGGCCAATTGACGGCGACGGGCGCGTTCCGCTTCTTCGGCGCGCTGCCAACCGGCGGGGGTGCGGTGCAGCAGAGCGCCCTCTCCTATTCCCTGCGGCAGCTCACTGAGAGGGATGCGGCAGGTTTCGCCGGTGACGGTATTCTCACAGAGGGCGAAATCGCCCTCGATGCGGTCGATGCTCCACATGGTAAGGTCTCCTTTGGGAAAATTGGGGGGCGAGGGAAAATCGAGAGGCGGCAAGGAGCGCCCCGAAGGCAGGCTTGCGCCCGACGAAGGCGGGCTGACGCCTGACGAGGGGGCGACACAGCCGGAATCGATTTTCACCGCCCCCATATAGAGGACTGACGGCCTGTAAAAATGCGGGCCGCTTTTATTTTGCGGTGGTGATGGTGAGATTTTCGCCATCACTGGTGACGGTAACGGTGCCTTGCAGGTCGGTGCGATAGAGAGCGGCACCCTGTTCTTTGAGGCGGGTGAGGACGCCGGTATTGGGCAGGTTGTAGCTGTTATCCTCCCCCACCGAGAGGATGGCATAGCGTGGGGCAACGGCTTTGAGGAAATTTTCCGAGCTGGAAGTGGCGCTGCCATGGTGCCCCACCACCAGCACATCGGCAGCCAGTTCGGTCTTTGCCGCCAATAGGGTTTCTTCCACTTCTGCTTCGGCATCCCCCATGAGGAGGAAGGCGGCATTGCCGTAGGTGACACGCAGCACCAATGAATAGTTATTGAGGTTTTCCCAGGTGGTGCCCCGAGCGGGGCTGAGGACGGTGACGGTAGCATCACCAAGGGGGATGGTATCCCCCGCAAAAAGATAGGCGGCGGGAATAGCCTGCTCCGAGAGGGTACTTAGCAGCTTTTCGTAGGACTGGGCGGTGGGGAGCTGGCTTTCCGGGACGGCGGCGGTATAAAAGGCGGCGGCCGGCAGCTTTTCCAGCACGGTGCGCATCCCGCCGTAGTGGTCGCCGTGGGGGTGGGTAACGATGGTGGCGGAAAGCGATTTTACCCCGGCGCGGGAAAGGGCGGCCAGCACCCTGCCGCCTGCGGCATACTCTCCGGCATCGACCAGGATGGCGTCCTCGCCGCAGGTCAGCAGTAGGCTTTGCGCCTGACCCACATCAATGACCCGGAGGGTCAGCCCTGCGGCGGGCGGGTTGGGGGCAGGGGCTTTCTCCCACGGGGAAAGCTCCTGCCAAAGGAGGAAGGCGGCCAGGGCCAGCCGCCGCAGCCGGGCGTGAGGGTAGCGCTTGGTCTTGGCCCGGGCATAAAAGTCCTCCAGGCTGTCCGCCGTCCGGGCGGAACGCGCCAGCCGGGCGGGCAGGCCCTCCGCCACCCCGCCGTCGGGGAGGGCGGCCCAGTCCGCCTCGTCCATCATGCGCAGACGGGCCAGCACCGCCCGGTCGATGTGCGCCATGGACGCGGCCGCCCCGCTCCAGGGGGCGGTGAGATAGGGGTCCGCCTCCGCCGCCCGTCCGGCCCGGAGGAGGGCCCGCAGCTCCGAGGCGGAGGCGAAGCCCCCGGCCGCCGGGCCGTCGTGGGCTGCCCCCCGCCGGGGGATGGTCAGGGCCTCCATGCCAGGAGGCAGGGCCCGCAGATACTCCACCCCCAGGTTGTCGTTTGGGCTGGCCAGGCAGTCGGCCCCCACCGCCGCCTGCCGGGCCGCCGGGAAGGACAGCCCACGGGCCAGCCCGGCCCGCAGCCGCTCCGGGTAGTCCGGACCATCCAGAGCCGCCGCCGCCGCCCGCAGGGGCGCCAGTTCCCCC
>ERZ835980.4207-NODE-4207-length-10171-cov-3.845097_pt1 | contig 10171 bp, 10 predicted proteins | sample MGYA00519943_ERZ835980 | MGnify/ENA primary metagenome ERZ835980 (study PRJEB31850, sample SAMEA3708791) | human gut metagenome | biome: human gut; feature: human-associated habitat; material: faeces | place: China | collected 2014 ... | reverse complement strand
TCGTTGAGGGCGGCGAGACCAACGCATGAATCTGAACTTTAAGATGCAGTAATGAGAAACACCCCGTGCAGAAATGTACAGGGTGTTTCTTTTGTGCAAATATGTGCAACGATGTATTGACAATGTTGCACAATATGAATATAATAAAAGTGACAAAGGAGCGTGAGAGTATGACGACGGTAAGTGTCCGGATGGATGAGAATCTGAAGCGGGATTTTGATGAGATCTGCAATGAACTGGGCCTTTCGATGACAACAGCCATTACCATGCTGGCCAAAAAGATGACGCGTGAAAAACGCATTCCGTTTGAAGTCTCGATGGATCCCTTTTATAGTGCATCCAATATGGCCGCCCTGAATGACAGCATTGAGGAAATGCGTCAGGGAAAGACTGTAACGAGAACGCTGGAAGAGCTTGAGGCTATGGAACATGAGTAAGATCACCTTCACGGAGCGGGCCTTTGCGGAATATCTGTATTGGCAGTCTCAGGATAAAAAGACGCTGAAACGGATCAACGCATTGCTCAAGGATATTTCGCGCAGCCCGTATGAAGGCATTGGAAAACCGGAAGGGCTGAAAGAAAATCTCAGCGGATATTGGAGCCGCCGGATCGATGATGTGAACCGGCTGGTCTATCGCATTGAAAATGATCTGATCGAGGTGTACCAGTGCAAGGGACATTACGACGATTGAAGCAAAAAAACGAGGACGGCCAATGGCTGTCCTCGTTTTGCTGTATCTGGGGGATTATACTTCCTCGGTCTCATCCTCGTCGTCCTCATCCTCTTCGGCGAGAGCTTCTGCATGGATGCGCTGGCGCAGGCGGGTGCGGAACTCCTCGGCGGGGATGCCGCTCTGGTTGGGGGTCAGGTCCGGGGCGGGCTTGCCGTCGGGCAGGTGGGCACCAAAGGCCGGCACAAAGAAGAACTTGCGCACAATAAAGATCAGGGCGATGGCTCCCACGCTGAGCAGGTTTTCCAGTGCGGAGTCGTGGCCCACTACCAGATGGCGGGCAATGGCATACAGCAAAACCTCCAGACTGCTGCCGGGGCTGTGCTTGGCCAGCATTTTGATGAACTCGATGCCGATCACGATGTCAAGGCTCCGCTCCAGAAAAATGCGGATCTCCACTTCGTTGCCGTCAAACAGCAGGCCGGGCATCCACTTGATGAGCGGCACAGCGCTGAGCAGCAGGCCGATGAGCACAAGGCCGGACAGCAAAATTTCCAGCAGACTGGACGCCTGAATGATGCGGTTGCGCAACTGGGTGCGCCAGCAGCTTTCCACATGGGAGGAGGAATTGTCCATATTGAGCCTTCCTTTGCAAAAAAAGTTTCAACATTCATGTGTAATATTGTAACAGAAATGCAGAAAGCTGTCAATTGCTGGAAGATCAGACGGCACTGTTCGCTGCAGTGGTGGGGGCCACCGCTACATAGCCGGATTTTTTGATGCAGTCCTGTCCGGCGGCGGTATCCAGCCAGTCGTAAAGCTGGCGTTCCGGGCTGTCGGCGGCAGCGTCCGCATGGAGAACGGCATAGAACTCGTTGCACAGCGGGTAGCTTTCGCTGGCGATGGTGTCGTTGGAAGGGGTCACGCCGTCCACGGCCAGCAGACGCAGGCCGGGCTGGGAGTACATCTGGTCGATGTAGTAGTAGACCGAGAAGCCGATGGCATTGGCGCTGTTGTTGTAGGCGGCGATGCTGTCCACCAGCTCACCCATGGCAGCGGGAGCCAGCTCGGTGGGCGGGTCCATCAGTTCGCCGCCCTGAATGAGCAGCTTGCGGAACAGGGTCTGGCTGCCGGAGTCTTCGCCCCGCTGGAAGGGCACGATGGCAAGATCCTCGCCGCCCACTTCCTTCCAGTTGGTGATCTTACCGGCATAGATATCCTTCAGCTGCTGCCGGGTCAGGCTCTTGACCGGATTGTTCTCGTTCACGATGAACACCAGTGCGTCCCGGCCAATGGGTTTCTGTTCCAGCTGGGCGTTTGCTTCTTTCAGCTCTTCCTTTACGTAGTCCGGCGCTTCGTAGACCACCAGCATCCTGGCAGTGTACTCCTCATCCGGGTACAGGCCGAAGTTTTCCCACGCATAGGCCGTGGTGCTGACCGAAATGCCGCTCTGGGCTACTTCCAGATCGATGCCGGTGGTATCGGCCATCATCTGGGCCATCAGCGGGATGCAGGCAGTGCTGCCATCCAGCTTGGGAAAATCTTCCACGGTAAACAGCCCGATGGGTTCAAGCTCGCTCACGGAAGAAGCGGGTGCTTCCGGCGAGGTGGAAGCGCTGCTGGCGGGGGTGTCATCCCCCTTGCAGGCAGTGAGAATGCCTGCGGCAGAGCAGGCGGCAAGGCCAAGCAGAAAGCTGCGGCGGGAAATTTTAGCATTTTTCATAAGGCGTTCCTCCTATTGGGTCAGTAGCCCATTTCATCGTCGGCGTTGATGGAAGAGAAGATGCTTTGGCAGTAAAGCCATTTGCCGTTCGTGTCCATCCAGCCGTAGTAAAAGCCGCGTTTTGCAACGAACACGTGTTCTGGCAGCTGGTTCAGGCTGTTGTCGTAGTAGCTGTAGCAGCTGCCAAGGCCATAGAACACAATGTTGCCGTTTTCATCCAGCACGTCACACATTGAGCCGTTGCTGCTGGGCGCATTGGCGTTGCCACAGTACAGCGGCCTGCCCTCCGGTGTGGTGATGAGATAGTTCAGGGCATAATACTTGTCCTGCAGATGGGTCAGGTCGGAGACAAGGCCCTCGGGGCCGTACACGCGGGTGGCGGTGGTCTCAAAGTTATCGTTATCCCGCAGCTCCAGCCAGACGTAGCCGTCACCCTTGTTATCCATCATCACGCTTTGCTGGCCCTCCACTGGCTCCACGGTGGTATCAGTGATCAAATCGCCGGTTTCGGTGTTGAACACCTTCAACCGTCCGTCCTCATAGTAAAGGGCGATGGTGTCGCTCATGACGCTGGAAGCGTACAGCGGTGTCACCTCACCGGTAACAAGGTCGTGCAGATCATAGCCGAAGTCGCCGCTCGTGCGCCATGTGACCACATAGCCCGGGAAATAGCTGCTGGGCTGGTCGTCGAAGGTGCCAATGAGGGTGCGGTCCACGGTGGCGAGATCCCGCAGCTCGTAGCGGCCATCGCTGGTCTCGCAGCAGGCGGTGCCGCTGCCGCATACCTGTCGGAAGCCGGTGAAGCCTTCGCCGGTGGCGGGGTTATAGAGCGTTTCGTCCGTTGGCTCGCCGCTGGCGTGGCAGGTGTCCAGCTCTATCCAGTCGTTCAGAACGTCTGGTGCATAGGAAAGGCTTATGGCAGTAGTGGCATCTGCGCCGTAAGTCTGTGTACCGTCCTTCGTCTGTATAATGACCCAGCTGTGCAGGGCGGGTTCATCGTCCCATGCGTCCTCGGCAAGGTCTGCTGGGCGGGCATAGCAGGTGAACACCAGCCTGTCCCCGCACACGATGCAGCGGTATGCGCCATCCGGCACGGGCAGACGTTCGCCGGTGGAAAGGTCGATCACCTGACAGGTGCCGTAATCATCGTAGCCGTTTTCGTAGCTGCCGTTCACGGCGTGGGCTTCCTGCAGCACCAGCAGACCGTTCTGCATGGAGGCGTTCTGCTCCCCCTCAAAGGTCATGACTTCATTGCCGTCTTTGTCAAACAGGCCGCTGCGCCGTCCGCAATAAGCGTCCGGGTCGGCCCAGGTGCGGAACCAGTAGTTGGTCTCACCGGTCACGGTGTCCTGCAGAAGGTTCACGTTCTCGCTGCGGAAGGACTGGTACAGCACCTTGCTGCCGCACAGAACGGTGCAGACACTGCCGGAATTGTCGTAACCGTAAAGTATCCGCAGCTTTCCGTCGTCCAGCCGGGAGCTGTCGTAGAGCGGATCCCCGTGTGCATCGGTGGGCACTGAGGAAGCAGGAGCAGCAGGCTTGCCGGAAGCGGGCGGCAGCACGCTGCAGCTGCAGCCAAGGGCAAGGCACAGGGCAGCGCATACAGCAGCGCTGCCTATGCGGCAAACGTTACGCTTCATAAAGATCACTCCTTACAGTATGGAAAGGAACAAAGTTTAAAAGAAAGCCGGAAAGGTTTTCCAGTTCAATTATAATACGAAACAGCCGCGCATTCCATTGCAGGAAAACGCGGCTGTTGATTACAGTTTTATGACAGACTTTCAGGACTGTACTTTGGCTTTTTCAGCATCGTCCATCCGGTCCAGCTGCTTGAGGAAGGCCAGCAGGAACGGCAGGGAAACAATAAAGGTGAGCGCATCCGCAATGGGCTGGCAGATCTCTACGCCTACAAGGCCGAAAGTGCGGGGCAGAATGAGGATGAGCGGAATGAAGAACACGCCCTGACGGCAACAGGCCAGAAAGGTGGCGCGCCCGGCTTTGCCCACGCTCTGGAAGGTCATGTTTGCCACCACAATGACCGGCTGCAGCAGAATGGCAAGGCACTGAGAGTGGAAGGCGGGCAGCGCCACGGCGGTAACTTCCGGGTCGTCGCGGAACAGGCGGATGAGGGCATCGCTGTTGACCCAGCACAGGCTCACCAGCACCACCAGCATACAAAAGGCTGCACCTATGGTAAAAACTGCGGCTTTTTGCACCCGGCGGAATTTGCGCGCACCGTAGTTGAACGCGGCCACCGGCTGCAGACCCTGCCCAACGCCAATGGCTACCGAGATGATGAACATGAAAATGCGGGAAACGATGCTCATGCCGGCCACAGCGGCATCGCCGTAGCTGCGGGCGGCAATGTTCAGCAGCATGCCGCCGATGCTCTGCAGGCCCTGACGGCCAAAGCTGGGCGCGCCGCCCACCAGGATCATGCCGAACTCCCGCGCTTCACGGGTGACGGCAGCAATACGGAACTGACTGACGGTTTTGCCCCGCAGGAACATGGACAGCAGGATGCAGAAGCTGATGCTTTGGCTGAGAGCCGTAGCAATGCCTGCACCGGCGGTGCCAAGGCTCAAGCCGAACATAAAGATGGGGTCCAGCACAATGTTCAGCACGCCGCCGGTCACAAGGCCGATCATGGCAAAGTTCGCCTTGCCCTCATAGCGCAGGATGTTGTTCATCACCAGACTGGACATCATAATGGGAGCGGCCAGCAGGATGTACCGCGCGTAGGCGCAGGCATGGCGCAGGATGGTCTCGGTGCTGCCCAGCAGCATCATGAAGTGGGGCAGGGTGCCAAGGCCCGCCACGGCCAGCACCACGCCAAACACCAGAGCCGTGAAAAAGCTGGTGGACGCAAACCGGGTGGCGGCGGTGGTGTCGCGGCTGCCCAGGCTGCGGCTGATGATGGTGCCGGCCCCGTGGCCCAGCATAAAGCCCAGCGCCTGGATGATGGCCATCAGGCTGGAAACAACGCCCACGGCACCGGACGCACTGGTGGAGATCTGGCCCACAAAAAAGGTGTCGGCCAGATTGTAGATGCTGGTGATCAGCATACTTAAAATGGTGGGAGCAGCAAGGCTGAGGACCAGTTGCGGGATGGGCGTCTCGGTCATCCGGCGAAACTGCAGCGCACTGCGGTCATCGCTTGTCATAAAAAGCCTCCTTGAATGGGATGGAGTAGGGAAAGCCGCCGCTAAAAGCGGACGGCGGAAATCAGCAACATCATAGTATAACGCAAGTACAGCAAAAAGTCGAGAGGGGAACCGTGTGAAAAAACGGCTCGCAAACCGGTGCGAAGGGGCGAAAATGACGCCGAAAGAACCGGCGATTCTGTATGATTTGCTAAAGAAAGGTCGAATTGCTTGTGGAAAATCACGATATGTGGTATCATTTAGGCAGGAAGATGTTGGCAGACCCTGCCCGGCATCGTGACAGATGGAGGAACTGAAGCATGAAAACCGTAGCACAGACCGTGATCGAAGCCGATCGTTTTTATACCATTGCCGCCCACACCGGCAATGTGATCCAGGCCGTGGAAGCAAGCAAGGACGGCGGCACTGTTCGTCTGGGCAAGTATGACCACAAGCCCGAACAGGAGTGGAGCTTTGTCCGGGTGGGCGAGGGCGTGTACCGCATCCGCAACCGCGCCTCCAGCAAGCTGCTGGACCTGACCATGACCGGCACCGCCAACGGCACCTGGCTGCACCTGTGGGAGGATGTGGGCGGCACCTCCCAGATGTGGGAGCTCTGCCCCACGCCGGAAGGCACCGTGCGCCTGCGCTCGTCCTGGGCCGGCGGCAAGTGCGTGGACACCGTGGGCATGGGTGCCGAAGCAGGTGCCGTGCTGCAGATCTGGCAGGAGGTGCCCGGTGCCGACCAGCTGTGGACCATCGCTGAGGTGAAGGACCGCGCAAAGCGCACCGCTAAAAAGACTGCCGAGCCTGCTGTGGAAGCCGCACCCGCCGCTGAGGCTGTTGCCCCGGCAGAGGAGAAGAAGGCACCGGTCAAAAAGCCTGCCGCCCGCAAGCCCCGCACCACCAAAAAGGCCGCTGCGGAACCGGCTGTGACCGCCCAGCCCGCTGCCGAAAAGGCAGAAGAGCCGAAGACGGAGCCCGCCGCAAAGGCGGAAGCAGCAGAGAAGCCCGCCAAGGCTCCCCGCAAGACCACTGCCCGGAAGAAGGCTGCACCCAAGGCAGAAGCCGCCGCAGAAGCTGCCGCCCCGGCCGAAAAGCCCAAGCGCACCCGTAAGTCCCCTGCCAAAAAGGCAGATTGAGCAAGGCTGAACCCGTAAAAACCAGAAGCACCCGTCGGATCGTGGGACCCGGCGGGTGCTTCTTGCATTTGCGGGAGGTTCACTCCGGCAGTTCGTTCAGGGCAAAGCGGTTCTTTTCAAAGGTCAGCAGGCCCTCGTCCCGCATCTTGCACAGCTCCTTGGAGAGGGCGCTGCGGTCCAGATTGAGGTAGTCGGCCAGCTGCTGCCGGTTGAACGGGATCTCGAACTGCAGACTGCCGCTGCGGGCGGCCTGTGCGGAAAAGTAGGTCAGCAGACGGCCCCGCACGGTCTTGGGGGTGGTGCAGAAGATGCGCTGCGAAAGGCTCAGGTTTTTGCGCATGGACACCGTGAGCAGGTTGCGCAGCAGCTTTTCGTGCACTGTGCCGGGCGCACCGCCGGAAAAGGCGGAAATGTTTACGAACAGCACTTCGCATTCCTCGGCGGCCACGGCGTCCACCATCATCACGTCGCCGCACAGCGCGTAGGTCTCGGCAAAAGCCTGCCCGGCAGAAATGCTGCTCAGGATGCTCTTACTGCCCCACAGGTCGAGATTTTCGATGTGGACGGTGCCGCGCAGCACCACGCCCAGAGCATGCACTTGCTCTCCGGCATGAAAAATGACGGCGTGCCGGGGGTAGCTCTTCGTGCGCAGGCAGCCGGACTGCTCCAGTGCAGCCCACTCCTCTGCCGACAGGCCCTGAAACAGCGGGGATGCAACGGGTCTCATAAAAAAAGCCTCACTTTCGTGGTTATAACAACCGAAGGTCTGCCCTGATTATAGTATACTCAAAGCACAAACACAAGGAGGCTTTTCTATGATCCGGAAAATCATTCATATAGACGAAGAAAAATGCAACGGCTGCGGGGCCTGCGTCACCGCCTGCCACGAGGGTGCCATCGGTCTGGTGAACGGCAAGGCAAAGCTCATGCGGGACGACTACTGCGACGGCTTTGGCGACTGCCTGCCCGGCTGCCCCACCGGTGCCATCACCTTTGAGGAGCGCGAGGCAGCCGCCTACGACGAGCAGGCCGTGCTGGAAAACAAGCAGAAAAAGGCCGCACAGGCCGCAAAACCGGCCTTCCACGGCTGCCCGGGCAGCGCCATGCGCCAGTTCCACCGGGAGGAAAGCGCACCTGCTGCCCCCACTGCAGCACAGCCGTCGCAGCTGCGCCAGTGGCCCTGCCAGATCAAGCTGGTGCCGGTGAACGCCCCCTATTTTGACGGGGCAAAGCTCCTGATCGCAGCCGACTGCACCGCCTACGCCTACGCCAATGTGCACGAAGAGTTCATGAAGGGCAAGATCACCCTCATCGGCTGCCCCAAGCTGGATGCTGTGGACTACAGCGAAAAGCTGACCGAGATCTTCCGCAGCAACGACATCCGGAGCGTGACGGTGCTGCGCATGGAGGTGCCCTGCTGCGGCGGGCTGGAACACGCCGCCGTGACCGCCCTGAAAAACAGCGGCAAGTTCGTGCCGTGGCAGGTGGTGACCATCTCCACCGACGGCCGCATCCTGGACCGATAAACGCATCAAAAAACGGCAGACGCTTTGCAAGGCGTCTGCCGTTTTTGCATAGCAAGGAGGTTCAGGAGGCGCTCTGCGTGCCGGACGCAGCGCCCTGCACGAACTGTACCACGCTCTCGACAGTCTGGCGCAGCTGCACCAGCGAAGCAATGTCGCTGTCCTGCATGCGGGAGGTGGGAGCGGTCAGGGCTGGGGCTGCCGGGGTCACGGTGCCGGTGAGCTCGGTGTGGATGCCGTGGGCCGGGATGTCCAGCAGGATGTGCACGGCGGGGGAGGCAGCCCGTAGCAGGCCGCTCTTTTCCACGCCCAGCGTCAAAACGGGGGAATCGGCGGCAGTGTCCTCGGTTTCCAGCCGGAAGTAGAGGTAGCCCGCTTTGGCATTTTCCGGCTGCACCTTTTTGATCTTTTTCAGGTCCAACTGGAAGTCGTTCATGGACTGCAGACTGGTGGCGGTATCATCCACGCCCAGCAGGCTGGCCAGCTGGGTCTGGGAGATGTAGCTGCCCATATTCCATTCCGGGATCAGCACACCGGCCAGCGGATAGTTGTCGGTGATGCTGCTGCGCAGGGTGCGGTAAAGCTGCCCGGCATCGTACAGCGTCTCGTCCTTGCTGATGTACAGGCGGGTGAGGGGCTGGCTGCTGCCGCTGGCCTGCGGGTACAGCTCCAGCTGCAAGGCTTCCGGCGTATATTGGCCGTCCACCCGGCCGGAGGTGCCGCCGAACTGCGCCAGCACCTTATATAAAGCGGGCTCTTCGGCAGCGGTGGAAGTGATCTGGTAGTCCAGCGAAAAGCTGGCTCCGCCGGCAAAGCGCTTCACGCGGCGGCTCACCAGCCCCAGCGCGACGGCGGCGGCCACTACGCACACCAGCACAAGGCACAGCACCACCACGACCGCAGCGCGGGCACCGGTGCGTTTCTTTTTGGATGCAGCCATAAAATGTTCCTCCTTCAGGAAAATCTTTTTTTCAGCATAGCGGAACGCAGGGCGATTGTCAAGGACAGCGTTTTGGAATAAAACAAAAAACCTGAAACATCTCTGTTTCAGGTTTCTGGCGGAAAGATGGGGATTCGAACCCCAGAACGCTTTTGACACGTTACACGATTTCCAGTCGTGCGCCTTAGACCAACTCAGCCATCTTTCCACATCTTTTGTTCTGCCTTTGGGCGGGTGCCCTTGGCGCTCCACTATAATACCTGAAAGCAGGCTTTTTGTCAAGGATTTTTTTGAAAAAAATCAGACTTTTTTAAAAATGACGAAAAAACGCGAGAAAGTGTTCTGCGGCATGGACGGAACGCACAAAAAGTCCTTGACGTACTTTTAAAATGGGTCTATATTGAGGGCAAAGAGCGCTGCGGCGGGTCATTTTGTGCCGCAGCGGCGGGAAATATAAGGAGGATGCTTTTATGACTTATCCTGAAGTGCTTGCCAATGCCCGTACCTGCATTGGTCAATACTGCAAGGCCTGCCCGGTGTGCAACGGCGTGGCCTGTAAAAACCAGATCCCCGGTCCGGGTGCCAAGGGCGTGGGCGATACCGCCATCCGCAATTATAATAAGTGGGCAGATATCCGGGTGAACATGGACACCCTGTGCCCCGGCGGTGCACCGGACACCACGCTGGAGCTGTTCGGCAAAAGCTTCCGCTATCCCTTCTTTGCGGGCCCTGTGGGTGCAGTGAACCTGCACTACTCCGATACCTACACCGATATGACCTATAACGATGTACTGGTGCGCGCCTGTGCAGAAAACGGCATTGCAGCCTTTACAGGCGACGGCACCAACCCCACCGTGATGGAGATGGCAACCCGCGCCATCAGCGCTGCGGGCGGCTGTGGCGTGCCCACCATCAAGCCGTGGAACATTGATACCATCCGGGAAAAGATGGCACAGGCCAAGGCCAGCGGCTGTTTTGCCGTAGCTATGGACGTGGATGCAGCGGGTCTGCCCTTCCTGAAGAACATG
>ERZ835980.4192-NODE-4192-length-10209-cov-2.453811_pt1 | contig 10209 bp, 8 predicted proteins | sample MGYA00519943_ERZ835980 | MGnify/ENA primary metagenome ERZ835980 (study PRJEB31850, sample SAMEA3708791) | human gut metagenome | biome: human gut; feature: human-associated habitat; material: faeces | place: China | collected 2014 ... | reverse complement strand
GCCGCTGCCACACCAACAAGAAGTGCCCCAACAAGACCGGGACCATATGTCACCCCGATCGCATCTATATCATCTAACGTCTTACCGGCTTCTTTCAAAGCCTCTTCTATCACCTGATTAATTTTCTCAATATGCTTTCTTGATGCAATTTCAGGGACAACACCACCATAAAGCTTATGCAGATCAATCTGTGAAGAAATCACATTTGAAAGGACTTCCCTTCCATTCCGTACAACTGCTGCTGCAGTTTCATCACAGGAACTTTCAATCGCCAGTATTGTTACATCTTTACTTTCCTTCATTTTTTCACGCCTCTCATTCTTCAAACATAAGATCTACTGATTTTCCGTCTTTTCCTGCTTTTGCATTTGGGAAAATCTTTCTTACGTCTTCCATATAAGGTTCCGGTCTGGTCAGTGACGGGCTGTAATGCGTAAGCCACAGTTCTTTTACCTGCGTCTCTCTCGCCAGCTCAGCCGCTTCATAAAAGGTCATATGTTTATATTCCACTGCTTTTGCCGCCTTTTCTCTTTCACCGTACATTCCTTCGCAAATGAAGAGATCGGAATCTTTCGCATTCTTCCGTATAGAATCAGTGGGTCTGGTATCTGTCGTATAAGTCAGTTTAATCCCCTTCCTCGGCGGTCCAAGAACCATCTCAGGGGTAAAATGTCCTTCCTCTGCCTCCACACATTCTCCACGCTGAAGAACACTCCAGTATTTTTGAGGAATATTCTGTTCTTTCGCTCTTACAGGATCAAATTTTCCTGACCGGTCAATCTCGATGGTATATCCGTAACAAAGCACATTATGGTTTACACGAAATGCCTTCAGACGATATCCATTCATTTCAAAGCACTGTTCTGCTCCTTCAATTTCTTTGTAAATGATCGGAAACGGCAGCTCCGGTGCGATGACCCTCAGGCAGCCCACTACCCGCTCAAGTCCCTTAGGCCCTATCAGCGTCAACGGTTCTTTACGGTCTGCATTTCCCATGGTAAGAAGCAGTCCCGGAAGTCCACTGATATGATCCCCATGATAATGAGTAAAGCAGATCACATCAATCGGTTTAAAACTCCACCCTTTTTCCTTTACAGCAACCTGCGTTCCTTCTCCACAGTCAATCAGGAGACTACTCCCGTTATAACGGGTCATCAGTGCTGTCAGAAAGCGATAAGGAAGCGGCATCATGCCTCCGCTTCCAAGTAAACATACATCTAACATATTTTTCCTCTATTCTTATTTTTCAATTTCAGCCGGAATGAGGAACCCCTTCAATAACCGGTCATAGCATTCCTCACATAAGTCAAATCGATGATTCTCCCCGTCCTTTTCAGAAAAATAGCCCCATGTATGTTCCACACAAAGAACTTCTTTCTCTGGTCTTCCATTTATGACACTGATCTCTCTTCCGCACTGATTACAAATGATCTTTGAAATTTCTTTCGTCTTTTTTAATTGATACTGATGCATACAATCTCCTCCTGCGTAACTGTCATTTTCTTTATCACGCCTTCATTATAGCGAGCGTATGCCTCTGTGCCTACTGGAAAGTGATGGTTATCCGCTGATCTTCATACTCATCAACACAGCATCTTCTTCCGGTTCAGTATAAAAACTCTTTCTGACCCCGTCCTTTTTAAATCCAGTTTTTTCATAAAATGCCTGTGCTGTATAATTTTTTTCGCGTACATCAAGAAGGATCTTTCCAGCCTTTCGCTGCGTTCCCTCTTCCTGAAGTTTCTTCATCAGTGCAGTACCCACTCCCTGACGTTTCACTTCTTCCACAACGGCAACTCTTGCAATCTCAATCTCGTCCGCCGCCTGATATGCGAGCAGATATCCGACCCGTCTCCCGGCTTTCTCTGCCACAAGACAGAGGGCTGTCGGCTGTCTGAGCGTTTCCAAAACCGCTTTTTCACTCCACGCATCTGAAAAACTCTGATGCTCCATCTCTGCTACCGCCGCACCATCTTCTATTGTCATAACACGGACTTCCGGCTTTGCATTTTTTTCTTTTTCTGCACGTTCCCGTTCTGCCTGTGATATCCGTAAATAATCTGGTTTATGCTCTGCAGCTGTCTCGAATTTACCTTCACGGTAATAGCAGATTCCAAGAGATCCAACCACCGCTGCTCTCTGCCTGTTCATATAGGCCGGTGCAAAAGAATACGGAACTTCCATACCTGCTTCTATCATTTCTTCATAGACCGGCACCCCATCTCCAAGGAATACAACCGGACGTCCATAACTGTTCAGTTTCTGAATCAATTCTTCTACCGGAAGTGCCATCTGCTTTTCCATCACCTGAAATTCCGGTTCTTCAAGTCCTTTCCCGCTGTCTTTTCCCTTTACGAAAGTATAAAGACCCGTATATACCTGCTTTCTTCTTGCATCCATGATCGGGCAGATTACATCTGTGCATCCATAAACATTATAAGCCAGTGCATCCACAGTCGGTACATGGATCAACGGTTTATTCAGTGCCAGTCCAAGTCCTTTTGCTGTTGCCGATCCGATCCTCAGTCCTGTAAATGATCCGGGACCTCCTGCCACCGCGATCGCATCCAGGTCAGAAAGATCCAGATCTACCATCCTTGTCATCTCATCGATCATTGGAAGAAGAGTCTGAGAATGCGTCTTTTTATAATTCACAGTATATTCTGCAATGGTCTGCGTATCCTCAACGATCCCTACGGTCGCAGTTAACCCGGAACTGTCTATTGCCAATACTCTCATACGTTACTTTTCCTTCTTTCCTCTATTGTTCTTCGATTGTGATCCTTCGGAAATCGAATCCCTGTTCCAGATCTTTCTCAATGGTAATGTTCACCCGGTTCTCCGGCAGAATCTCCTCGATCAGATTTGCCCACTCGATCAGTGAGACTCCCTCACCCGACACATATTCATCAAAGCCTACTTCATCCATCTCTTCAACATCGCCGATCCGGTAAACATCAAAATGATAAAAGGGCAGACGCCCTCCTTCATATACCTGGACAATCGTAAACGTAGGGCTATTTACCGGCTCTTCAATCCCAAGCCCTTTTGCAAGCTGCATCAGCGTATTTGTTGCCTCTCTGACCTGCGACACACTTCCCGGTGCGGAACCGACTTCTTCACTGTACATTGTCTGAATCGAATCAATGATCACGGTATCTGGTTTTTCCTTTTCAATCACATTGCGGATCAGTTCCAGATTAGTCTCACAAAGCAAAAGCAGATGATCATTAAATTCTCCCATCCTCTGTGCACGCAATTTGATCTGGCGAAGCGATTCTTCCCCTGATATATACAAAACCTTTCGTTCTTTTTTTGCCAGTTTCTGACACACCTGCAGGAGCAGCGTTGATTTACCGATTCCCGGATCACCACCTACTAAAATAAGGGAGCCCGGTACGATTCCGCCTCCCAGTACACGGTCCAGTTCTTTAATCTCGGTTGTCACCCGCTCTTCATTCTCTGTCTTTACTTCGGACAATGGTACAATATGAATCTCTTTTGCCGCTTTAACCGCTGCCGTTTTCGACGTTGTCACACGCTCTTCCACGAAAGAGTTCCATTCCTTGCACATCGGGCACTGTCCCAGCCATTTTGATTCTTCATGCCCACAATTCTGGCAGAAAAAAACCGACTTTTTTGCCTTCGCCATACTCCATCTCCTTATCTATCTTAAAAAATTACCAACTGCTTCTCTTGCCTGTTCCCAGTTTATATACTTTCGGTAAAGAAAGAGCCTGCCGAAGCAGACTCTTTTACTTTTCTTAAATACCTATGTACTTCAGACAACCCTTGTTATAATCATTGTCCTACTTTCTTACGACCTTGATCTCAACGCTTTCTTTTCCAAGTTCTGCACTTACACTAAGCTTTGCGCTTAAGTTTGTCTTCATATCACCAACATTCATATCATTCATATATACGATATAGTCTGTATCCGGTTCAAGTTCCAGTGTGATCTGTGCATCTCCTGTCCCTGATACCTTGAATGAGATCACATCTTCTGATACTTCAAAATGCTCTACTGCAGTTCCCGGAACAGATTCATATACGAACATTCCATTCTTTTCAAGCTTTGTAATCTCTTTAAATGTCTTTACTTTATATATATCTCCCTGAAATTCAAATCCATCCTTTTTTGTCTTTGTATCCAGAGTGTAATCGCCGAAACTGAGTGTTCCGTCTAATTCACTTCTGATAAGTTCTTTGACTACTGTCATTGTTCAAATCCTCCTAATGGTCTTTCTCTTTCGACTTGTGGACTGTGAATTTTCCACATCCGAACCGTTTTTCTTATTATATAATAAAACTTCTTCTTTTGCTAGCTGTTTATCTCTCTGACTGTAAATTTTATTTCCTTTTTAGAAATACCGGCTTCCACATGGTCTCCACGTTTGATCTCACCATTCAAAAGTGCTTCCGCAAGTTTGTCTTCCAACTGGCTCTGTACTGCCCTTCTCAGCGGTCTTGCACCATACTTCTTGTCACTTCCGGTCTCAACGATATGCTTCTTCACAGAATCACGCACAACCAGTATAATTTCAAGCTGCTCTTTTGCTCTCTGCACAACTTCTTTACACATCAGCCCTACGATCTTCTTCATATTGTCCTCATTCAGCGGATGGAATACGATGATCTCATCAATACGGTTCAGGAACTCTGGGCGGAATAACTGCTTTACTTCATCCATCACATTTGCTTTCATACGCTTGTAATCCGCCTTCTGGTCTTCCTGCTGGGTAAATCCAAGCTTCTTCGGTTCAATGATTGCCTTGGCACCTGCATTGGACGTCATAATGATAACCGTATTGCGGAAATCTACTTTTCTTCCCTGCGAATCCGTAATATGTCCGTCATCCAGTACCTGAAGTAAAATATTAAACACATCCGGATGTGCTTTCTCAATCTCATCAAACAAAATGACAGAATATGGATTTCTGCGTACTTTTTCGCTGAGCTGTCCGCCATCCTCATGTCCCACATACCCCGGAGGCGATCCGATCATCTTGGATACACTGTGCTTCTCCATATATTCGGACATATCTACCCGGATCATATCCTCTTCATTGCCAAAGAGTGCTTCTGCAAGAGCTTTGGAAAGCTCTGTCTTTCCGACACCTGTAGGACCAAGGAATAAGAATGAACCAATCGGACGTGCCGGATCTTTCAATCCCACTCTTCCTCGTTTTACCGCTTTGGAAAGTGCCTGGATTGCCTCTTCCTGACCAATCACACGCTTCTCCAGTGTTTTATCCAGCTTTTTCAGGCGTTCGCTCTCAGATTCATTCAGTCTTGTTACCGGGATTCGTGTCCACATGGAAATTACATCCGCAACATCTTCTTCAGTTACCGGAACTTTTTTCTTTTCATTCTTTTTATTGAAACGCTTTTTCGCCTGCTCTAATTTCTTTTCTGCTTCCTTCTGTTCTCTATGGAGCTCCGATGCTTTTTCAATATCTCCTGCTTTCAGTGCCACTTCTTTTTCCTGCTCCAGCTTTCCACAGCGGATTTCTGTCCCAACAATATTCTCCGGCACTTTAAATCCACGAAGTTTTACTTTTGAACAGCTTTCATCCAACACATCAATTGCCTTATCCGGAAGGAAACGGTCATTGATATAACGGCATGACATATGTACTGCCGCTTTCAACGCATCCTCTTCGATCTCTACATCATGATGAGCCTCATATTTTTCTTTCAGGCCTTCCAGGATCCGGATACACTCATCTTCTGTCGGTTCTTCAACCGTAACCGGCTGGAATCTTCTTTCCAGAGCCGCATCCTTCTCAATATACTTGCGGTATTCCGTAAGAGTTGTTGCACCGATCAGCTGCATCTCCCCTCTTGCCAGAGATGGTTTCAGAATATTGGATGCATCAATCGCGCCCTCTGCACCACCGGCACCGATAATGGTATGAAGTTCATCTAAGAAAAGGATAATATTGCCCGCCGTCTTTACCTCACGGATCAGTTTTTTCATGCGCTCTTCAAATTCACCACGATACTTGGAGCCTGCAATCATCCCCGGAAGATCCAGCACCATGATCCGCTTATCTTTCATGCTTTCCGGAACAATTCCTTCCGCGATCTGTCTTGCAAGTCCTTCCACGATTGCTGTCTTACCGACTCCCGGCTCTCCCACAAGACACGGATTATTCTTGGTCCGTCTGCTCAGGATCTCCATGATACGTGCAATTTCTTTTTCACGTCCAATAACCGGATCCAGCTTTCCTTCTCTTGCTTCCTGTGTCAGATCCGTACTGTACTGGTCTATAATTCCGCCAACAGTTTCCCCATCCTTCTGATTTTCCATATACTCTTTCGGATCAATTCCCGCCGCAAGCAGAAGATCCTGAAAAAGTTTTTGAATATTTACATTCAGGGTCATCAACATACGGGTAGCCACACAATCTCCATCTTTGAGCATTGTAAGCAGAAGATGTTCGGTTCCGACTTTTTCAGATGCAAGCTGCGCTGCCTCATTCTGGCTTTCTTCCAGAATATATCGAAGTCTCGGACTGTACTCCAGATGCTTTCTTTCCTTCTTAGCTGCCTCAGGAGCAGATACAAGGATATCCATTGCTTTTTCCATCTGTTCTTCATCGACTTTATTCTTATCAAGCACCTGCCCTGCAACTCCGGTAAAAACCCTCTTAAGCCCGAAAAGAAGATGTTCTGTCCCAACATATGGATGCTTCAGTTCGGCTGCAATCTTCCGTGCCATATTCAGCGCTTCCTGCGCCTGCCTTGTATATTGCTTTTCTGCCATATAATTTTAGTCTCCTTTTTTCAATCTATCTCTGTTCATAATCTGCATAGATCTCGTCTACCAGTTCATGAACTTCTTCTTTCGTAATGTTTTTGCAACTTCCTTTTGCCAGAAGTACCCGAAGCTGCTCTTTCAGATCCTGCAAAGCTTCCAGCTTATCTTCATCAATACAGATCACCGCACCTCTTCGTCTGTCAAGCTGAAGGAAACCTTCCTGCCGCAGGACATTGTATGCCTTATTCACTGTATGCATATTGATTCCGATATTATCTGCCAGCTGTCTCACAGACGGCAAAGTATCTCCTTCATGAATCGTCGAAGTGGCAATTCCCATAATGATCTGATTCCTGAGCTGTATATAAATCGCCTCATCACTGTTAAAATCAATTTCAATCAGCATAAAACGCACTCCTTTTTCTATTGTACCGGCATCGCCATTGTTATATTCATGTTAGCACAGACGACACTTTTTGTAAAGAAAACAGTATGTAAAAAAGCACTACCTCTTCTTACTCACACTTTTTTGTGCTTTCCGTTTCAGAAGTAATGCTTTTCATTTCTTATTTCCGATTTCTTTCTCTCACGTTCAAACCTCTTCAACCTAAAATTTTCTTCAGATCCTCATCTACTGTACTGATCGGGGTAATCTGATACTCTTGTACCAGGTAATTCAGAACATTCGGTGACACAAACGCCGGAAGCGTCGGACCCAGGTAAATATTTTTGATTCCGAGCGCCAGAAGTGTCAGCAGAATCGCAACCGCTTTCTGTTCATACCATGACAGAATCATAGACAGTGGAAGTTCATTTACCTCACACCCAAACGCTTCTGCAAGAGCAATTGCAACTTTAATCGCACTGTACGCATCATTACACTGTCCCATATCCAAAATTCTTGGAATTCCCTCAATTTCTCCGAGCCTCAGATCATTCAATCTGTATTTTCCACATGCCAGCGTCAGGATGATCGTATCCATCGGTGTCTTTTTCGCAAATTCCGTATAGTAGCTCCGGCCTGGTGCTGCGCCATCACAGCCTCCGATCAGAAAGAAATGCCTGATTTTCCCCTGCTTTACCAAATCCACGATCTTTCCTGCATTTTCCAGAACTGCGTTGTGTGCAAATCCGGTCATCACGGTTGTTCCTCCATTAATCCCTGTCATCGGATGATCTTCCGGATATCCACCGCATTCCAACGCTTTTGCAATAACCGGCGTAAAATCTTTGTCCGCACCAATATGAACCATCTCCGGATAAGACACCACCGAAGTTGTAAACACCCGGTCTGCATAGCTCTGTCTGACCGGCATCAGACAATTTGTCGTAAATAAAATTGGCGCAGGAATATTATGGAACTCAAATTGTTGACTCTGCCAGGCCGTTCCGAAATTGCCTTTCAAATGCGGATATTCCTTTAATTTTGGATATCCGTGTGCCGGAAGCATTTCACTGTGCGTATAAATATTGATGCCTTTATCTTTGGTCTGCTCCAGAAGCAGCTTCATATCATGCAGATCATGGCCACTGACTACAATAAACGGTCCCTTTTCTATCGTAAGTGGAACTTCTGTCGGAACTGGATCTCCATAGCTTTCCGTGTTTGCTTTATCCAGAAGTTCCATGCAGCGCAGGTTGATTTTACCGGTTTCTATGACTACCGGAAGCAGTTCTTCCATCCCTTTTTCTTCTCCCAGAATCCTCATTCCCTTATAAAAGAAATTCATAATCTCCGCATCCACATATCCCAGTGCCCATGCATGATAAGCATATGCCGCAGTCCCTCGTAAGCCAAACAAGATCAATGACTTTAACGAACGGATATCTTCCGGTGCCTCCCAGATCTTCTGTACATTATAAGCATCTTTTCCTGGTTTTCTGTTTTCTGCTTCTTCTCTGATCTCATCTGACAGTTTTTTCACTGTATCACTGTTGAAATTTACATTTGTAATCGTGGTAAACAGACCTTTTAACATCAGTTCATCCGAAGATCTGCTTCTTTCATTTTCTGTAACTGCCCTTGCCAGCCGGATCAGTTCACCAGTCAGTTCATCTTGAAGATTTGCTGTATCCGACTTTTTCCCACATACACCTGTATGTCCTTCGCAGCCCGTGTTATGAGCGGTCTGCTGACATTGAAAACAAAACATTTCATCCATTTCTTTTTCCTCCATGTTTTTTTAATAGCATGTCAAAATATAGAAAATCTATACCGGAAGAACATTTTTCTTTATTATTCAAATAATATTTTTCAAACATCCAGACTATGGTTCGCAAACTAAAAAAGGATGGCCCACAGACTTTCATCTGCAAGCTATCCTTTTCTGCACGATTCTATTTCAGATTTTTTATTCTACGATGAGCCCTTCTTTTTCAATCACATCGATTACCTGAGTCACATACTTTTCGCAAAGCTCGTCCGTCGCCGCTTCAACCATGACACGGATTACCGGTTCCGTTCCACTTTCACGGACAAGGATTCTTCCGTCATCTCCAAGTGCTTCTGCAACTGCATCGACTGCTTTGACCACTTCCGGATTCTCCCTTGCTGTCTTCTTATCTGCCACACGCACATTTTTCAGAAGCTGTGGATAGATCTTCACTTCTTCTGTCAGCTGTCCGAGGGACTGTTTGGTCTCCATGATAACTTCCATCAGCATCAGAGAAGTCAGAATACCATCTCCTGTCGTCGCATGCTTACTGAAAATAATATGTCCGGACTGTTCACCGCCCAGCATGAATCCATTCTTAACCATGTTCTCATAGACATATTTGTCGCCGACCTGTGTCTTTTCGTACTTCATGCCAATCTTGTCGCATGCTTTATAAAGTCCAAGATTCGACATGATAGTAGTAACGATGGTATCGTCTTTTAACTGACCATGTTCTTTCATATATTTGCCACACACATAAAGGATCAGATCCCCGTCAACAACATTTCCATTCTCATCAACAGCGATGCAGCGGTCCGCATCTCCATCGTATGCAAATCCGACATCCAGACCATTTTCTTTTACATATTCCTGGAGCACGTTAATATGTGTAGAACCGCAATTTGTGTTGATATTGGTTCCATCCGGCTCATTATTGATCACATAAGTTTTTGCTCCAAGTGCATCGAATACACTCTTTGCAACACTTGACGCACTACCATTCGCACAGTCAAGTCCGACTCTCATATCCTTGAAAGAACGTGTTGCGAGAGAGATCAAATGTCCGATATAACGGTTTCTTCCTGCTGCATAATCTACGGTTCTTCCGATCGCCTCTTTTTTAGCAAGCGGAATTTCTCCGGATTCCCCATCAATATAAGCTTCCACTTTGGCTTCTACTTCTGCTTCCAGCTTCTGACCTTTACTGTTGATCACTTTGATTCCATTATCATAGTACGGGTTATGGCTTGCAGAAATCATGATTCCGCAGTCAAAATCTTCGGTTCTTAC
>ERZ835980.4189-NODE-4189-length-10215-cov-4.771358_pt1 | contig 10215 bp, 7 predicted proteins | sample MGYA00519943_ERZ835980 | MGnify/ENA primary metagenome ERZ835980 (study PRJEB31850, sample SAMEA3708791) | human gut metagenome | biome: human gut; feature: human-associated habitat; material: faeces | place: China | collected 2014 ... | reverse complement strand
CCTTGGTGTACTGGTTGGGGTGCTTGTGCTCGTTGGTGGCGCTGTTGGTGGTCTGATTGCTGGTGCGGTTGGAAGTCTGGTTCTTGCAGTTGTTGCTGCGGTTCTCGGTACGGTTTTCCATCGTGAAGGATCTCCTTTCGGTTTTCAAGTGCGGGGGCGGTGTGCCCTCACAAAGCCTAGTGTGGCCGCGCAGGGCCGCTTTATGCATCCACAGGAGGAATGTACTATGCCTACGGAATATTTTGAGCAGCGGGAACGCGCCCTGCTGGGCCCGCGGTACGAGCAGCTGTATGCCGCCCCGCAGGAGGCCGCCGAGCGCGGCGTGACCGTGTCAGCCCTGCGCGCGATGCCGGAGCAGTTTGCGCAGAAAGCGGACTTCCCGCTGGAAGTGTCGCCTTTCTGCAAAGCGGCCTTTGTGGTGCATGCGCCGGAGTTCAAACCCGGACGCCACCCGTACCACCACGCGGGCGTGTTCTACTCGCAGGAGCCGTCGGCGTCCTCGGCAGCCCCGCTGCTGGGAGTGCAGCCCGGCATGCGGGTACTGGACCTGTGCGCGGCCCCCGGCGGCAAGAGCAGCCAGCTGGCAGCGGCTTTGCAAGGGCGGGGCGTGCTGGTGAGCAACGAATATGTGGCGGCCCGCGCCGAGATCCTGAAAAGTAATCTGGAACGCATGGGCGTGCCCAACGCGGTGGTGCTCAACGAGACGCCTGCCCGCATCGCGGAGGCCCTGCCGGAGTTTTTCGACCGGGTGCTGGTGGATGCCCCCTGTTCCGGCGAGGGAATGTTCCGCAAGGAGCCGGTGGCCCGGCAGCAGCACTGTGAAGCGCTGGTAAAGCAGTGCGCTGAGCTGGGTGCACAGATCCTGGACTGCGCCGCCGCCGCGCTGGCCCCCGGCGGGCAGCTGGTGTATTCCACCTGTACCTTTGCGCCGGAAGAGGACGAGGGGCAGGTGGCGGCCTTTCTGCAGCGGCACCCGGAATTCGAGCTGGCCGACGCGCTGGGCAATGTGGACTACACCTTTGGCAGCGAGGGCGAGGCCAACCGCACCGGAGGCCTGCCGCTGGATGTGCGCAAGGTGCGCCGCATCTGGCCCTGTCAGGGCGGCGAGGGCCACTTTATGGCAAGACTGGTCAAGGCGGGCACGCCCCGTACCCTGCCTGCCGCAGGGGAGTACACCCCGGAAGAACTGCTCTGGCTGGACGCCGCAGCCGCCGCCGGTAAAAAGGGCAAGGGCAAGGGCGGCAAACCGGCCAGAGAGCAGGACGCCCGTGCGGCCCGCCGGGCCGACAGCCGCGCCTGCCGGGATGCCGTGCAGGGCGGGCGCAGCCGCAGCCGGGACGCCGGGGCAGGGGAGACCACCCCGGCCCAGAGCCTGGCCGCGTGGAAGGAGTTCGCGCAGGAGGTTTTCCCGGCACTGGCCGGACGTCCCGCCGTGGTGCACGGGGGCGGCGTGCTGCTGCCGGTGCCCTTCCCTCAGACCGGCCTGCATGTGCTGCGGGCCGGGGTGTTCGTGGGCAGCGTACAAAAAGGCCGCTTTGTGCCGGAGCACCACCTGTTCACAGCCTTCGGGACGCAGTGCGCCAACCGCGAGGAGCTGACTCTGGCCGACCCCCGCTGCGTGGAGTACCTCTCCGGGCGGGAGGTGGAGGCACGCACCGCTGCCGACGGCTGGTGCTGCGTGACCGTGGACGGCTGGCCGCTGGGCGGCGGCAAGGTGTCCGGCGGGCGGGTGAAAAACCACTACCCCAAGGCCCTGCGGCTGCTGTAAGCGGCGGCAGAAAGCGCTTTTTTGCGCATTCGGCGGGAAAACAGGCCGGATAAGGCTTGAACGCGCAAAGCGATTGTGTTAGAATATTAAAGTTAGATTTTGTGTGCTGCCACAATGCGGGCGACCACAGCCCGTCTGCCCGCAGGCGGAGATCTCGATAAAATTTAGGAGGCTCATTCCCATGTCCGGACATAGCAAATGGAACAACATCAAGCGCAAGAAGGAAAAGACCGACGGCGCACGCGCAAAGGTCTTTACCAAGATCGGCCGTGAAATCAGCGTTGCCGTGCGTATGGGCGGCCCGAACCCCGCTTCCAACAGCAAGCTGGCAGACCTGATCGCCAAGGCAAAGCGTATGAGCGTGCCCAACGACAACATCCAGCGCATCATCAAGAAGGCTGAGGGCGGCGACAAGACCGAGTACGAGGCAATCACCTACGAGGGTTACGGCCCCGGCGGCGTGGCTGTCATGGTGGAGACCCTGACCGACAACCGCAACCGTACCGCTGCCGACCTGCGCCACTACTTCGACAAGAACGGCGGCAACCTGGGCGCTATGGGCTGTGTGGCCTTCCTGTTCAGCCAGAAGGGTGTCATCGACATCTCTCTGGAGGACAAGGACGCCGACGAGGCCATGATGGATGCTCTGGACGCCGGTGCCGAGGACTTTGACGCCAGCGAGGACGCTGCCGAGATCACCACCGATCCCGAGAACTACTCCGCTGTGGTCAAGGCTCTGGAGGAGAAGGGCTACGAGATCCTGTCCGACGACCTGGCCATGGTGCCCATGACCACCACTCGTCTGACCGACCCCGACCAGCTGAAGGCCATGGGCAAGCTGTTGGACGCTCTGGAGGAGAACGACGACGTGCAGAACGTCTGGCACAGCCTGGAGAACGAAGAGGACCTGCCGGAATAACCGGGAGCGCTTCGGAATAAGAACGGAAAAAGCTGCTTTTTGCGTGCACTGCACGGGAAGGGCAGCTTTTTTTGTTTGCAGTGCCGGCGATTGAATTGAATGGTGCTTTGTTCTGGGGCGCGCAGCGGCGTTTCCAGAAACTTTCATGAAAAAACACCGGACGTGACGCATTTTCAGGCGTCGAATTTGTGCGAAAACCATATCCTTTTGCGGGGGCCTGTGATATACTTCAGGGGAGAGGAACCAGAAAAAGGACAAGCGTGGAGGAAGTGCGGATGAGTGAACAGGAGCGGATCATGAACGTTGCCCTGCTGTGGGGCGGCTGCTTCTGCCTGACGGCGGCGTTCTGCCTGTCCATGGGAAATGACTACAACCGGGAAAAACGCAACTGGATGATCTGGATGGAGCTTTCGGCGGCTGCGCTGCTGTGCTGCGATGCGGCCGCCTGGTTCGTGCAGGGCACGCCGGGGGAAGCAAGCCACCTCATCATGGTCGCCACCAACTTTGTGGTGTATGCGGGGCTGTATCTGGTGCTGTTCCTGTTCAACCGCTATGTGGGCTGCTATCTGCGGGAGGACGGCCGTCTTTGCGCCCCGAAACGCAGCCGGGCGGTGGACATTACCTGCGCCGTGGGCATCGGGCTGGTGTTCGTGTCCCAGTTCAGCCCACTGTTCTACTACATCGACGCCCAGAACATCTACCACCGCAGCGATACCTTCCCGCTGTCCATGGTGCTGCTGCTCATCGGCATGGGCACAGAGACCACCATGATGGCCCAGTTTTACCAGAAACTCACGATGGGACGCCGCATCGCCATGTTCGGCTGTGTGGTCCTGCCGCTGTCGGTGGCAGCGTGTCAGGTGTTCCAGGACGACATTTCCCTCATCAGCCTGTCGGTGGGGGCATCCATGATCCTGCTGTTCGTGGTGGCCACCAGCGCCCAGAACCGGGAGCTGGCCGTCTCAGAGCGGACCAAGGAGCAGATCCGCCAGCGTCTGGAGATCGCCACCATGCTGAACAGCTGCGTGGGCAAGCTGAACTCCGACACCGACATCGACGTGGGCATCAACAACCTGCTGGCCACTGTGAACGGCTATTTTCAGGCCGACCGCACCTATGTGTTTGAGATCGACCCGGACCGGGACGTGCTCATCAACACCTTTGAGTCCATCTGCGGGCAGGAGGTAAGTGCCCAGATGGACAATCTGCAGGAGGTGCCTGTTTCGGTCATCGAGGTCTGGATGCAGAACTTCCGGCAGGGCCGTTCCTATTATATGTCCGATCTGGAGCAGGAGCGGGGCCAGCCCAGCTACGAGATGCTGAAGGCGCAGCAGGTGTGGCGCCTGCTGGCCGTGCCGTTGATGAAAGGCGGAGCCGTGGTGGGCTTTCTGGGTGTGGACAACCCCCGCGCGCACTACGATGACGCGACCCTGCTGGCGTCCATCCAGTTCTTTGTGACCAACAGTCTGGACCGCAAAAAGCAGCAGGCCTATCTGGAAAAGCTCAGCTACCGCGACATGCTCACCGGCCTGTACAACCGCAACCGATACATCGAGCGGCTGGAAGCCTACAAGCAGGTGCAGGATCAGCAGATCGGTGCCATCTACATCGACCTGAACGGCCTGAAAAAGGTGAATGATGAGCAGGGCCACCGCGCCGGTGACGAGCTGATCGTGCGGGCGGCGGGCACCATTGCGGGCATTTTTGCCGAGGACGCCTACCGGGTGGGCGGTGACGAGTTCGTGGTGATCCTGCTGGATGTGAGCCGCGAGGAGTTTACCCGCAAGACCGAGCAGCTGCGCCGCCAGATGCAGGAAAACAGCGTGGATGCGTCCATCGGCGGGGTATGGCAGGCCAGCACCGAGAACCTGGAGGACCTGCTGCGCCGGGCCGATGAGAACATGTACAGGGAGAAGAAGCGCTACTACAGCCAGGCCGATGCCGCCCGGAAACCGGAAAGCTGACCGACCTGCACGGACAAAGAAACGGGAAATCCGACAAAGGTATTCTATTTCCCTCACGCTTTGCCATAGCAGGGTGAATGATTTTCATCTAAATTGACAAATTTCAACCTCCTTACTATAATTAAAAAAGTGTTTCTCGGTTATGGACGATGGTGTTTATGCAGCCGCAAGATGCCATCGTTTTTCTATTCGCTTTTTCTGTCCGTGTGCCAAGGACAGACGTCTGCACTGTGAGACGCAGATGCGGGAAAGTGCCTGGCTCAGACCGGGAACGCCAAAATAGTATTTCATTGATAGGAATGGAGTGGCATCAAACGATGGCAAAGTACATCATCAAGCGTGTCGCAATGGGCATCTTCAGCATCTTCATTGTGGCCACGGTTACCTTTTTTGTCATGAACTTGGTCCCCGGCGGCCCGTTCGTGGCAGAAAAGTCCATCAGTGCGGCTGCTCAGCAGGCACTGGCCGAGAAATACGGCCTGGACAAGCCGCTGGGTGCGCAGTACGTCAATTACATGAAGAGCCTGCTGCACGGCGACCTGGGCCTGAGCCTGCGTCAGCGTGGCCGCACGGTCAACGAGATCATCGCCAGCAAGCTGCCGGTGTCCTGCCGCCTGGCAGGCGTGGCGGTGCTGGTGGCCCTGTGCATCGGCATCCCGCTGGGCTGTATCTCGGCTTACAACCGCGGCAAGTGGCTGGACAACCTCATCATCGTGTTCGCAACCTGCGGCATTGCGATCCCGAGCTTTATTTCCAGCGTGCTGCTGCTGTATGAGTTCGGTATGAACCTCAAGCTGCTGCCCACCGTGGGCCTGAACAGCGCTGCAGCGTATATCATGCCGGTCACCGCACTGGCGATCTACCCCTCTGCATACATCACCCGCCTGATGCGTTCCAGCCTGCTGGACGTCATGGGTCAGGACTACATGCGCACCGCCCGTGCCAAGGGCGTGTCCCAGTTCATGATCCTGTTCAAGCATGCGCTGCGCAATGCCATCCTGCCGGTCATCACCTACGTCGGCCCCATGCTGGCCAGCCTGATGACGGGCTCCTTCGTGGTGGAGAAGATCTTCTCCGTGCCCGGCCTGGGCCGCGACTTCGTGTCTGCCATCACCAACCGTGACTATACCCTGATCATGGGCACCACCATCCTGCTGTCCAGCATGGTCATCGTGGCCAACGTGATCGTGGATATCCTGTACAAGATCATCGACCCGCGCATCAAGCTGCAGTAAAAAAGGAGGAACGCGTTATGGAAAACATCAAAAAGAATCCTCTCAGCCTGCAGCTGAACGCTGACGACTTTCTGCCTGCCAGCAACGAGGAAAAGCAGAGCCTTGTGATCATGCGCGAGAGCGTCAACTTCTGGAAGGACGGCATGCGCCGTCTGCGCAAAAACAAGATCGCCATGGTCAGCCTGGTCGTCATCCTGCTGATCGCGTTTATGGCCTATGTTCTGCCGTCCCTGTGGCCCTACAGCTATGAGCTGCAGATCAAGGGCAGCAACAACCTTGCTCCGTTCGAGTATTCTGCCGCCGAGCAGAAGCTCATCGACGCGGGCGAGAAGGTCTTTCCGCATATTCTGGGCACCGACCGTATGGGCCGTGACTTTGCCGTGCGTGTCATGATGGGCACCCGTGTCTCCCTGTCTGTCGGCCTGCTGGCCTCTGTGCTGGTCCTGCTCATCGGCGCGACCTACGGCGCCATCTCCGCATTTGCGGGCGGCTGGATCGATAACATCATGATGCGCATCACCGATATTCTCTACACCATCCCCGACATCCTGCTCATCATCCTGCTGGCCATGGCCATCAAGGAACCGCTGGAGAGTCTGGCCACCAAGCCCGGCTTCGGCTGGATGCAGAAGCTCGGACCCAACATGGTGTCGATCTTCATCATCTTCGCGCTGCTGTACTGGGTCGGCATGGCGCGTATCGTCCGCTCTCAGGTCCTGACGCTGAAGGAGAGCGAGTATGTCACCGCAGCCCGCGCACTCGGCGCGTCCGGCGGCCGCATCATCAAGAAGCATCTGCTGACGAACTGCATGGGCACCCTGATCGTCACCACCACTCTGCAGATCCCGTCCTCCATCTTTACCGAGAGCTACCTGAGCTTCCTCGGTCTGGGCGTTGCGGCGCCCATGCCGTCTTTGGGCTCGCTTGCAACCGATGCCGTCAAGGGCATGAACACCTACCCCATGCTGTTGATCGCGCCCGCGCTGATGATCAGCATCATGATCCTTGTGTTCAACCTGTTCGGCGATGGTCTGCGCGATGCTTTTGACCCGAAACTGAAGAGCTAAAGGAAGGGAGGAAGAATCATGAGCGAAAAAATTCTTGAGATCAAGGACGAACGCCTGTCCTTCTTCACCCCCGCCGGTGAGGTCAAGGCGCTGAACGGCGTTTCCTTCAGCATGAATCAGGGCGATGTGCTGGGCATTGTCGGCGAGTCCGGCTCCGGGAAGTCTGTCACGGCCTACTCCATTATGGGCTTGACCGCCTACCCCGGCCGTCTGGTCGGCGGTACGGTGTGGTTCAACGGCCACCAGATCGACAAGATGACCGAGAAGGAATTCCGCAAGATTCGCGGCAATGAGGTTTCGATCATCTTTCAGGACCCGATGACGAGCCTGAACCCGGTGTACACCATCGGCAACCAGATCGTTGAGGTCATCCTGCTGCACACCAAAAAAACCAAGCAGGAAGCTTGGGCCCGCGCCAAGGAGCTGCTGGAGCTGGTCGGCATCAACGAGCCGGAGCGCCGCCTGAAGCAGTACCCGCATGAGCTGTCCGGCGGTATGCGCCAGCGCGTGATGATCGCCATTGCACTGGCCTGCGAGCCGAAGCTGCTCATCGCCGACGAGCCGACCACCGCGCTGGATGTTACGATCCAAGCGCAGATTTTGGAACTGATGAACGACCTGCGTAAGAAGCTGGGTATGTCGATCATCATGATCACCCATGACCTCGGTGTTGTCGCCCAGATGTGCGAGAAGATCGCCGTCATGTACGCTGGCCACATCGTTGAGTACGGCACGACCGATGAGATCTTCTACAACCCGCAGCATGAGTACACCAAGGGTCTGATCAACTCCATCCCCAAGCTGAACGCCGAGGAGAAGGAGCGTCTGGTGCCCATTGAGGGCCAGCCCGTTGACCTGCTGAACCCGCCGGCCGGCTGCCCCTTCGCGCCGCGCTGCAAGAGCTGCATGAAGGTCTGCCTGAACAAGATGCCGCCCAAGACCGAACTGAGCGACACCCATTACACCTATTGCTGGCTGCGCCAGAAGGAAGAATTTGAGAAAGGAGGCAAGGCCGAATGAGTGAGCAGAAGAATCTGGTCGAGGTACAGCACCTGCAGCAGTATTTCCCTGCCGGCGGCGTGGGCAAGAACAAGCAGTATGTGCAGGCTGTCGATGATGTAAGCTTTGCCATCCGCAAGGGCGAGACTCTGGGTCTGGTCGGCGAGTCCGGCTGCGGCAAGACCACCACCGGCCGCACCCTGCTGCGCCTGTATGAGCCTACCGACGGCACGATCATCTATGACGGCAAGGTGCTGTTTGACAAGAAGGAAAAGATTGCGGTGGATATGCTGCCCTACCGGCGCCGTATGCAGATTGTGTTCCAAGACCCCTATGCGAGCCTTGACCCCCGCATGACCATCGGCGACATCGTGGGCGAGGGCATCGACATCCACCACCTGTGCGCCAACGCCAAGGAGCGCCACGACAAGATCATCTCCCTGCTGGAGCGTGTCGGCCTGAACAGTGAGCATGCCAACCGCTACCCGCACGAGTTCTCGGGCGGTCAGCGTCAGCGTGTCGGCATCGCCCGTGCGCTGGCTGTGGACCCGGAGTTCATCGTCTGCGATGAGCCGGTCTCCGCGCTGGATGTCTCGATTCAGGCGCAGGTCGTCAATATGTTTGAGGATCTGCAGCAGGAGATGGGGCTGACCTACCTCTTTATCGCGCATGACCTGAGCGTTGTCAAGCATATCTCCAACCGCATCGGTGTTATGTATCTGGGCAAGCTGGTCGAGCTGGCCGACAGCTTTGAGCTGATCGCCCACAGCGTCCACCCCTACACCCGCAGCCTGATCTCGGCCATTCCGGTGGCTGACCCTGTGACGGCCCGCCAGAGCCACCGCATTGTGCTGCAGGGCGATGTGCCCAGCCCGCTGAACCCGCCGAGCGGCTGCCGTTTCCGCACCCGCTGCCCCTACGCCGATGAGCGCTGCGCCGCCGAGGTGCCCGAGTTCAAGGAGGTCAGCAGCGGCCACTGGGCGGCCTGCCACCATCTGGACAAGGTAAAGTAAGAATCTGTCCGCCGACTGACTTCACTTGGCCTGAGATTTATACTTATACAGGGCGGCTCACCGCGGCCGCCTTGTGTTTTTACCAAAAGTGTGCGCGGCGGAGAAACATTCATTTGTGTGTCACAGAATTGTGCGCGAGTGAAACACAAACGGATTTTCTATCAAAACAGTTACAAAAGTTACAGAACACTTGCAAATGCCGCTTTAGGGTGGTAAAGTATAAATATTCACTCCGTTGGGGGCCACGCCCCCGAGGGGGATTGGGTATAAAAGTATAATGAATTTGGAGGGTATTCCACATGAAGATGAAGAACATTGCTGCCGTGGCTATGGCCGGCTGCATGGCTGCTTCTCTCGCTGCCTGCGGCGGCTCTGCAAGCTCCGCAGCCTCCACCGAGACCAGCACCGCTGCATCCACCGAGGCTGCCACCGGCGAAGAGAGCACTGGCACTGCCAACGGTTTCACTGTCGAGTACGGACCTAACCCCGAGACTCTGGACCCCGCGCTGAACAGCGCAATCGACGGCGCCAACACGCTGATCACTGTCTTTGAGCCGCTGCTGCTCATCGATCAGAACAACGAGGTCATCCCCGGTCAGGCTGAGAGCTACACTGTCAGCGATGACGGTCTGGTCTGGACCTTCACGATGCGTGACGGCCTGAAGTGGAGCGATGGCTCCGACCTGACCGCGAAGGACTTTGAGTACTCCTTCAAGCGTCTGGCCGCGCCCGACACCGCTGCCCCCTATGCTGAGACCGTTGTCGGCATGATCGACGGCTATGAGGATGCCGTCGGCAACCCCGATGCAGCCGGCAACATGACCACCGAGCCTGACTTCGACGCCCTGAATGTCGTTGCCAGCGAGGATGGCAAGACCCTGACCGTCACCCTGAGCTACCCCTGCGCTTACTTTGACAAGCTGGCTGCCTTTGCCGCCATGAGCCCTGTGCAGCAGGCCACTGTTGAGGCCAACGGCGATGCATGGTGCACGCAGCCCGACACCTACGTCTGCAACGGCCCCTACATGATCACCGATTGGGTCCCCTCCGAGCGTATTGTTCTGTCCAAGAACCCGAACTATGTCGGCGGCTGGGATTCCTCCAAGATCGTTTCCGACACCATCACCCTGCTCCTGCTTGAGGATTCCAGCGCCGCCTACGCCGCTTACAACAGCGGTGAGGCACAGCTCGTCAAGGATGTTCCCACCGATGAGATCCCCAGCCTGACCAAGGCAGAGGACGGCGGCGAC
>ERZ835980.4174-NODE-4174-length-10259-cov-27.164739_pt1 | contig 10259 bp, 10 predicted proteins | sample MGYA00519943_ERZ835980 | MGnify/ENA primary metagenome ERZ835980 (study PRJEB31850, sample SAMEA3708791) | human gut metagenome | biome: human gut; feature: human-associated habitat; material: faeces | place: China | collected 2014 ... | reverse complement strand
TGCTTACAGCGTATAGCTGCTTAGCACATTATTGAATTATTAACGAACTATTGATGATAAATAAGCCGAAAAAAAAAGGAGAAAAGATGATGTAAATGGATTCTTTTTTGTACTTTTGTACGCTAGAAGAAATAAAGTCAAATAAAGAAGATAATATGGCTGGATTATACGAACAAATCATAAACCAACTCTTCAAGGCAAAACTTGAAAAATATGATAGAAAAATATATCATATAGGAATGAAAGAAATTGGTCGCGATGAGGCGATTCAATATCTTTCACGTTATCTTTATGCCTTGATTCAGAATACGATTGATGATGTGGCTGAGCAGGAGAATGGAGTAGAAAAGTGCATTCAGTTTACCAATGACGTGATAAAGGAGTTGGGCGAAAAGTTTGCCATCGAGAACTACGAGGATGATTTGGTAGATGCCAGCAACTCTATCCTGACAAGTGTCATTGATAAGACGAAGTGCGATTATCCTGATTTACAGAAGTATATACAGCGAATCACCCCTCTTACTTCGCTTACTAAAAGTAGTCTTTTTACAGGGGCGAAGAACTCTGTAAATATGATTAGCGAACTGAAGAAAGAAATCCTGTCTGCCGACAAGATTTATATCGTGGTTTCCTTTATACGTTTGTCCGGCTTGAATATGATGCTGCCCGAATTACAGGAGTTTGTGGCCCGTGGCGGATGTTTGAGAGTGATAACCACTACCTACATGCAGATTACGGAATATAAGGCTGTAGAGAGGCTTTCCAAACTGGCTCATACCGAAATCAAGATATCTTATCATAGTGATTTAGACCGCCTTCACGCCAAGGCGTATGTGTTTATGCGCGATAGTGGCTTCCATACGGCATATATTGGCTCTTCCAATATTTCTCATGCAGCATTGACCGAAGGCTTGGAGTGGAATGTGAAGGTAACTCAGATGGAATTGCCGCATATTTTCGCTACCGTTAAGAATACATTTGATACCTATTGGGAACAAGATGTATTCGAAACTTTCAATCTGAATCGGGATAGCGAGCGCTTGAAGAAGGCACTCGATAAGAACGCTCAAACTTCTGAAGGAATAGATTATTCGGTGCTCGATTTGATGCAAGCCAAAGAATATCAGAACGACATCCTTGACAGGCTGGAGAAGGAACGCCGTTACCATAACAACTGGCGAAACTTGGTGGTTGCTGCCACCGGTACCGGTAAAACCGTTATTGCCGCTTTCGACTATAAGCGTTTTAAGGAGCAGCATACAAAGGCTAATTTCCTTTTTGTGGTGCATCGTGAAGAGATTATCAAACAGGCTTGTGCTACCTATCGTGCGGTATTGGGAGATCCGAATTTCGGTGATATGTGGTATGGTGGACATGAAGCCTCTTCGTATTCGCATCTCTTTGCATCAAAGGATTTGCTGAATAACAGATTGGACAAGCTCCAGCTGCCAGATGATTATTATGACTATATCGTGTTTGATGAAGCTCATCATATCGTGGCAGATACCTATCAGAAGATTTTGCATAAGTTTAAGCCGAAGGTGCTTTTGGGACTTACCGCCACGCCTGAGCGAATGGATAACAACGATATTACCCAATACTTCAATCATCAGATTTCGGCAGAAATACGTTTGGATACAGCTCTGAATAATCGCCTGCTGTCTCCATTCCATTATTTCGGCATCACCGATTCTGTAGATTTGTCTGAGGTGAAATGGGAGCGAGGCAGATTCGTGGCTTCTGAGCTCTCCAAAATATATACCAACAACGATTTACGAACCAATATTATCTTCAAAACCTTAGAGAAATATTTGCCTAACTATAACGATGTTAGGGCTTTATGCTTCTGTGTAGACCAGCAGCATGCTAACTACATGAATGCCAAGTTTACCTTGGCTGGCTTGAAGTCTGCTGTTCTGACGAGCGAGAATTCTAAGTATAGAAATGTCGAGATAAAACGTTTGGCAGAGAAGAAGATTAACTATCTTTTTGTAGTAGATATGTTTAACGAGGGTATCGATATTCCTGCGATAGATACAGTACTCTTCCTTCGTCCGACAGAGAGTTTGACCATCTTCCTGCAGCAGTTTGGTCGTGGTCTGAGAAAAGCAAAAGACAAGAAGTATCTTACGGTCTTGGATTTCGTAGGTCATTCTCGTGCCGAGTTCAATTATATGGACCGGTTCCGTGCGTTGATGGGGCGAACATCCATGAGCGTGAAGGAAGAGGTGGAAAAGGATTTTCCTCATCTTCCTTTGGGCTGTACCATCCAGTTAGAGCCAAAGGCAAAGGAGTATATCATTCAGAATATCAATGGCTATATTAATAGTTTTAAGAAGACTAGAATCATTCAGACCATCAAGCAGTTTGAGCAGAAATTCAGCGAATCATTATCACTTGCTTCTTTCCTCAGACTCACTCATGTGCCTCTGGAAAAACTATATTATAATGGCACAACCTGGAATAGTCTCTGCTGCCTGGCTGGAGTAACTACTAAGGAGTCGGAACTTAACGCTGAATTATCTCGTGCCGTGAGCAAGAAATGGCTCTCTACCGATTCGTATTCTTACTTCAGTTTTATCCATAATCTGGCTGCTCGCCGTTTTAAGGTGAGCGAGGGATTGCTGACTCCAAGGGAGCAGAAGATGGCGTTGATGTTATATTATGATTTGTATATTTCTGCTGGTGAATATGATAGCTTGCAGCTGATGTTCAATAGGTTAAGCGAGGATGAGTTTTTTGCGGATGAGGTATGTCAGCTAACAGAGATATTGATGTCTCGCTGCAACGCATTGGAGCAGGATGATAATTCTGCTTTCAGAGATTCGTTCCCATTGAAACTTCACGGAGTGTATACTAAAGCGCAGATACAGGTAGCCATCGAGACTTCAACTTTGCAGAAAATGTCACCAAGCCGAGAGGGTTGCGAACGTAATACGCTGAATGGAATCCCTATGGAAGCGATGTTTGTAGATGTCATCAAGGATAGAGAAGAGGGCTCAAATACTAACTATAAGGACTTTGCCCAGACCGCTGTTAAGTTTCACTGGGAAACTCAAAACTCAGTCAGACAGGAATCGCCTACCGGTCAAAGTTATATAAAGGGTTCGCGAGAAATGCTGCTGTTTGTAAGAAAGCAGAGAAATGCTGCTGAAAATAAGTATCGTACCCTTGGATATGTTTATCTTGGCAAGGTTACTCTTGATAGTTTTGAGGGCAATAAGCCGATGCAGATTGTTTGGAATCTGAAGACTCCAATGCCTGGTTCTGTATACGAATATGCAGCAACTTTGGCAAATGTATAGTTTTAAATAGGAGAATAGACAATGAAACATTATAATGTGGTTGCAGCCGTGGTTTGCCATGATGGCAAGTATCTCTGCATGCAGAAAGGCAAGACAAAGTTTGAGTATACCAGCTATAAATGGGAGTTTCCTGGTGGCAAGATTGAGCCTGGTGAAACTCCTCAACAGGCGCTGGCTCGTGAGCTGATGGAGGAAATGGAGTATCCTGTAGAAGTAGGAGAGGAGTTGGTAACTGTGAATCACGAGTATCCTGATTTCTCGATAACCATGACTGCCTTTCTGTGTACGCCAAAAGGCGATGCAGATGGGTTTAAGAGGCGTGAGCACGCTGATAGCAAGTGGTGCAGCAAAGAAGAGCTGAAAGGGCTCAACTGGGCTGCAGCAGATATTGATGTTGTGGAAGGTATCTTATAATACGCTAGTCAATCTTGCCGTTAGTTGATAAGGCAAATCCCTCTATATAGAATTTCTCCTTAACATCGTTTATGATAGCTTCTTTCTGCTCCTCGTTGGAGTCTTCTTTCTCGAGCGCAAGTATCAGATAATCATTGAATTTCGTTGGTGAGAATATCTTGCCGATAAGCTTTCTGAAATTCTGGCTGACGAATTCTTCTACTTGCGTATCTTCTTTCGGCGTGAGGCGATAGAAGTCGTATCTTTCGTCCAGCATCTTCTGGATTTCATCACGGAACATCTTGCGAACCCGGTTTTTCCAGGCGAATTTCTGGTGCTCGTTATGACGGGCATACAGAGATACTACATAGAGGAAGTTGACATCGTAGTGGAAGACGAGAAGGGTGTCGCGGTCGAACAGGCGGTCGTTGAAATGCTGGGTGTTGAAGCATTTCTTTTCCCTGTCGGTTGACGAAATCTGGTCTGAGAAAGAGAGATTCTCTGCCATCTTTGCGCTGATGAAGAAGTTCGGAATGATGTTATAGCCTTCCGTCAGGTCATCGCGAAGCTTGGGTACGTTGCCAAAATTACGCTTGTCGTATTGCAGTTCTTCATCGTCCTTATCGTCGTTCATAAAGAGGTTCAGGTTCCACTGGATGATGTTTCTGGCGTACGTAAACTGCTTATACACAGATTCTTTTCCGATGGAATGACCTAACTTGTAATACTTGCTGTCGCCGATGTAATAAACTGGCTCCTGATTTCTTGTTGTAATCAGGCTCTGGTAGCTGTACAGATGGTCTATGCGCTTGCCGTCAGCCTGTTCTTTCAGTCCGGCTGGAATGTTCTTCTCGCCTAGAAGTTCATCAATAATGGCCTCGAAAACGATATTGAAACTCTTAACCAGAAGATACTCCTTGCGTTCCTGCTGGATGTTCATGCGCTTGGCATTGTCAAAGAAATCGTAGCATAGTTGCCAGAGATGTAAAGCCTTGTCTGAGAAGTATTTATACTTAATCTGGAGCAGCCTGGTCTTCCCTAATCCATCCAGATAGGTCTTGAAACGATAGCCTGTTATCAACTGGAAATTGCAGTTGATATGATTGGCGAAGCCGTATCTTTCGCTGATATAATTCAGGATGGAATAGAAGATAATCAGGAGTTCTTCATCAAAATTAATCTGCTTTTTCCTGTTGACAGGATGGGTATAAACAGGGCTGTTTTTGCTGATGATGGCTCTCGTGGTGGCTATGGTCTTTGACCAATGAATGCGGTTGTAACCGGAATGGATGTTCTTCAGGATGAAGAAGATGAAATCCTGGTTATGCTTGTTGAAGTCGATGAGAGCCAGCAGAATATCAAGGAATGTGTTGTTGATTTGTCTGTTACTTTTACCGAGGCACGCTATTTTCTGGTGATAGACAATGCCGTTTCTGGTGGTATTGTTGTAAACCTCGATGGTGCGGTAAATCCAGACAGAGAACTCATAGATGAAGTCTTTCTCCTGTTGAGAAAGTGGGTTGTTCTGGTTCAGGTTGACGATGGTTTCCGGGGCGTATTTGCCGAATACTCTTTCGCCCTCTGGGGTGTCTTCGAGCAGTACTTTCGGCAAAATAAAGACGCAATCGTTGAGCTGGGTATTGTAGTAATACCCAACGTAGTTGATGCTGACGTTGCCATCAATGTCCTGCATGGCGTCGATGCCGTGCAGGACATCCCTGATCTGTTCAGCCTGATACTGATGTTCTTCTATGAGGATTCTCATAATGTCTTTATTTTTCTATTTCCTCAATGTTAATACCCCAATCTTGTGCATTTACCTTTTGGATAAACTCTTTAATGCGCACAGGATTAAATTGATTAGAGATATAAACTATTTCATTATTTATAGTTAATTTTTTAGCCTTATCTCTAAATTTTGCATCTTGGGTATGCTGCCCACGTTTTTCGAAGTCCTGTTCACTTTCTATAAGATGAGGTATGTGTTTGATATTTAGTGATGACCATATTTTGATGATGGTTGAGGCAGGTAAAGTTGGGTGCCTTAATGAGTATAGCTTAATAGCTTCATAAGGAACTGCACATTTACCATATGCTCCACTATTATTTATTGAGTATTTTTCCCTTTTTAAAGTAGGACTTGATATGTTTGAATTACTTGAATCTTCATCCTCTTCATCTTCATTAGCATTTATGAATTCCTCTCTTTCATCAGAATAGTATTCCTCTACTCCCAAATTCGCCAAGAACTGCTCAACGATAGCTATATCAACGTTAGTTTTGCCATTCTTATCCTCATAGAATCTATCGAAAGACAGAATCTTGCCTTCTTCATCCTGAAAGTCCTTATCATCGAAACCATAGTCCTTGAACACATCATTCCAGAGATAGAAGATAACCTTACTAACGAATAAATCGGCATCGATTTCGCCATCCTTTGCCTTGCAGAAGAAATAGCCGAGTTTCTTGTCTTCTGAATTGGTAAGTGAACCAATCAGCTTGTTAACCAGGCTAATGAATGACCACCATTTGTACTGCTTATCTCCCGTGTTGATGTACCAGTTGAGAGGAGTGTTGGTTTCTTTGTCACGACCTTCGCGAATAGGCACATACTTCCAATCCCAGCGGCGCTTGAAGGCAGAGTCGATAGGGAAGAGGCTCTGGTCGCTGGTGTTCATTGTAGCCCAAATATAGAGGTTTGAAGGCAGAACAAGGCGCTCTCCCTTCATGATGAGGTTTACCATATGGGCTTCGCCATAGAGCTGGTTGATTTCGTCTTTATTCGTAATCTCCCATCCCGCAAATTCCTTTTCGAGATACTTCTGCATATCCTTATCTGCAACGATAGGATAATCAGAAAAACCATATTCGTTGCGATCCAGCAATTGGAACAGATCACCAAAGATTTGGGCACAATTACCTCGGTTTATTTCTTCGATAATAAGAAATTGCTTCTTTGAAGCTTTATTCTTAGTGAAAATTTCTGGAGTATCGAGAAGTGCTGGGTGGATTCTATTATAGCTTTTGTCGCTATTATCATTCTTTTTTCTGCCAAGTTTCTTCCACGCTTTCACATAGGCTTCGAGAAAAGCCTGAGGAATGAATTTGTAAGCAATTCTTTCTTCCTTTACGACTTCCTTTGTATCGTCATCGATGACCTTTTTCCCATAGCAATCTCGGAGATCAACTTCTTCTGTAATAGGTTTATAAGTACCTACAAAAGAGGCGTAATCAGAGTCTGGATGGAATGTAGTACGAATAACGTCTTCACCAAAGGTCAAATCCTTGATAGTCTTTGATTTGCCTGTGCCAGGAGCGCCATAGTAAATTTGCTGAAGGCCTGTAGTCTTAAGCAAATGGTTTTCTGTACGAGAAGATTCTGCTGGATTCCCTTTTCTGATGAGTTCGTTCTTTGGGTCAAGAACCATCTTTGCCATCGCTGTTAACGTAGCGTTGTAGCCATATTCATATTTATCAATGTCAGACAGTTCTTTGAGTTCTACTCTGGCATCCTCAGCCTTTTTGTCGGGGTTCTTTCTATAGTAGTCTATAAATTCTCCCAGCAATTGCTTAGATATGGTACGAATACTAAAACTGCCTTTGCTCCCTGATTTTACCAGATAGCAAAGTCTGTCTTTATCAGCAATTATAATGCGCCCGTCAGTAGATTGGTCGCCAACCATAAGTTTATCGTAATCTTCCATGTTGTTTTGACTTCTATTGTTTTTCCTTGATAAGTTTGATGATGCTATTTAAAAAGTCATGAGCGGGTTGTAGCATATTTTCTACGTCAGAATTACTAACATCATATTCGCAGTTATAATCAGCTTTCATTCTTAATTGTTCCATCCTGGAGAAAAATGCACCAAGTTCTTTGTCTATTTTACCTGTCTTAACGAAATTCATACCAAATACGCCTAAAGTACCAGCATGAGTATGTGCCGAAAGCCCATAATGTATTAATAGTGCCTGAGCAGCATGGAAACAAGAATAGTAAAACCTATTAGCTGCCAAATCCCATAATCCCATAGAAAGCATTTGCTCTGCTTCTGCTATAAATCTTTTTGCTTTTTCCAGACGAAGTTCTACTAAAGAACTTCTTTCATCGTTTGTTAGCCCCATAAACTTACTCCTTCCTTTTCTACATTTTTATAAAATGGTGTAATCTTATATTTCTGCCACTCCTTAGCGGAATACATTACTGGGTTTATTTCTTTTCCTAAATCCCAACCTAGTTCGGTAAGAGGATAGGTAACTTTGTCATAATCAGAAGGAAGAAGCTGTTCCTTGTCTAAGATAACAAGAATGTCCCAGTCGCTATCATCCCTAGCGGTGCCTCTAGCTTGTGAGCCAAAAAGTATCGCTTTCCCGTATGGTGGCATATTCTTTGCCAGGCATTCACGGATGGCTGTCAATGTAAGTTCTTGTTCCTTCTTCATATTGCAAAGATAAGATAAAAACCTGAAACTTCCAAATTAAAGCCTTCTTTTTTATGAATTATTACACGATTTATGAGAAATTACTGATAAGCTTATATTTCCTTTGCCGTCTTTTTTCTGCAAAATAAGAAATGGTGGCGGAGCCGGATCCAAGGCATCGTGATTAGTAACTGCTATTATCGGGAATAAGGCTTATGAAAGATATGGATAAATATTGGAAGAGCGTGGGTTCACTTTTCGATTCTAAAGATAATCGAAAAGTGATTTGGATAGGTTATGCAGTTGGTCTTGTATTGGTTACTGCTTCCATATTTACGCTATGCCTTAGGTTATTGAGGCATGAAGAATTTACTTTTGGGAGAATGTCTTCATTAATTTTAGTGTTAATGGTAGGTCTTTCTTTGGTTTGTTTTCTTTTTTATAGGAAGAAAATATCGATTAAAATTAAGTTTTACCTGTTGTGTCTGATTTTTGTGTGTGGTGGCATCAATATGTTTCTTCATCCAAAAGTATCAAGAAAAATTCCATCTGAAACATATTGTCAGGTAGTGGGAATAGTGAGCTGTCTCTTCTTTGGGGGAGGCGGTTTGTGGGTATTGTACAATGACTACAAGTGGCATAGGAAGCGTAGAGACGAGGAGGAATAAAGTGTACCGATGCGCAGACCTTGCGGAACCTGTCGAGTTTCTTACCGCTCATTTCTGCTATGGATAAGTTCTCTTTGTTCACATCTTCTGGCTCAAATTCATAATAAGAATCTTCGGTAGGGAGATAATCCTCTGGAAGATCTTCTACGGAGTAGGCCTGGAAATTGTGGTGATTTTCAATTCCCTTCGTCCGGTGCCCGTTGGTTCAGGGCGTGTAGGGGGTTATTCCTCCGGCCAAATTGTTTTGTACATTGGCCAAACATCCATTTGGGGAACTGGAGTCAATTTTGCAAATTGATTTTTTTCATAGAAACCTACTGCGCTATAATCAGAGGTATGCCAAGCTCTTACAGTCAAGAAGACGCAACCGGCATATCTTTGGTTTCTAGCCATCGAAGCTATTTCTTCAATTAAGGCTGAACCTAGGTGTAAACTTTGAAATTTTTGTTCAATAGCTAAGTAGGCAATTTCTAAAGCGGGATAAGTATATTTTTGTTCGAATTGTTCTCGGAATGTTTCTTTTACTGCTGGCAAATCGGTTCCTGCTGCCCCCATACGCATATCATCAAAATCATCTGAATCAATGTCAACAGAGTCGAATGCTAAGGCGAAAATTGCAACAATCGTGTTGTTTGCTTTTAAGCGGACACAAAATGTCTTACAATAATGACTCTCTTCACAATCTTGTAAGTGATTATGAAGAAAGTCATCCATTTTGTCTTTTCCTGTATAGAAATTTATCAACTCTTCAAAGTCTGATAAAAGTTCTATTTTATATTCTTCTAAATTCATTCTAAATTCCACTCAAATTTATATGGATAATTTGATGTCTTTGTGGCATCGTCTTTCTTTGCTTTTGCACCGATGGATGCAAGAGCGGCTTTACGAACGGCTTGTGCGTATTTGCCTTTAGCTAAAACTTTTGGTGCATTTATTCCTAACATAATTATATAATTTAAAATGTTTGTGATGCAAACGAGCGCAATGAAAGCTTGCTTTCAAATTGCCGAGTGCAGCTTTTCTTCTGCAAAATTAAGCAATATTCCTGTAACTTCCAAATATTTAGCTGGTTATTTTATTCTTTTTAGTATTAAAACGAGTATTTGACGGGTTATGGTGATGATTTGTCAGTTCAAAATTCATCAAGCAAGAATGAAAATTCTTAAATTCTTGATTCTTAAAATTATACCAAGTGCTTGATTCGTTTTTCGTCAAGAATTAGAGAATTAGAGAATTTTTTTTAGTTAATTTCTTGGAAGTTACGAAAGAAAAGCGTATCTTTGCAACGTGAGTACATAAGGAAGAGTGTACTACGTTCTTAGATTGCTTTTTAGCTAAAATATTAGAAAATACGCAAATCTTTTCGGTCTGTAAGGGCAAAAGCTTTAAAACTCCAGACAAAACATTAAGCTTCTGCCCCTTCTATTATATTTGCACTTGGAAAAATAAAGAGGTAAAAATCTTTATATCTGCAA